>Ga0163110_10001643_pt1 | contig 11416 bp, 2 predicted proteins | sample CRUFie1St17metaG_FD_108703 | JGI IMG/M metagenome (GOLD analysis project Ga0163110, IMG submission 108703) | Marine microbial communities from the Costa Rica Dome - CRUD Field 142mm St17 metaG | ecosystem: Environmental > Aquatic > Marine > Oceanic > Photic zone | place: Costa Rica: the Eastern...
AACAGTGGCTCGTGGCAACGTCTCCGGCTTTTTGTCGATAATATCAACGCTGTAACATCTTCTGATTCAGCTGGAAATATTACCTTGTATGATCTATCGAAAAACGGATACAATCTAAACGTTAAAGGAGCAAAACCAAATACTCAAATTCTTTTCAACGAAAGAATAGATTACAGCATATACGATCCAAACTGGGATACTCCTTCGATTACAAACAAAATTAGGGTCAGATCGTTTTTAGATGCTGAGCTGGCAAAAAGGGAAAATGCAACACAAGGAAAAGTCTCTAGTTTAGACCCTAAAGAAATATCAGCTGATGACAAAAGATTTAGCATTGAAGCATCGATATCTCAAGCACTCAACGAAGATATTGCTAATAAAATATCCGATATTTTCTTTATGGAACATGCCATCGGTGCTCCAGAAATGCTTTATGCAATGAATTACCCAGACTTGCAAAAGCTAGCTGATAAGTATTTTAATCGACTAGAGGACAAAATCGATTTTAAAAACTATTTTGAATTTTTTAAATGGTTTGATACAAACTTTTCTTCAATGGTTGAAAAATTAATGCCGAGCACCACTGAGTTTTTAGGTGTTAATTTTGTTATTGAATCACACATGCTCGAAAGACATAAGTTGCAATATATGCAGGCCGACGTTCATATAGACCTTTCACGAAGATTGGCTGCTAGAATTATTAGATCGATCGGTGGATCGATTGTAGTACCACATTAGGATAAAAAATGGCCGAAGATACTTTTTACAACTTCTATAAAAAAATTAGATCAAAAGCATCCAATCACGACAGGGCTTCTGATGGTACTTTAAATCTACCGGGCAAGGCTTATCTTCAAGGCGTTTCTGTTCGTGATATTCATACCGAGCGCGGTGCTTTACCGGTAATCGGCCGAGATGGATACAAAACAATCGCAGTTGAAAGAATAGTCGGTGGTGCCAAAAATAGAACAATCATAAACTCGGAAGATAGAAGAAAAAGTATAGCTTTTGTTGAAACCGATAGACTTCAACCGGCTAGATTCACGATTGTTCGAACCGACGATTTTGTTCTGTCTATCGATACGTATAATCAGTACATTAAAGGAATTGTCTTTCCGAATGGCGAAAAATTATCGTTTTCTGACATCGATGATGACGTCGAAAGATCTTTTATAAACCACGTAATTAATTTAAAAATTAGCGTGGATCAAAAAATACCACTGAGCCTCGTTTTTAGATCAATTTTCCGGGGTTATAGATTTGTGTATTTTGATTTTATCACGGACTCTATTAACTCGACTAGCTATAAAGTAACCCTGCCTGACGGTGGAATTCAACAAGTACAAAATTTTGCAGTCTTATCAACCGTAATCGGGCACGATAAAGACTACGACGAGAACACTCCTTACACCGATTTACAGAAATTTGATCCAATAGTTTTTATAAATGAAAACGCGCCCCCAGGAATGTATCCAGACGTCACTCCTTCAGCGTCGTATGCTAAAGCTCGGGATCAATTATTTAACGGAATCATAGAACCATTTAAAATAAGAACTGACGTGTACGATTTAGATATCTACGCAAAGACAGACCCAGTAAGACCGAACAAGTTAACCGGACAGGTTATGGATGAAGTTGATTTTTTTGCAAACCTAAAAGAAACATTAAACTCAGGTTCTTCACCCTTTGAAGATATGGGAGGGTCCATCAAAAATTCAGACAACCTTTTAGAATCATCATACGTTTCTGCAGAAAAATTTATGAACGACCCGTTTATCGAAAGAGACTCGACCGGAGATACGTTAGATCAGGAAATTAAAGCTTTGCTAGAATCAAATATTGGCGACACCGGCGGAATTTTACCTTTTGGTGCAGTGGCTCAAAGACATGGGTTTGAAGGAATTGGTAACGATAAAGTAAATTCAATTTTATATAGAGGACGATTAAGATAATGGGAGTTTATAATCGCAAAGAGCAACAATACAACATCAACCGTCAGTTTAGAATTAACAATGGAACTGTATGGGACAAGTCGGATAGTGTTGTTTTCTGGCTAAGAGCAAACGCTTCTAACTCGTTTACAGACCTAGGAAAAAACCAGGCCGCAATTACCGACGCTGGAACTGGACACCTGAACTCGTCGATTAGCCCGGATGTTAAGTTCCCTTTTCATTCTTTGGACTTTAAAAATAAACAAGTTACCGTTTCCCAGGCCCAGCAAGCTGATGCCACCGATTCCACGTCTTTGCTTTTTGCGGGGTGGGTATATCTTAACGCTTCATCAGCTGAAAATAACAAGGGCTACTGTTTATTACATTCGACCGCCAACACCGGGTTTACAATTTTTATAAACGAATTTGGCCAATTAGCAATTCGTTTAACAAATTACAACAGTGGCGGCACTTTAGCTTCCACTCGAGTTGAGACAGATAAAAAACATTTTTCTGGTGTAAAGGAGTGGATACATTTTGCAATAGAAATTCAGAAGGATGCAATCGACAACGTCCGCTTTAAACAAACCGGTGTTACAAACATCTATATTAACGGAAAAAAGGTTGGTACTAATCACAGCCTGGCTGACGTAGGTTCTCCCGGGGCTTTGGATCCAAAGCTGGCAGGAGCTAGCTATAGAATAGGATACGGCCCAGCTCAGAACGAGGCTGAAAGTCAAGAGTATTTTCGTGGCAAAATGGCGGATATTATATTACTTCAGCCTACAGGGGATTTGACTCCTGCCCAGATTAATTCGATATATACGGCTTCAAAAAACGGAGCAAAGCATCTGGGGTCTGGGTTTTTACACTCTACTCCGTTCAACGTAAAAGAAGAAGCTTTAAGAAGACAAACTCATCCGACAATTGCTAGACCTTCGAATGATTCTAGATTGGGCAACCATACAATTAATTTTGATGATTCTAGAGCAATTCATTTGACAAACAACGGCTCGACTAGTTTTCCAACAATGCTCACGTCGGACGACCCAACATTCCAGAGCATATATTCTAGCCACGTCCATGGACAACTGACATCACAGGCTGCCAGCGCTTCATTCGGAGTTTTGGATGAATTTTACGTAGAAAACAATTCTGTTTCTATGACCCCCTTTATAGAATCAAAGGTGTATATCGACTCCGGCAGTCAATTTTATCAAACTGGCACATTGGCTTCGGTAATGCCGGGCTTTAATCAGTCTTTAAAAAACAAACAACAGATCCAAATATTTAAGGATGTTAGTAGCGAAACGATTATTGGTTCAACCGCCAACATCGCGCATGACGCTACGGAAATGGCTCACTGGTTGGCTTACTTTGATTTTTCAACCTCAACTTTCCAAAACCCGGGATTTGGCTGTTACCCATCCCACTCCAACATCGTTGCGGGAACAGACGCCGGCATTATTCAAAGAGAAAAATTTATACACAGAAACACGCTGGCTTTCGGTCCGGTAGGGAACCAAACAATCGCAGGCTTCCCTTCAGTCGCAAACAATCCTGCAGATGGTGTCGGAACCCCGTATTTGTGGTCAGCATTCGGCCAAGTTGTTTATAGTAACACAGGATCCGATCCTGGATACCCTATTAGATTCCCTATGTCAGGTTCTTCAGGATACATTAAAAATTTAGGGCGCCCGATCGATACATTCGGTTTTCCAGGTACGGATAATTATAATCCTCCAACCGACGGAACATTATTGTCCATGAGTGACTACATTAATGAGCCTTTCATGTTGGAAAAAATATCAGTAAGGTTTAAGTGCAAAACACGTTTTGAATCTGAGGATAAACTATTAATAAGCCAGGCCGGCACCGCAGACGCTGGCCTACCGGGGACTCTCTTCCCCGGAGGACGCGGCAGTTCTTTTCGAAATTTCGATGAGAGCGTCACGTACTCAATTTATGCAAAAGCAATTACCACATTTTTGCTCAGGCAATCACCTGCAAAAAATAGCATTATGCACCAATCTGATTTGTCGACAAACTTTGCTCAAGTATCAGTTGACCGAGTTGTTTCTGGGGCGTTTCGTGATATTATAGGTTATGGCCAGACAATGGTCGTACAAGAGAAAAATAGTTTTAACAGCGAAGAAACAAGCTATGCTTTAGCACAAGATCATACCGGTTCACTTATCCGAATCAACGGAAACACCGTTGTCTCCGAAGGCTTAGGAAGAGAACAAAATGTTGTTTTTGCCCCAAAAGCATCTGTAAGCGAATCCGCAGAATTTGAGGTTGATTGCAATATTAATTTTGGACCAAAAAACATATACGCTTCAGATTTTAGAGGGACTTTAGAAACTCAAACCCCGAAAGAGGGTGCCAACAGCAGCTTTACGGCAATAACCATGCAATATAAAAACAACCGTTCAAACCTCTACAATTTAGAATCAGTAGAAGAAAGGAGACTATCTGGAGGGGTTAACGGCACAATTCCAGACAAGAATCTTAAACAGATGGTTTTTCAAGTTGGCACCGGCGTCGGGAACTCAATTATAACCTCGCAAACACCCCCAGTCAACCACGAAGAATTTGACGATCATACTCCCTATTTACTACTACCTGAGGATAAATTAATTCTAGGTATCCAGGCACCCATTTCTAATGATTTTGTTCAGGGCAATGAGATCACTGCAAACTACATAAAAATCCAACCCGGTCAAATTGAGCTTACATTATACGGAAGCACTTTATCTGCTGATCTTCCGAAAAAAATTAGCTTAAATCAAAATTTAGGTACTCACACAGTGCATGAACACATCGGGGAATCATCACCTTCAGACCAGTTTATGGTCGCACAGGTTGTTGATTTATCTGGTTCGTTTTCTGATAATATAGTCTCAGGTTCCTCGGACGCAACAACAATTTATGAAGACAAACATCCACAAACTGGTGAGATAGTAAAGCTTGGAAGACATGTCGGCGGCCGAGCATCTCAAGGAACCCAGGGAGAAACAGCTGCTAGAAAAATTAATTACCGGCTCGAAGACGAACAGGAAAGAATTTATGATACTATAATGCCTGATTTCGGAAAGTTGGCACAAATCGACGGAATGTACGCAGACGAATTTTTTGAATCCGCTAACGGCTGTACGTTAATCACACTAGGAAAGCATCGAAACCATATATGGCCTCACGCTTTTCCTTTTGAGGGTCGATACATACGAAAGGATATCGGTCGAAATGATTCAATTGTAGATCCAGCCACAAAGCAAAGAAATCCAGAAGTTAAAATACTATTTAAGGATACTACGTCAGCCACACCACACCCTTCTCCCTCTTCAATTTTAATTAACGACGCTGGTCAGCGTGTAACCGGTTCATTTGTTTCTCCAAGAAACGGTAATCGATCAAAGCAAGATAACACTACAGCGACAAGTGTGCGCATTCTCGAGTCCGACGCGATAAGAATATTATACGGCATCGGTGACGGCCCCAGAGGTTCTTACTTTGCACAGGGAGTGACTAGCGGAAATGTGCCGAGCGAAACAGCTGTCAACCAGGTTGGAGCCGCCTCAGTAATTAATATTTCGGGTTTTAAATACGGTGTGTTTAATAGTCGTCCGCAAAACACTTCTGCGGTTTTTCGTAGAGATAGCTACGGCCAGTTTAGAGACATGCTTGAGCCTAGAATATATACTGCTCTTCGCGTTAACGGCGAAACATCGTTCCCGGTAGAGCAGCGTTTTAGATCAAGGCAAGGCCAGCCTCTTTCTAACGCCAGAAGATCAGATACAGATTGTTCAAATATATCCACATATGCAACATCGTCACTCCCGTTTTTTGATCGGCCTAATGACGAACCACCTAAAAACCGTGATGCTGTCGGTGGTGTCCGCGCTGTAAATATATCGCCTAATTTTGCACCTGGTGCCGGGCCATTTTTACGTAACCAATAATTATCTTTGGAAACTGGATAAAGTATGGCAAAAGGCTCAAAAAATAATAAACCAAATACTCGGGCAACCCCGGGTACAAACATGGTTTGGACCAACGAGATCGTCGAACAAACAGACTTTATGGTCTTCAGGGATTCGGTAACAGACAAGATTATAAACGTCGTTGCTCCGAATGGACTACAAATTGGGCTTTTTGATGAAAATTTCTTAGGAAACCTAAATGTCACAGGGGAAATTACAGGCTCAGGCCAGATTTATAGTGCGGGAGCTATTTCAGCAAAGTTAGGATTTACTGGCTCCTTACAAAAAACAATCGGCGGCGATGATTTCTTACAGGCCGGCTCAAACGTTACTGTAACAAACAACCTGGATGGATCCATAACTATCGCAGCAAATTCAGCTGCAAACACAGCCAACACATTGGTTGTCGGTAGTGGGTTAAAATACGATTCTGGAGCTACAAAGTTTGACGGATCAGTTCAGCAAACCATCAGTATTGACATTAATGGACAGTCGCAAGTAGCTCCAGCTCAAACAGATTTTGTTTTAATTTATGATCAGACTGACGGATCAATTAAAAAATCAACAGTAAGCCAAATACAGACCGTTTCCGGAATGGATGTTAATAGCCTTACCCAGATAACCGACGCCGATTTTGATGATGATGATTTTTTTGCTGTACACGCCGCGTCAACCGGCGATACAAGAAAAATTAAATTTGAAGATTTGATGGAATACGCCGTCGCCGGTACAACATTTGGAAACTCGGGAATAAAAGAATCATCCGGAAGATTATACATTGATATCAACGGTCTGACAGAAGAAGTAATTGACCCTTCTGTTGATTACATAGCCTTTTCAGATGAAGGAACCACCGCGGATCCAACTAGGAAAGAAAGTGTCGCTGATTTTGTTTCTGCAATCAGGGGCACCTCCTCTACAACTGCGCTTACATCGAACGCTGGGGTCCTAAGTTTAGATATAAACAGTTTATCTACTGCAACACCTGCCGCGTCAGACCAATTGGTAATTTACGATGACGATGCTACGTCTCTAAAGAAGATTTCGTTCTCATCGATCGGCGGCGCTCCAACCGACGCAGAATACGTTGTCCTGTCAGCAAATGGAACGCTGACCAACGAATCAGTTCTTACCGCCGGCGACGGCCTAGATCTAACATCTGCAACGTTTTCCCTAGATTTAAAATCATCCGGCGGCCTTAAAATAGATTCAACGGAATTAACGATTGAACCGTCAGACTTTGCCGGCTCAGGATTGGAAGACGATGGCTCAGACAATTTAAGAATTGCTTCTTCAGCTGCCGGCACGGGGTTATCTGGTGGATCTGGAACTGCTCTTTCCGTTGATTATGGGACAACAGCCGGTTCTGCTGTACAGGGTAACACAACTCTAACTTTAAACCCGGGCCATGGCCTCTCCGGTGGAGCATCAGCCGTCGCCCTCGGATCAAACATCGTTTTTGGACTTGATGTCCAGCCGGAAGAATTTGCCGGCCTAGGTCTTAGCACTTCAAGCAACAAAAACAATGTGTATTTATCTGGCAGCGACAACATTACTATTACTACCGGTTCAAACAATCAATTAACTATTGCAGTTAATAGCAATATTTCCACAGCCCAACTGTTCGCAAACCAACTAACTGGCTCCCTTACTAGATTAACTACAGGAAACGCATACCTCCGCCCTGGAAACGATAGCATCACAATAACAACAGCTTCAGATGGCGCAGTTATAATTTCTGCAACAGCTTCTGGCGGTGGATCTGTAGGTACAATAACGGAAGTCACCGCCGGCACTGGTCTTACGGGTGGAGGGTCATCCGGGAATGTAACAGTTGCAATCGACAATTCTGTTGTTGCTACTCTAACCGGATCTCAATTTTCAGGTCATGTAGGAATAACCGGTTCTCTACATACCACCACTCATGTAAGTTCTTCCCTTTTGAGCGCATTCGCTCTATCTGGCTCACTAACAAAACTCGAAAACGGAAACGATTATCTAAATGCAGGATCTGGAATAGTCATTTCCACTGGGTCCGCTGGAGACATAACAATTAGTGCCGACGTTTCCGGAGGAACTATAGGTGATGCAGAGGATGGAACGTATACCGATGGCTTGTTTACTGATTTTGTGCCCTCAACACTGACTGGTATTGCAATTGATCGATTTAACGAAGTTTTTAAGGCGCTAGCACCTTCGCCCGCACCCGATCTTGATGACGTCGATTGTGACACCCCAGCTGGAATCACGGCAAATCTGTCGTTTGGTACATCAAATGACCAATCTTCAGCTACACCAGCGTACGCTTCTAGCGCAACAGCTGCAGGATTTGCAGCGGTCGATGTTAATTCAAGTTATTCCGCATCGACAAATGGCAACAACATTAGAAAGGGTATATATGACGGTACTGAAATTGTCTCTGGTACTCTAAATCAGGATGTTGCCGAAAATGCTCATAACAATGGTGTTGTCAATCACGTGGCAGATGCTTTTGGAAATGCAGACGTCGGAACACTACAACTACATGTTAACGGAGCGCAGGTTCACAGTGTTGACCTGACCCAGGCTTCTACTGGGATAGGCGTACCCGGATCAGGTACCTCTAACCAGTTAAATGCCAACAGTTCCGGATTTATAAATTTATCACAGACCGGTTCTGCTATTCAATCAACAAACAAAGAATTTCCCGCATTCAAGCACCGTACAGGGAAATTTCAAATCGGAACGGCAGACCAAAGGCCTGGATGGAATTACGCACAAGTTATTCATGCACTGGGTTCTGGTAACATTGTCACTAATTTTGTTGAATGGATTAATGACCCAAACGCTGATGCAATTGCAATTGCCGGAAACTCTATTACATACACCGGATCCGGGTCAATACATTTGTCTGGGGTTGAATATTTTCAAAGCGGAACTATCGAGTATAAATCAAGAATTACAAACGCATACAAATATATTTACGATAGCAACAATTTGCAATTTCCGACCGCAGACTCATCATTCTCAAAATCAGGACTAGTTTTTTCTTTAGCTGACCAGTCAAAACCTACAGTAAACACTGGCGCCGGCGAAGACCACAACAAGGTTTTACATCTTACAGCATCAGCGGCTTTAAATGCGGATTACTTTTTGAGTGGCACAGTAACTGCCGGTTCAACAATTACTCATCCATTAAAATCTGGGCTCACTAATGCCGGTCAATCATCGATCGGTCCATTGTTACAATATAACATGAGTAACAACTCAACAGCCCAGTCCGAAACTTTTAGACGGGAAAATTTTAGAATTGTATCAGCCTCTTACGATACCCAGGCTTCAATCATCGATGCCAACAACGTATGGGATGGTACAGTATACATGACGGCATCAAATGCCGGACACTCAAATGGACTGCAATATTTTAACGAGAAATTGTTTTCCCCAAAAAACACGATTAATTCTGGTAACTTTTCAAACTTTACAAACGGTCCGTCACAAAACCCTGATTATTCCGGAATATCGAGTACAAGAACCTACTACAGATGGTTTAAAAACGAATCCGGCTCGACGCAATACGATTTTTCTTTAACTATTAATGGTAATGCAACTATAGTTTCTGAGGGTACAACACTTTCAGGTGATAGAATATCGATATTAGTTCGGAGACCACCTGCAACAGGATATATGGATGTTGCCCAATTATATGTTTTGGATTCTTTTGGCGACACAGCTGGTGCACACGTCGATAATCACGTTTTAAATTTTGATAATTCGCTTAATGCCGTAAATTATATAAACTTTGGAAACGTTGGAATTGCAAACAATGATTATGTTGTTCTAAAAATACTTGCAGATGCAAATTGGACGGGTGACATATCAGATATATCGGTGACTTTTGGTGCCGGCACAGGCTCTCTCACACCGGTACCTGATTTAGATGATATCGATGTTGACCAAGATGGAGATGATGCAAATCTATCTTTTGGTGCAGCTAAAACAATCACCGGTTACTCCAACCCCACTGCAGCCGCCGGCTTTACTGCAGCTGATTTAAACGACAAATACGAAACTGCCGAAAACAGTAACAACCTCCGGGCTTCTGTGTTCAAAGGTGTCACAACCCTTGAGGGACATCTAAATGCTGATATCTCCGCATCCGGAAATAATTTCTTCGCTAAAACCTTTTCTGATGCGAATAGTGGTTCTTTAAAGCTTGAAGTCAACGGTTTAGTGATTCATGAATTAGAAATTACAGGATCTCAAACACTTCTAGCTACTGCAGGCCCGGGCAGCGGCGAAGGAAACTCGTTTAATTCAGACGGGTCAGGTTTCCGAAACATAAGCCGATGGGAACCCGGACTTTTTGATAACGGTGTACCAAGATATTCTGAGATTCAAAGAACAGCAAAATATAAAATTGTTCCTTCAAGTCAACGCCCAGGTTGGAACTACGCTCGAGTAATTCACACTGTTGGTGGTGTTGATAGAACAACGAATTTTATTGAGTGGGTCAACGACGCAGATTCAAATGCTCTGAGCGGCAGCGATGGAATATCCGTCTTTGGTGATGACACATTTGCATATCTTAGTGGAGTCAAATATTTTACTTCGCCATCGGGCAGTTTGAGATCTGAAATACACCACATTTATAAAAACGTTTATTCCGACAGTTCGAACGCCATAAGCTTTACTTCCCTTACAAATGCCACAGTCTCTCAAATCATCCAGTCAGGTTCGGGCCTTTCAACTACCAAGACCACAAACGCAACTTTCGACAGTTTGCAAACTCTAAACACTACAACCGATTCTCAAAACCAAATATTGCATATAACTGGTACTCTTGATTTTAGCAGAAACAAATCCCTGCCTGGAACTTACACTACCGCGTACAACTGTGGCGGAAGAATGGTTTTAAAGCACCCCCTAAAAACGAATCTATCTACAGCTACCCAGACAGCAACTAATCTCCTGGTGTGGACCCCATCAGACACATCAAACGCAAACACAGATGAATTTTTTACGGGAGAAACCTATCGTCTTGTAAGTGGATCATATACTGCCCAGACAGATATAACCGGAGGAACTAAAACCTGGAATTCACAACAGTCAATGAATGACCAAGGATCATATCCAGAGCATGCCACTGGCCTTTTGATATATGATACATATTTGATTCCGCCCAAGGACGGTGGAGCTTCTGGTGACTTTAGAAACCGTTCAGAGGGCGGATCCATTGAATCTCCTCTTGGTAATGTCAATTATTCATCTGCCAGTCTAACAAATGCAACTAGAGATTATTATCGATCATTTCTAAACAACACATCAGATGACAGACCTAGTGTACAAGTAACCATTTCAGGTGATGCCACAATTGTTGGACATACCGGTGCCAACGCTGGATCGCTCGGAGCCAACAAGAATATACATGTAGACATTGGCATCCCCGGAAAGACCAGTTTCTTAGATCTTGCGAAGCCATCGGCCGGCTCTGGAAACTTTAATGAAGGTGATGGTTGTTTA
>Ga0163110_10001644_pt1 | contig 11415 bp, 1 predicted proteins | sample CRUFie1St17metaG_FD_108703 | JGI IMG/M metagenome (GOLD analysis project Ga0163110, IMG submission 108703) | Marine microbial communities from the Costa Rica Dome - CRUD Field 142mm St17 metaG | ecosystem: Environmental > Aquatic > Marine > Oceanic > Photic zone | place: Costa Rica: the Eastern...
CTAACTTCACTTGTTTCTTTAAATGCTTCTTGTACTTTTAAAACATTATCTGCAACTTTTAGTTCCGTTACTGCTCTGGTAAATTTTAATAAACTAGTTTGAATTCCAGAAGCGTTAGAATTATTTGATATATCAATTCTGTCTGGTAAAACCTTAGAGACAGTACTCCCCTCTGGAATACCTGGACCCTCTACACCGTCAAAAAGTTGAATAGCGTTTACAACTGGATCAATAGCACTACTAAAATATAATTTGTTTTTTAAATCTGATCCTTGATCACTTAGTGTTCTAACATCCAGGAAAGGAAATTGTGAAAACTGTGTATTTCCAATAGCAATTTGCACTGAACCACCACTGGCAAGCGCAACAGTTGTTCCAAAACCAACAGTGGATCCACCAGATTGCAATACATGTGCAGTGTTGATACCAACGTCAAAATTTACATTGTAAGTAGCTGTTGCAAATCCAATCGTTAAAAACTTTAATCTACTATATCCATCTTCGTTATCTCTTGGAAATACAATAGACGTTGATCTTTCTGCTGTGGCATCAGCAGTAAAGAATTGATCAACATTTGTAATGAGTGGTGTTCCAAACTCATCAGTTAATATTTCACCGTTAGCAATGTTGTAAAGAAAATCTTCATTCTTCGGTATAATACTGACTGGACGTTTGTCATCGCCCAGTCTTACGTCCTTTCCCCCATTTGCCATCGATCACTGCTCCTCCCAAGTAAGACTTGCTGACACATTTGCTGTTGCTGTTGGAGAACCTGAAGCAGGAGAGAATAAACCAGGTTTATATTCCTTCTGGGTAGAACCACACAGATACAGACTGTCTACAACATTAGTTAGGGGGAATGAAAGGTACTCTTTATTGTAGTCGAAGTATGGTGATAGGTCATAGTTCTCACCCGATGCAGGAATGTAGAGACTTGCTACAATCGTTCCAGTTTTAGGTATTGGTGCCCTAAGTTGATTAGCAACTTTAATAGATGATAACTGTGCAAGTGTGAACGGTGTGGGTTCAGCTCCGACACTATTGCCTTCTGCATCAGCATCCTCTTCCCTGATGAATGGTTCTGTAGAATTCAGAACAATAGGATCGGAGGTTGCATTTAATGCGTAGAAGTAGTAATCATCAACATCAATGTTCTTGGTTCTATCCTTCCCTCTATTCTCTAAGTAACCGAGAACAGAGATTGGTTTTTGTGTGGCATCATTTTCAAAGAATCCTCTGAAGTATCCATAAGCACCACCACCAATGTCTCTGATGTATTCAGCAGCAGAAGGAACATTGCCTGTGTTGGCATCAGTAGTGACACTGAATGTCATCTGAGTTGTAGAAGGTACACTGCGAACTATGACTGGTCTGCTATAATCACCATCGATAGTACCGTTGAAATCTGTTCCTCCGGGTGCATTACCATCAAAAATTGGGTCAGTAACACGAGGATATACCTTAACAGCAGTGTTATTATCCAAGGAGCAAGTAAAAGCAAGTGCTTCTTTTAGAACTCTGATTTCATTACCAGCACTTAAACCATGAGCAGAACTAGTAGTCAAAGTAATCACACCAGTTTCTGAATTATATGCTACTGAACCAGATCCTGCGGCGATGTTTAATGTTGCACCACCAGAGACCTTTTTAATTGCTGCAGTTTTAGTTGTACCTGCTTCATTATACGTGTGAGCACCAGTATATGTGTTAAGAGGAATTGGAACAGAAGTTGGTTTACCTCTCTTACCAATATTGACTTGTGAGGAAAGTTGTGGAAGTGCAGCGGATGGTTTGACAATTACAGAGTTTGTCTGGAAGAGTGGTGTCTTCAAAAGATCAACCTTAACAACAGCATCAGATCCAGTAGAAAGTCTGGTGGGATATACCTGAGTTCTATTTCTTACATCTCTACCAGTGCTGCTCTGGATAAAGTCTCTACACTTAATACCAACCAGTGGTGTTACACGATTAGGAATGACAGTAATTGATGATGGATTTGCAGTATTCAGAGGAGCATTCAGGTGCAGTTGACCATTAGAAGTATTTACGTATGTGACTTCAATGTTCTGGTCAAGTGGGTCAGTTGTGATGATCTTAGCACCAGTATAATAAGCAGTAGAAAGACCTGATGTAGCACCAGCAGTAATGAATGGGTCAAGTGCTACTGTTGAATTGGTAAGATTTGCTTCTGTTGATCCTGTTCCACAAGAGAATTTTCTCTTCAATCCAAAGACTTCTTGTTCTTGTGGGGTTCCGTGACTAAACAGTTTGACTGTTCCACGGTCACCACCATCAATATAGTATGACGCACCATACTTGACAATGTGCTCCGAGGAACTTCCATAACCAAATGCACTTGCTGGTCTGAGAGCATTAGCATATCCAAATCTATTTGGATTACCACCACCATACACCATATATGTGATAGGAAGGGTCGCATTGCCCAGTGAGGAGACCTTCAACTGGTTTGATGCCCTCAGATGATGTACTCTAACCCAACGCGCCTCCCCGTTGCTTACAGGGACATACGCAAGGAACAGAGCACCAACGGCACCATACCATGAGAACTCGACTTTGTACATGGTAACCTTGTCAAATTCAAGGTCCCAAATACTGGTGTCAGATATTTGCTCAAATGTGTTTTCATCAATAACATTAGAACCTGCTCTCTTGTCTGCAACGGCATCACTATAAAGCAGATCATCTGTTGCGCCATCTAAACGGTCACCACTAAATCTAGATCTTGGGACACGATACTCATACACACCCCAGTATTGAATGTCAACGTTTTGATTAACCCACTTCTTGTAATAATTATTAACTGCATCAATCTGTGCTTTGGTATCTGCAACATTTGCAGCACCTAGTGTTGTATCAATATATCCCTCAGTATCACCGTCTGCATTCTTATACATGTATGGGAACATGCCAGTTGGTTCAACACCTGCGCCATATTTTGTACGTCCAGTAGCGATTAAAGAACCACTTAGAGGTTGAATGAATGGAACTGGAGTACATATATAATGTGATGATGTACCAGTGGCAGGAGTCAATCCTGTTAGGGCAGTACCATCAAGATTTTCAAGTGTAGCCGTACTGATACCGGTAATGGTATTAACACCAACTGCTCCGACTTTATAAATTTTATCATCAGTAAATCCGGCAAGAACACTGCTGTTTAGTCCCTTATCATAAGAAACGTACTGACCGGATGTAAGTCCAATTACATATCCACCGCCACCACCTGGACCTGTATAGTAGAATGTTTGAACGGTTGAAACACCAACATTAACAGTGAACTGCTTAGGTCCATCAACCCTTACAATGTTATATCCTGTATTATCATCTGGATAATACTTTGGAGATGCACCATACTGACAGGTCATACCAATGCCAGTCAGAGTCACATATTTACCATTCTTAAATCCATGATCAGTTTTGGTTGTGATTGTCATCAAACCAGTGCTGTTACTGTATACAGCATTTGTAATTGAGTTGGCGAGACCCACCATACTAATTACGTTGCCAGTAGTTATCGATGAAATTCCTACTTGATACTTTGGTTGTAGCAGTGATTCATCATAGACACCAGCATGAGTCATCATCAAGTTATCTCTTTGGATAACAAGATCGCCCAGTACACGATTAGTAAATCCAGTGGGAACAGAAGTGGCACCAGTACCAACAGACTCAGACGCTCTTGGTTCCAGAGGATCGTATGGATTTGTTACACCGTAATCTTGAGTTTGTTGTCCTGCACCATTACCAAATGGAACAGGATTTACAAATGTATTTGCCTGAGTTCTTCTTACAACGGCAAAATTATCTCCTTGACCATTATTTCTCGACTCCCAATAATAACCATCGTAGTTATCAAAGATACCATACTTACGAATTGCTGGGTTAAAGATATTAACACCATCGGATGGAATTGTCGTAGTCTTAACACCAAAGGTAGCAGAAGATACACGACCAGGTTGGTATCTGAAGAATCTCTTAGAGGTTAAGATTGCAGATTTGTCAGCAGGTGCTTCAACTAGAGCACCAGATTCTTCTGGAACGTGAGTAAGACCCCAACCCATCGTTTGACCGATGCCAGCATATATTCCACTTGCACCAACCTGTGCAAATTGTTCTGGAGTTGATGTCCATTCCGTAGGATTAACATCATAGGTATTAACGTCAGCAAAGATACCAAGAGCAACCTCAGATCTTGGGATACCTAAGAGTGAAAGGGCAACTTCCGACTGAACTTTATTTTGTTCAGCAACAGGGATAGTTGACTGGTCGCTCGCGATAACAACAGGAATTGACTTATCAGATTTCTGTTGACCAGGGGGGACCGGAGCGGTTCTACCTACAACAGTTACCGCTGAATTAGCATTTACGTTTGTATTGTCTGGCATGGATTAGATTACTCCGACTCTTCCTTTGGCGATTACGAATTGCTTCCTTATAGTTATATATCCACTCGCGTTACCATTGATTTGAGATGTAGTTGTAAATCCAACTAATCTGATTTGTTTTGTGGCAGCATTGATACTTACCTTCTGCTGAACAGTAAGTTCCTTAGAGGAGAGACTTGGTGTCACTGAGTGATCAACAAGTTTTACAATGTCTCCAACTGAGATTTTACTGAAAGTGTTTGCATCATCAAGTGTAATTCTGTATTCAGTTGTACCAGCGCCAATGAATGCTGAACCATTCTTGAACCAAGCACCTGCGCCGATACCAATGTAAGTTGTCAGACCAGCGGGTACATCGATAAACTCTTTTGCGACAAGAGTGTATCCAAGAGCACTAGTGAGACCGATTTGACTGGTCTTGGACAGTGGCATGGAGAGTTGGATGTAACCATTTGCTCTACCAAATTCACCGCTATCACTTGTAGTAATATCAAAGTCAACAAATTTAGTTCCAAGAGTTTCATTGGTAGTTCCTTGACCAACGATAGTTCCGATACCAGCAGATACAATAGAGACCTTAGTGGAACTAATATCCTTAGGATCACCCTCTTCAATATATTGCATTACGGGACCGTCAAAGTCTGCTGTTCTATCAATTGTAATATTAATAGAGTTGAAATCACTATCGTAGATATCTGGTGATGGGATGAATTCATCAGAAGGTCCAAGAATAATATTATTGGTAGTAGTAATTTTACCAGTTGCGTAAGTTCTAAGACCAGTTCCACAGTTGCGGATAATGTTACCACCCGTAGAAACTACGGAAGTAACAGAGACATCCACAGGTCCAGGATAATTTTCAAAGAGACAATCATTAATCCTTAGAACTTCTGATTCTTGTGCTTGAATTGGTTCAAATGGATATCTATCTGTGATAGAACCATCAACGAATGATGAGTTTTCGACAGATACTCTTCTGCTGTCCTTGATAAGAAGACCATGTGCAGGACTGTTACGAAGTTCAACACTCTTAAAGAGTGATGAAGAAACTCCCTTGAAATAGACCATGTAGTTATCATCATCAGATTCAAATCTGATATTATTAGCACTGTTGCCATCAATAGTAATATTATCAAGTGTTATATCTTTACCATTAGTGACTGCGATACCAACAAGATTGTTATCTAAGTCGAGAGAATTTCCACCATCATCATTCGCATCATTAGCAAAGAACTGCTGTTTAATAATAGTGTTCTTTCCTGCTCCTTTGATTGTAAAAGAGGTTGGGATGATCAGTTTATTTGTGAGATATGTTCCACTTGGTATATCAAGATAAGTACCACCTCTTGCGACAATATCATCAATCGCTTGGGTAAATGCAAATGTATTATCATGGACTACCTTGACTTCTCTATTAGTTCCAAATCCAACGGCATCATTGAAGTCGTATGCATTGTTAACAGTGATGCTGTTTGAACCAATAGATACAATTTCATCTAATGCCCATCCTCTTCTCTGACCAGTGGTTCCAATATTGGGGAAGTGAATCTGATCAGCATCGAATTCATTCTCTGTTCCGTTAGGTGACCACTCAGTTTGATCATATGTTCCAAAATCTTTATACTGAATGGCAGCAGTAGAACTTCCAAGTTCCTTAGGACCAAGGATGCCAACTAATTTTGCATCACTAATATCAGTAGAATTCTGACTTCTGTAAATCAAGAGACCAAAATTGGCGCTGGTTCTATTCAAAGTGAGTGCAACGTGCTCTAAGTCATTGAAGTTATCGATAGTTGCATGACCAACACCTGCGGTTGGAGAAAGTTGACTACTTACACCAACCTTACCAGTTCTGAGGTTGTATTGTGCAATCCAATAACGATATGTTTTATCAGTGGCAGAACTTCCAACCTTAATGAAAGAAGGAATCGTAGGAATTGGTGGTGTAAGGGCACTATCACTAGATTTATTTACACCAAACAGTTTAACTTTTTCACCAACAGAGAATCTAGAAGTACTAATACCACTAATTTGTAGTTTGCTACTGACAGTGCTACCAGTTCCAACATATACTGTTCCATCACTACTTACGCCATAACTGGTCAATGAATACTGTGCAAGAGTATTGATATCAACTAATTCATAACCTGTTCCCTTCTCGTTAACTTTCAGAACACGATTTCTTGCGAAAGTTGTTTCCTCAGTTGTAGAGTTTGGAAGATCAGATAACTTGAAGTTTTCATATACATCAGCACGAACTGTACCATTGATATCTAATTCATATTGAGGAGCTGCAGTCTTGATGCCAACTTTTCCACTAGATTGATTGACAACCAATGATGGACTTGCGTCGGCACCAACTTGGAAGAATGGATTTGCTTGGGTGTTACCCTTTATCTGCAATTTAACTGCGTTGATACCACCTACAACATCAGAAGATGTAATCTTACTAGTGAAGTTAACTGGTCCTCTGAACTCAGAAGGCAGGTTTCTATTAGGACCACCACCAACACGAAGAGTGTTTCTTACATACAGGTCATCAAAGATACCGGTGAGATCATTACCAACCTCACTAATATATCTTTCAACTGGTTTGACTCTTCCATCCCATGTGAAGAATTCACCACGGTCATTCATACCAGAGAAGAATGTAACTCCACCCTTCTTCTCACAATAGATTGAAAGTCTTTCCTCTTCAGTAGTGAGAGTTCTTTCAATTCTCTGTGGAAGTGCAGTTGAATAGTTACCAGGACCATAACCAACATACTCAAAGGTGTGACCAGAAGCACGGATGCTGGAGAATCTACGAACCTCAGAGGGAATGATTTTGATAGATTTAACAATAGTATCAGCGGGGTGTGACTTCGCCACAGTTCCCATTACACCTCTAATGATAGTTAATTGGGTGTTACTGTCAACTGTTTTAATTCTTACAATTTCATCTTCAATTTGAAGGAAGTCTCCATTTACAACTGATCCATTATAATCGCTTGCAGCAATAGGTAAATTAACAGTACTAGTATTAATACCAGTTGTTGTTGTTCTGAAATCATTACTGATGCTGATCAGACTTCCGCCAATTTTTTCACTTTGCAGTGAAGTATCTTCACCAAATGCACCAATTCCATATCTGTATACTCTGGCAGTTGCCTGAGCAGCAGTTACTGTTATTCCAGGATCAGCAGTGACTGTAAATGCATTTTTACTTGTGACTCCCTGAACGATAAAATCTTTATTAAAGATAGTAGCAGCAGTTCCAACTACTCCACTAACTTTAATTTTGTTACCAACCGCAAGTCCATGAATTTCAGTGGACGTAATTGTAACAACTCCGGGTAAAGTAGTTCCTGCGGTTCCAACAAAGGAAAGACCACCAAAATCTACTTCTGTTGGAATAGCAATACCACTACCGGTAGTATAAATGCCAGGATTGGTAGCACTAGCGTATCTAATTGTATTTGAATTTGGGAAAGACGTAATATCAAATAGTCCGTTATATCCACTTGTCTTTCTATTACCTAAGGTTCCAACACCAACTACATTGATAGCACCAAGATCTTCTCTACTGATGGTTGTAATTGTGGCAACAGCTTTATTATCACCACCAGGAATGGTCATAGTTTGACCGATTCCATATGCACCACCACCGTCTACAACACTAATATCAGTAATGTTTCCACTTGTATTAGTTTTGATGTTTACAGTGGCATCTGAACCGGTAGCATCTCCGCCACTCAATCCAATATTATAAAGTGTGGTACTAACTCCGGAGGGTCCATACCCAGAACCTGCTACACTTACGGAAAGTCCAGTAATCCTATTCAGACCATGGTTTCTTTCAGTGTATAAATCTACGTTACCCGCCTGAATACCGTGAACTGCTCCTGTGACTGCTATGCCAATCTTATTATCCCTAGCGTATTCAATTATAGTTTCTTTGGTGATACTGTTTAGAGGATTATCAACAGAAACTCTACCTAACAGACTATTGGATGCTGCGGAAACTGAATGATCTGGATCATTATTTGCATTGTCTCTATCAATAGTTGGATAGAGGTATTCAAAATTTTGCTTATACTTTCTACTTGAAAACTGACTAACTGTTGGTGAAATATCAGATCTTAGGACAGTAAGGTAGTAGATACCATCTTGAATTCCATCTTCATAACTTTGAAGTTCCTCTACATTTTGAATAATAAATGTGGTGTTATATTCATTCTTTTCAAAAGCAGGAAGTAATGAAACATCTCCGCCAGTAGAACGCAAAGCATGAATGTTATCGGTAAATGTCCCTCCACTACCATTGACACATTTAAATGTTTTTGAACTAGGAACTTCGGTTACATTAAAGTAACCATTGTATCCTTTATCGTCAAGTCCAGTAGTGTTTGTTGAACTCTTTACATTTTTGATACGAACTCTGTCGCCAACATGTAAATTGTGAGGTTTCTCTGAGGTAATCGTTGCATCAACTCCAGATACGGTAGCATTTGCAATAATACGGGGATTACGATTTGAATTTACATTATTAATGCTGGGAGCAAACGGAAAAGTGTTTCCAGCCTCGACGTTAACAGTTTTTGATTCTTGTAAAATAAAGTTCTTTGTTGGTGCCTTTGCATTTGAAAATTCTTTGGGAACCACATAACGTAACTTATAGATTCTGTTACTTAGGTCACGATTTTCTGTGATTCTTTGAACGTAAGATGATGAATTGTTTTCAGCAATTTCAGATGCGTAGTTTATGAAATTTGGATAGATTGAATTAGTCGCACTAACACTGGATGAAGTAATAAACCAATTGTTTCTTGCAGAATCATATTGAATTGGGTGACCCAAATCACCAGGAATTTTATCAGTTACTCTACTGACAATAGTAAGAATACCACCGTTTGTATTTTTAATTTTAACAGCCAACTCATCATTACCAGACAGAGCATTGTTAAGTGTATTTGCTATCTTAATTTTATTTGCAGCAGTGCCAGTGCCAGTTGTAACTACAAAATATTTACCTTCAGGTTCAATACCATCGGGTAGAACGCCGTTGTCACTGAATATACGAATACTTTCACCGTTAAAGAAATTATGATTGGCGTTTAATGTAAGTGTACGATTAGTAATATCAATATTATTTAAATTATTTGTTCTGGTTACAGTAAATTCTTTTTTAGATGTTGGACCATCAATGGCATCAGGAGTTGCCATTAGAACTGGTGCTGAGAATGTTGTGGTAATACCAGAAATAGTAACATCCAAGTAAAGAAGTTCACTATCATTAGCACCTACTCTGTATCCATCTGTGATATTTGATGGTGGGTTGCCTTCATCAGTTTCACCAAGGATATAAAGATTTGAAGTTGTAGCAGCACTTACCGTAGTGGTTGGGTCTAGAACTCTCCAAGAAACGTTAGTTGCCTTTTCTTGAAGATCTTTTGGTGGAACAATATGAGTAACATATCCAGTATTATCTCTATCAAAAGATTCCTTTCTGAATCCTTTTGAAATTAAAGATTTTGCACCGAAGTTAGAGTTAGAGTTTGTAATTGATTGATCAGCACCGTCTTCTGCAAGGAAGTGATTTGCAAAACCAATAGCAAACACAGACACTGCCTGAATGACAGAATCATTAGACGCTTTTACATGGAAACTTTCGTACTCTGGTTTGTAAACTGCGTTTTGGTTGATGTATAGTGGTTTTTTCTGCTGGTCATCTCCACTATTTGGAGCACTGTCATTGGTATCATATTGTCCAGTTGTTGCATTATAAACTAGGAATGCATTAGGATCTTTTTGAAGTCCAATTCCAGTGAACTGAGCCACAACCATTGACTTAAATCCGGTTGCCTTTGAACCATCAGCATGCATACCACACATACCAAAGGTAGATCTCAATGAGATATTAAAGATATATGGTGAAGCACCTGTTACATTGTCTGCTTCGATAACAATCTTCTCACTGCCACCGCCACTAAGCGTAATGACATCATCATTAGGATCAGCAGCCATAGCATATGTAAACTTGCGATCACTTGTGATACCAACAACTTTGAAACTTCCATTATAGGTATCAGAACCAACACCAATAACACGGAATGAATCATCTACATTTAGATTGTGATTGACACCAGTTGTAACTGATGCAACTAATCCATTAGAATTTAGTTCAGTAATGGTGAAATCATTCGCTGTCAGGTCACCAACAATTTTAAATTCTGGACTGTTAGGTTCAAAATCAGATGAAGTTGGGAAGTCAGTGATTTCTCTATTACCTGTATCTGCACCATATGCATTCATCAACTTGAAGTAATACATTTGCAGGTCACTTAAACCTGTCAGTGTCGTCGCATTGATACCATCCACATATTCAAAACAGGTCAGTTTGTGGTGAGAGTATGCAGGATTTTTCTTCTGACTATAATTTAGATTATAAAAGACTTCTTGATTTGCATCAAACATACTGAATTGCCAGAAGTAGCAACCACCGGTTATGCGGAATAGTGCAGACCTTTTAACCGATGTATCTTCTGGATCTGGAACATAGAGTGGTCTAATTTTGGTCTTTCTCAAATCAAGACCAACAAGTGATGTTCCTTTTGGAACAATAACTCCACCTTCTACAGAGTTAAATTTGTGAAGAACATTAGCAGCATTATCTAAATCAAAGACTGAACTATTAGTCAGTTCAATGTTAGGAGAAGATACGACAGATTCGTTTTGATCAAAAAACTGTGGAGAACCACCGTTATTCTTTACAGCAAATCCTGGTCTATTATCTACTACGTGTGTACCAGGATATAATAGAATTGTAGTTCTATCAAATCGGTCATTGCTATCACCAATTTGATATGAAAATCTTGCCGCTTCAATCAACGCACGTTGAATGGTCTTGAAGGGTCTTGTTAAGGAGTTACCTTTATTATCAAAACTATCGGTAGCGTCCAGATCTGATGGGTTTACATAAAGAATATTACCATCGGTATTAATCAGAAAATTTTCTAACCTTGAAAGA
>Ga0163110_10001646_pt1 | contig 11399 bp, 6 predicted proteins | sample CRUFie1St17metaG_FD_108703 | JGI IMG/M metagenome (GOLD analysis project Ga0163110, IMG submission 108703) | Marine microbial communities from the Costa Rica Dome - CRUD Field 142mm St17 metaG | ecosystem: Environmental > Aquatic > Marine > Oceanic > Photic zone | place: Costa Rica: the Eastern...
CACCGTTCCCCCGGCGACCCGGAGGGTAATGGCCTGGCTGCTCTTCTTGAGAAGGAGGCGGTAGTCTCCGGGTTCAAGATTGCCGGCTGCGAGGAACCCATCCTTGAGAGACAGCGCCTTGAACACGTCCGCAGTGATTCCGGCGGGGGAGATGGCATGGAGGGCCAGCTCTTGCCGGGTCAGAGTGCCGTTATAAGGAATCTTGATGGTTTGGCCTGCGACGGCATGAATTAATCCCGGATTTGTGCGGCGAGAGCCGTTGAGCTTCCAGATGCGCTGGTGGTTGTCAGCAGTTCGGGCAGTGATGCCCATGACTCCATCGAGTTCGCCGAGGGCGACTCTTCCGGAGTTGTCGGTTTTCAGGGTGAAGCTTCGGGGGTTCTTGAAATTGGGTCGCCGGATCGTGACGTTGAGATTCTGGCCTGCTCCGGGCTCCCCGCTTCGTCCGAGAAGCTGGACTACGTACTTTCCATCCACCCTGCTCAGGAAAAGATCCCTGATCTGATCACTGCGAAGTTGTCCGTTTACCGTAAAGGTCTGGGTTGCAGAGAGCTCGATCTCCTTTTGCCCCTGGCTGGCTACCTTGACTGCGGCGACCAGTCGAATGTTGATCCTAGAGAGCCGGTCAGGAACCCTGATTTCGTGAGTAGCCTCCCGGTCAGAGGCGATCTTGAAGTCGCTTACCGTGCTGGTGGTGGAGATGCCGTCGAGGTCGGTTGAAACAAGAACAAGGCGGACCTTCTCGAGGCGGGTGAGCGAGATGGGTTGCCCTGCCACGGTGAGGGTGGGGCGAACCATGATGGTGGCCTTGGCACCAGGACGGAGGGCTTCGCGGTCGAGGCGGATGCCAGCGTGGAGTTGGTAGGATTCTGTTGAGTGCTGGAAGTTGGCGAGGCTGGCAAAGCCATCGGTTGTCTCAATGACGGGGATGCGCTTGCCGGGTTCGTTGGAGAAGGGAATGAGGGTGCGGCCCTTGTCGTCACATTCATAGCGGCGGCCTCCGAACCAGATGGCGCTGCCAGCGGCTGGTTTATGCGTTTCATCGAGAATGGTAATTACTTCTCCTCGGCTGCTGGTGGCAGAGAGCAGGTGGGGCTGGCCCTTGCGGATGACGGCCCGGCTGCTCTTGCTGCCCCCAATGAATTCGACGATCCATACCCCGCGCCGGTCTTCGATCTCGGGAAATTCGAAATCATGGGGGACGCGGCGCTGGGGGCCATCCTGGTATTCGAAGGTCCGTTCGTGGTTGGTTACCAGTCCGTCGAGGGCGAGGTCAGTACTGATTTCGGAACCGTGCTTGAGATAATAATTGAGAGTATTCACCTCAAAGACCTTCACGATCAGGGTTTGAACGTTCTTGAGGTGAACCCGTAGGTTGACATCGTCGCTGATACCGAAGTGTTCCGGATTACTGGGATCGAACTCGATGTCCACCCGGTCTTTCAGGGACTGGAACTGGCTGGGACTCAGCAGCGAGGCCCACCGCTCGGGGTCGCCGACCCCGTTGACGATCTTGGCTTCGGCAAACACCGCCTTCAGCCAGTTTTCCCTGAAATAGGGAGCATAGGCCTTATAGTCCTCGGATTCCCTTAGGAAATGAAGGAGATAGTTTCGGACGACAGGTTCATCGGTGCCAATGGGGGCCAGTCCGGTCACTTTGCGGAAGTTCTGGCCGAGATTTGCGGGATGACGCCAGAGCTCGCGCTCATTTCGAGCCCAGTCCGGATGCACATAGGACACCCGCCGTGGGAGCTTGACGTAGGTCATGAAGCGGTTGGCATCATGCAGGCCCCGTGAGTAATCAAATACAAGGCGCTGGTAGAGAAGGTGCGCCTTCAGGGAATTGAAGGAGGGCCCAAGCCGGGAGGCGAACTTCCAAGCACGCTCCAGGTAGGATTTACGGGTCTCCGGATTGGCCATGGGATTGGCATCATATCCGGGGCGTAGCTTGGCGAGGTAGGAGTGAACGTAATTTGCGTTGAGGAGAAGGTCCTTTCGTTTGCCAAGCAGTTCATCGAGTTGGGCGATGGTAAGTGTGCGATGAATATTGAACTCGCCGAATCCCCGGCTCTCCTTGCTCTTGAGGTCCTCAACGATCAGGGTGACCAGTCCCGGGAGGTCGGGGTTGTCGGCACGGCTGAGAAGGTCCCGTCGCTGGGTGGCAGTGAGGGCATGCCCGCTGCTGAGCAGGGCGAAGAATTCATCCTGATTGATATTCTGGAGGGTGCGGGTGCCCCGGAGGGCGTCGGCCAGGAATTTGTCCCATGAGATTTCCGACTGTTTCAGGGCCGAGGGGAATTCACGGGCCCTGACCTTGCCTTCCTGCTGGTGGTTGAACTGCAGGTTCAATTCGCGCTGGATATGTTCCAGCGAGTTCTTCGGATCGCGGGGATAATTGATGAGGGCTTCGCGGTTAAGAATAAGATTGCGCCGGCCGGATTTTGGAAAGCGCTTTTGCCACTGCGTAAGGGTTTCAGCCAGTTGCCTGTCCTGCCCGGTGTACTGATAATGGAGGGCGTGGTAGTAGTAGTAGTCCTCGGTTCCGGGGATGAGTTGCTGGAGGGCTTCCTCGCGGTCAGCGGCAAGGGCAAAATCCTCGATGAACCCAATCTCCTGCTGAGCGCAGATCCGGGGAATGAGAATTGCCAGCAAGGCAGAGGCAAGCATGAGGAGCTGGGTGAATCGGGATGCTTTGTTCATCAGCGTAAATGGGTGATCTGGACGGAGTGCATGTTGGCCAGGCCATGGTCAAGAAGGATGGCCACTGAGAAGCAGACACGAAGTGCTGATCTTTCTTAGAAGTTTAATGGGCCACGCTTCCCCGTATGCTCCAATTAGGGGAGGATACGCCCAGCAATATAGGGGCGAAATACAGTGGAGGTTTTAGTGGCGGGGCATCAGGCCCCTGGATAGTCAAACTGGCTCAAAGCCCCGGTTTTCCTGAATAGAGGGCGCCAGCAATAGCTCAATATCATGGATATGGCGGTCGGAAGGCCTATGGCGAGAATCAGGGGGAATGGACCGTGCATCCAGTCGACTGGTAGAATTCCGGGAGAGCTGAGAAAGAGGGCAAAGGCTGGAAAGGTGAAAAGAAGCAGTCCTGGAAGGTTGAAAAAGAACCACGGGATGGCCGCCGTCCACCACAGGGGGGAGTTACTGGATCCAAGAAGCACCACTGCCATAGCAGTCATAATCCGGCATACATTGAGATTCAGGATGAGGTGGGAAAGCAATGGCATATAGGAGGTGAGACTCCTACCCGGCGCTCCATATTCATTTCAATCCTGAGAGTTTAAGAAGAAACGCATGTTCCAGCGCGATATCGCGAAAGCGGTCAAAGCGCCCTGAGGCCCCTCCGTGGCCGGCGGTCATATCGGTCTTGAGCAGAAGGAGATTGTTGCCTGTGGAGCGGTGACGGAGGCGGGCCGCCCATTTGGCCGGTTCCCAGTATTGAACCTGAGAGTCGTGGAGCCCAGCGAGGATCAGCAGGGCAGGATAATCCACGTTCGTGACATTATCGTAGGGGGAGTAGGAGAGCATATAGTGGTAAGCTTCCTCTTCGGAGGGGTTTCCCCACTCATCGTATTCGAATGTGGTGAGAGGAATTGTGTCATCGAGCATGGTGGTGACCACGTCAACGAAAGGAACATCGGCAATGAGACCCCGGAACAGTTCGGGACGCATGTTGGCGACGGCCCCAATCAGCAGACCTCCTGCGCTACCTCCTCCTGCGAATAGTCGATCTGGATCGGCGTATTGTTCCTTGGCGAGGTGCTCAGCACAGTCAATGAAGTCCGTAAAAGTGTTCTTTTTTTTCATGAGCTTACCGTCCTCGTACCACCGTCGACCGTGCTCCTGTCCGCCGCGAACGTGAGCGATCGCATAGACGAATCCACGATTGATCAAACTCAACATGGTGCTGCGAAACCCGGCCGACATACTAGAGCCGTAGGAGCCATAACCATAGAGATACAGGGGAGCAGTTCCGTCGCGCTTTATACTCTTGTGGTATACGAGCGAGATGGGAATTTTTGTACCATCCTTGGCTGTGGCATCCAGTCGCTCGGTGCGGTAATTTCCGCTGTCAAATCCGCCGAGGACCTTCTGCTGCTTGAGGAGAGACTTTTGCCGGGTCCTCATGTTGTAATCAAACGTGCTGTCGGGAATCCTCATCGATTCAAAACTAAAGCGGAGAGTTTCCGTGTTCATTTCAACATTTACCCCGAGGGATGCGGAGTAAGCTGGCTCCTCGAAGTCGACTTCATGCCACTGTCCTTCTGCGTTACGTATGCGGATCCGGTTCAAGGCATTGCGCCGTTCCGTCACCACCAGATAGTCGCGAAAGACCTCGACGCTGCTCAGGTAGACATCATCGCGCGAGGGGATGACCTCCTCCCAGTTCTTCTCAGCCGTATGCTCCAGGGGAGTACTCATCAGCCTGAAGTTGGGAGCCTCCTTGTTGGTGCGGATGAGGAACCGGTCGTCTACGTGGTCGATGCTGTATTCCAGGTTGCGGCGGCGGGGGCTGAAGATTTTGGGCTTGTCATCAGGCCGGTCCGCCTCGATCAGAAGAAACTCATCGGAGAGTGTCTGGCTGGACCCAATTACGATAAAACGGCCGGACTTGGTCTTGTAGACGTAGCATCGGAAGGTTTCATCCTTCTCCTCAAAAACCAGAACATCATTCTGCACCGGAGACCCCAGGACATGTTTGTAAACTTGGTAAGAGCGTAGAGTTTCGGGGTCCTGACGCGTGTAGAAGATCGTTTTGTTATCATTAGCCCAGGCATGATTGCCTGTCACGTGTTCCAGTTTCTCGGGAAGGATCTTTCCAGTGACAAGGTTCTTGAAGCGAAGGGTGTAGATCCGGCGGCCGCGGGTGTCGGTCGAGAAGGCCACAATTTCCTCGTTACTGCTCAGTTCTCCCGTGCGGTGACGGTAGAACTTATGTCCTTTTGCCATGGAAGGGATATCGAACATGATCTCTTCCTTGTTCGTTCCGACGCGTCGTCGACACGAAAGAGGGTAGGAGTCGCCTTTGCGGTAGCGCCGGTAATACTCGTAGTTTTTTTCACGGTAGGGAACAGATGAGTCATCCTGGACGATTCGCCCGACGATTTCATCGAAGAGGTCTTTCTGTAGGTCCTCCGTTTCCCTGAGCATATGAGAGGTGTAGAGATTTTCCTCCTGAAGGTAGGAGATGACGGCGGGGTTGTCCCGATTCCTTAGCCAGTAATAAGGATCATCGCGGGTGTGACCATGGGGAGCAACAACCTTGTGGGGAATGCGCTTGGCGCTTGGCGGAACGAGATCAGCCATAACAAGATGGGGGAGAAAGGAGCCGAGAATGAGGAGAAACCGGCCGGGGGATTTCATGGCTAGACTGTAACCTCTGGGTCAAGTGGGCGATCGGAGGCTTGTTACCGGAGGACTGGAGCGCTAAGTGGAGGGCAGCAAACTTGTCTTGAGTCGATGCCAAACCCTTGGACTGGAAAAGGAAATCCCTACACGAGGGAAGAAGTGATCGAGCGCCTGCGGGATACTCTGGGGCGGGGAGAACCCATTATTGCAGCAGGTGCCGGAACAGGGATTAGTGCCAAGTTTATTGAGAAAGGGGGAGCGGATCTTATCATCATTTATAATTCGGGTCGTTTTCGAATGGCTGGCCATGGTTCTACGGCAGGGCTCATGGCCTATGGGGATGCCAATGCGGTCGCGATGGAGATTGGAGAGTTCGAGGTTCTCCCTGTCGTAGAAGAGGTGCCGGTTATTTGTGGGGTGCATGGGAGCGACCCCCGGCGGCGGATGTGGCATTTTCTCGGTCAGGTTAAGGAGATGGGTTTCAGCGGGGTAAATAACTTTCCTACTCATTCGATCGTGGATGGAAAGTTCCGGCAGATTCTAGAGGAGACTGGAATGAGCGTGCAGAAGGAAGTCGACATGGTTGGGTTGGCGCGTCGCATGGATCTTTTCTCTATCGTCTATGTGGGTTCGCCGGAGGAAGCCCGGGACATGGCAGAAGTAGGCGCCGATGTCATCATTGCGCATGTGGGAACGACCATTGGAGGATCTATTGGAGTCGTGGAGGCGGCCATGACGCTTGAGGAGGCGGCCGCGAGGACGCAGAAAATTATCGAGGCAGGGAAAACGGTAAGGGATGATGTGATCTACCTCAGTCACGGTGGTCCGATCTCCAAGCCGGAAGATGCGGCCTACATTAACGAGCATACCGACGCGGTAGGGTTTGTGGGAGCCTCCAGTCTTGAGCGGATGGCAATTGAAGGGTCTCTCACCAACCTTACGAGGGAATTCAAGTCCATCCCGGTCAAGCGGAAGTAGCAATGTCAGCCATCGCTGTTCTTGGAACTCTTGATAGCAAAGGCGCTGAGCATGCCTTCGTAGCGGAGCAAATCCGTTCGCGAGGGCACGAGGTCCTCCTGATTGATGTTGGGACAGGTGACGACCCAACGGTAGATCCAGGGGTGAGCCGTTTTGAAGTGGCGGCGTCTGCGTCCGTTGACCTGCAGACAGTTCTCGATCGTAAGGACCGGGGAGAATGTGTGGCTGCGATGACTCGTTCTGCACCGGTGCTTCTTGCTCAACTCGTGGCAGAGAAACGAATTAGTGGAGTGATCTCGCTCGGAGGAGGTGGAGGTACGGCTATCGGCACTGCAGCTATGAGGGCACTCCCGACTGGGTTTCCCAAGGTTATGGTTTCGACTTTGGCGAGCGGAAATACCTCTCACTATGTGGGCACTCGGGATATCGTCATGATTCCCAGTGTGGTGGATATTTCGGGATTGAATCGTGTTTCGCGTACTATCTTTACACGAGCTGCTGGGGCCATCTGTGGAATGGTTGAGAGTAAGGTGAATGTCAGCAATTCCCGTCCGACTGTTGTAGCCAGCATGTTTGGTAATACTACGGATCTTGTCTCGATGGCGCGTGAGCAACTGGAAGCGGCTGGTTACGAAGTGCTGGTCTTTCACGCCACTGGAATGGGGGGCAGAACCATGGAGTCTCTCATCGAAAGTGGAATGGTTTCTGGAATCCTCGACGTCACTACCACCGAATGGGCAGATGAACTGGCTGGTGGAGTATTGACCGCCGGTCCTAATCGCCTTGATGCAATGACCAAGGCGGGAGTGCCTGCAGTCCTCGCGCCTGGGTGCCTTGATATGATCAACTTTGGCGAGAGAGACAAGGTTCCTTCTCGATTCAGAAACCGGGCTATCTACGAGCACAATCCTCAGGTTACTCTCGTGCGGACTAGTCCGGAAGAATGTGGCCAACTGGGTAAGATTCTTGCTAAGAAGGCCAACGCGAATAAGGCGCTTACGTCGATTCTCATTCCTACTCAGGCTGTCAGCGTGATTGGTGCCCCGGGCGGGGTGTTTCACAGTCCAGAAGCGGATGCGGAGCTTTTCAAGGCGATCCGGGCAGAATCTGCAGTTGAGGTTCTGGAGCTTCCGGTCGAGATCAACAGCGAGGAGTTTGCGACAGCGTGTGTGAAGACGCTGCTGAGCTTAATGAGCAGGCAATAATCCTGTGGTCGAGCCTGAGGAGCCTCGCTCCTGATCAATTTAAAAGGGCGTTTCGATTCTGATGTAACCTGCTCTCGACAGGTCCTCTGATCCCGCACAAGGTGAGAGAGTCATGAACCTATTGCCTGTCTTGTCCGGGGCGATTCTCCTCGCCCTTCTGCCTGCCACTGCCGATCATCACAAGGGTCCCGGTCACGAGGTTCTCTTTGATGGAAAGACTCTGGAGGGCTGGAATGTCAACAAGGGTGAGGGCAGGTGGTGGAAAGTATCGGGTGGGGCAATCGAGGGGGGCTCGCTGACAGAACACGTTCCACACAATACTTTTTGCGTCTCTAACAAGTCGTATGGCGACTTTGAGTTGAATTTGAATTTCAAGATTACACCAGTGAAGGGAGGTATTAATTCCGGTATTCAGATCCGGAGCCAGCGTATTGCTAATCATCACGAGATGATTGGCTATCAGGCGGATGCTGCGAAGAATTACTGGGGAAAGATTTATGATGAATCACGTCGCCGTAAAGTCATCTCTGAGCTCCTGAATCCTGAAGTTCTGGCCAAGGCGGTAAAGTCAGACGGGTGGAATCATTACCGCATTATCTGTGAGGGGCCTCGTATTCGCATGTGGTTGAACGATGTAGCCTGTGCGGATTATGTTGAGAAGGACCCCAAGATCCCCCTCGAGGGCCATATCGGGCTGCAGGTACATGGGGGAGGAACCCTCACGGTGCGTTTTAAGGATATTACCGTAAAGGAATTGTCTTCGTCGAATAAGCGGTAGGATGTGGTGAGGAGGCCTTTCTGCCGATCTTTACATTCCTGAGTCCCGGGCTGCACGGAGGGTTCCCATGAGTTATCCTCAGCTAGCCGGAGCCTGCTAGCGGTTGAGGAACAGATAGCGGTGATACAGGTAGAGCTCACGAAGCGTAAAGTGAGTTCGGTATTTTAAGGACTGAAACCGGGATGTTCTCGTGCCGGAAGGTGAGGCCTCGAGGCCCTGCCGTCGTGCGATCAATACTCCGCGCTTGAGGTGCCACGGATCACTTACAACCAGTGCGCTCCGGAAATTCTGTTTAGCCAGAATCTTCCCGGCCTCCTCAAGGTTCTGAATGGTTGTCGTGGAATGCCCCTCCATGAAGAGCGCGTGCTCAGGGACGTTCCGTCCGAGACAGTAGTCGCGGGCAACTTCCCCTTCTGAGTAGGGTGCTCCAGCACCTTTCCCGCCAGTCAGGACAAGAGCTCCAACACGACCCTCAAGGTAGAGCTTTATGGCGTGGTTCAACCGCTCCTTGAAGACTGGAGAAGGTTTGTTGTGCCACGCAGCTCCTCCGAGGACGATCGCGCAGTCTGCGTTCTGGCCGTCATCCTGAAATCCATAACGGCTGATGGCAGTGACCTGCCAGATGAGATAAAGAACCAGAATGCCGGAAGTGAAAGCCGCCAGGCGCAGCAGGAGTCGGCGTGAGCTAATTTTTTTTCGAGCAGGTCGGCTGCTGGATTCGAAAGGTCTTCCCGGTTCTGGATCGGAGGCATTGGCCTGATCTTTTCCCTGAACAGCACTCATCTTGTTGGACTTATCTTAACTGAGGTTGAAACGATGGCTAGAAATCAGTCCGCCTCTGCAAAGTAATGGATCTCAAATTCGAATTCGGCATTCTTAATCCGCTGCAACGACCTAAGAGCGCCAATGGGGTTGGTTGATGTGTAGCGCTAATGGGCTTCCAGCCAGTTTTTCCCCGTTCCAGTATCGACTCTAACCGGAACACCGTGCGGAAGGGGTAGGGCGTTTTGCATGGCTTCGGTAATCTTGGGTGTCAAAATGTCCATTTCCTCCTCGTGCAGATCGAAGACGAGTTCGTCGTGAACCTGCAAAAGCATCCGGCTCCGATATTCGCCACTTTCGAGAATATCCTGAACGCGGATCATGGCTATTTTAATCATGTCGGCTGCGCTACCCTGAATGGGAGTGTTGATGGCCGCTCTCTCTGCGTTACCGCGAACGGTGGCATTTGCGGAATTGATATCTCGAAGATAGCGCCTCCTTCCGGTCAGGGTTTCGACAAAGCCGGAACTCTTGGCCTCTTCCACGGTCGCATCCATATAGTTCTTCACTCCGGGATACTGTTCGAAGTAGGTGTTAATAATCTCACCTGCATCGGCTCTGGGAATTCCGAGTCTCTGCCCGAGGCCAAAGGCGGAGATCCCGTAAATGATGCCGAAGTTGACCATTTTTGCGGCACTGCGCATCGCGGGCTCTACCTCCTCCAGGTTGACTCCATTCACCCGGGCGGCGGTCGCCGAGTGAATATCAACTTCCTGCTCGAAGGCTTCGATCATTCCCGGATCCCCGGACATGGCAGCCATGATGCGAAGCTCGACCTGTGAATAGTCCGCGGCGAAAAGAACGAAAGGCCCTTTTCTAGGAACGAAGGCAGTTCGGATCTCTCGACCAAGATCTGACCGAATAGGAATGTTTTGGAGATTGGGATCGCTGGAGGCTAGTCGGCCGGTTGCTGCTACTAGTTGGTGGAATTGAGTATGCACCCGGCTATCTTTCTCTGCCACCCACTCAGGGAGACGGTCGACATATGTTGACTTTAGTTTGCTCGCCTGACGGTAGGATAGGATGTCCGCAACAAAGGGGTGGTTCACCGCCAGAGCGGTCAAGGTCTGCTCGTCAGTTCGGTATTGGCCGGTTGCTGTTTTACGTGGTTTTTCCACAAGCTTCATTTCGCCGAAGAGGATCTCTCCCAGCTGTTTTGGAGAATTCAGGTTGAAATCCCTTCCAGCCTGTTCGACCAGCGATGCTGAGAGAATATCTATACGCTTCTGCATCGTTTCCCCGCAGGAGGCCAGGACATCGAGGTCTAGGGCGATTCCTTCATCTTCCATCGCCACCAGAACTGGGAGAACTTTGGCTTCGATCTCATAGAACACACGGTGCTGCCCTTTCTCCTCCAAGTCGGGACGCAGAAGGTTGGCAAGTTGAAGTGTCACATCGGCATCCTCAGCCGCATAGCGGGCCATTTTTTGCACAGGGATTGAGGCGACATCCATAATGTCTTTTTCGGCAAAAAGGTCTGTCTGCCTGCTGCCCTTTCCCGATGCAGAGGTGTCATTGCCGGTCAGGTCACTCAGTTTTATGGGACTATAACCGAGGAGAGACTCTGCGAGATAGTCCATGGAATGGCGCTGGTCCGGATGCAAAAGGGTGTGGGCGATCAGGGTGTCGAAGAGAGGCCCGTTGACCTCGACTCCATGATTAAGCAAAACTGCCAGATCGTATTTCAGGTTATGACCAATTTTCTCTGCTGATCCGGTCAGGACTGGGCGGAAGATTTCCAAGGCTTCCTTGTCGGGGAGAGTTGCGTAAAAAGCGGAGCCTTCTTCCCAGCTGAATGCAATGCCAAGAATGATGGCGCTGAAGCGGTCGAGGGAGGTGGTTTCAATGTCGAAGCAGAAAGTTTTCTGTTGCGCGAGATTTGCAGCCAATTCGCGGCGTTCACTCTCTGTCGAAACAAGAGTGTATTCTGGATCAAGGTCCTCAATCGTCTTGAGATTTGCGGTTAAGGTTGGGCCTCCCTTTTCTCCGACCGTGACTGATGAATGGCCGCGTCCTGTGACGAATTCCTTTCCGAAGAGGCGTTTGCCAAGGGAATTGAATTCAAACTCAGTGAAGAGGGATTGGACTTCCTCATCGTCCCGCCCTTGCAAAGCAAGATCCTCAATAGAGTGCTCAATCGGGACGTCTTTTATAATGGTGGCAAGCTTGCGGGAGAGTCTTGCTTGGTCAGCGTTCTCAATGATGCGCTCCTGGAGCTTGCCTTTAAGCGAATCCGTATTTTCCAGAATTCGATC
>Ga0163110_10001649_pt1 | contig 11386 bp, 12 predicted proteins | sample CRUFie1St17metaG_FD_108703 | JGI IMG/M metagenome (GOLD analysis project Ga0163110, IMG submission 108703) | Marine microbial communities from the Costa Rica Dome - CRUD Field 142mm St17 metaG | ecosystem: Environmental > Aquatic > Marine > Oceanic > Photic zone | place: Costa Rica: the Eastern...
AGTCGGAGAACTACTCGACGAGAATTGAGAATAACGAGCCTTCAAACGAGACGAGAAGAGTGAGATGAGCCATGGCAGCGGAGAGAGACCCCCGAGCATCGCGCCTTGAGGAGGACCCATTCGAACGTGCACGCTCTCCAGGAAGCCATACTGAGGCGAGGGATGATGGTAATTGGAGACAGCCCCATGTCAGGGTTGTTTTTGCTAGCAACAATAGCGGCGGCCAACCCTTCTTTCGTGTGTTTGGAGAGGAGCCCGAGCCGCGTAGAGTGCACGTCCACAAAGGTTCGATATGGCATTTTTCAAGAACAGAGATAGAGCATTTAGCACTTGCTTCTGTATCATTTTCTATTGCATTAGCATTCTTTTCCGTTAGTATTGGCAATGACGCATTTCCTGTACTTATTGAAGCCCTAGCATCCCCTAGTAATTTTATCAGAGGAGGAATTTTTTGGATGATACCCATTATTCCAGCATTTATCGTTCACGAATTGGCCCACAAATTTTCAGCAAGATACTACGGTTGTTGGGCAGAATTCAGAGCGTCTCCAGGGGGCCTTAGATTTGGGATTATTTTTGCAGCAATTACTGGATGGGTATTCATGGCACCCGGTGCTGTTATGGTAATGGGCCATACCACTAAGCAACAATTCGGAAAAATTGCTCTCGCAGGACCTCTTAGCAATATCATGATGTGGGCAATTGGAATAGGATTGATAGTTCTCGGCTTGGAATCAACAGAATTCACAATATTATTCAACGAAGCCGAAAGAGGCCTGCTCTATTTTTGGTGCTGGGGGAATATTGGACTGGGGGCATTCAACATGATTCCATTTGGCCCACTTGATGGAAGAAAGGTCAAGACCTGGTCAAATACTGTATATTGGATTTGGGTTTCGGTATTTGTCGGACTGATCTGGTTCAATTGGCACATTTTACCTGGCATACTAGGATAGTGGACATATGGCGGAGAATTACGAGGAGCCCGCCTACGAATTACTGCAGAAGTACCGCGGCTTCGAAATCAGAAAATATGTCGATACTATTCAAGCCAGAGTATCTACAGATGGTATGAATTATGGAGAATCTGCAAGGCCCTTCAGAAGAATCGCAGGCTACATATTTGGCGGAAACGAACGACAACAAAGCATCGCAATGACAGCACCTGTTCACATGTGGCAATCTGGTGAAGAATCCCTCATGGCCTTCACAATGCCATCAGAACACAAGATGCAAGATCTTCCGAAACCAAACGATTCAGGGGTTGAATTGCTCCATGTGGAAGGAGGAGTGGTTGCAGTTCTGAAATTCTCAGGACTCTCTCGACCAAGCAAGTCACAAAGGCTGCAGAAGAAACTACGGAAGCTTGTGGAATCAGAGGGACTTACGCCCCGAGGCAGCGCTAAACTGGCAGTTTATGACAACCCAATGTCAACTATACCATTCATGAGAAGAAACGAAATCCATCTCCCAATAGAATGGTCGGCTTAAAGAAGAGCGTTAAAAATCAGGCGTTGAATACAGATAAGCAAGTCAAGGAACCATCTGCTTGCATTATTTCTTTCATGTCCACACTAGTAATCTTGAATCCTTCATCTAGCATGGTCTGACGGACAACAGGAAAACCATCTGCAATAATCACACGATCGCCTTTGTAACCGATTGTATTGGCTGCGTAGCTTTCTCGATTTGGAACCCAAACGACATCCTCGGCTAAAGGCTCTAATTGAGATGCACTAAGGTGCCCTTCAGCGGCAATAATCATACCAGGGCGAGGCGATGAGCATACTGTTGTAAGGTGCAGAGTTGAACTTGGAATATCTATGAACTCACACTCCAAACCATCTTCCCGAACGTGACTTGCTAGAAAGTCTGCACCTGCCTGATTAGTCCTTGTTGAAATTCCAATCAAATACCGATCATCGAAGAAGACTACATCTCCTCCATCAAGTGTAGCGCCTTTTGGCATGTTAATGATTTCAGCACTCAAAGAGAGGTGTTCAGCAACAGCAACTTGCTCCCCTTCTCTTGAAGGATGGCCCATGTTAGGAATGATCGCTTTTCCATCGACCATTACCGCAGTATCCTCTACAAAGCAACAGTCCGGATGCTCATCTAATCCGGGTAGTACCGTAACTTCGGTTCCATGTGCACGGAGAGCAGCAACATATGCATCGTGAGCACCTTGAGCTGCTTCTAAGCGAGGCGTTTTTGTTCCGAAGAAGTCAGAGATGGCCGAGTCAAAATTTCTAGAAATTTGACGAACGACTGCTGCGTTACGACTACGGTCGTATGCACCAGGCATACCACGCCGTCCAACCCACTATTGATAATAATTCGGAATCCGGATATGAAATTCCGCTTAATGTCTATGCTTTGTTAGAGATTCAATCCCGATTACGATTGTTATAGAGAAGAGCCCCAACAATTCGATTCACACCCCTAGCGGGGTGTGTATAGGTAAGAAACTGCCTAAATCACGCAATACGAGAGATCATTCTCTGTTTAGGATGACATGAAGGAGAAGTCCAACTGGCATCAACATAACACCAAAGAAGACTATTACACGAATTTTGTTGATTCCTATTTCATTTCTTATCCCCTGTCTCCACATCCACCTTGTGGCCATGATATCGCCTGCTACGAAATGAGCCCACGCGAGCACAGTGCCAGTTTCAGTACCAAGTAGAGAAACCATCGTATCGAAAAATTCTGTGGGATTTCCGGTAAACAAATCTAGTAATCCATTCGGATTCAATACAGTTGCAAGCAACCAAACCCCCAATGGACCAACGAATAGCAAATTCCCCTTTACCCAAGTTTCAGTTCTTTCAGAAAACGGTTCGATTAGCATTAACATCCAAAATGGCCCTACCCATATTGTTGAAAACATAAACAGTGCTATGTTCAGTGGCTCCATTACATTCAGTCTCCTAACTCGGCTGCTATTTCACCCGCCTCTTCCAGTTGGTCAGCAGAGTACCAATATGAGGACGCCTCCCAGACAATATTGCCGTTTCTGTCTAGTAAAATCACGGAAGGCGTCGGAAGATTTCCAAAAGCCTCTACAACAGAAAGCTCCGAAGGCTCGCGTGTGTCAAAGTCTAGTGCTAGACGCGAATATGCATCAATAACCACAGGCCAAGGCGAATAATGGTCACTTGAGTTATTACCATAGACCTGCATAATTTTGTCAGCATCTTCGAAGTTACCATATCTGTGAATTGTAACTGGTTGCACAACGCTGTAGTTGAGATTACTATCACGGATACCTTCAGCCCATTCATGGCAACCTTGACACTGTGAACTCACCCAAAACAAGAGAACCGGTTGTTGCTCTAATTCAGTAGTCAGATCAAGCATGGATACACCATCTACATCTCTTCCTAAGGTAGGAAGTACGAAGGTGAATCTGCTATCTTCAGTATCCTCCAACTCCAATTCTTCTTGTATTTCATCAGTCAAACATCCAGCCGAAGCAGATAGTAGAATTAAGGTTAGTAAAAGACCACCGACTTTTCTCATACTCAAACCTCCAAGTTAAACCTTGATTGATTCCTGAGGTTTTATGGTCCCCAAACCACCATTGACTCCGATAATTTGCCCAGTCATCCATTCAGGAGCTCCATCAACGAGCCAAGAAGCAACATCTGCAATCTCTTTTGCTTCTCCAATTCTTCCTACTGGATGCATCGAATCACTGATTTTTCGACTTGCCTCACTTTTCAGAAGATTTTCAGACATTGGTGTATCGGTCATTGCAGGCGCAATCGCGTTTACTCGAATACCTCGTTTTGCATAGTCTGCCGCAGAGGCTCGAGTCAATCCTTCAACGGCTCCTTTTGCTGCGGCAATAGCGGCGTGATTTGTCATACCATGAGATGCCGCCACAGAAGAAAACAGAACAATTCTTCCTCCGTCACCACGCATCATTGGAACTGCTGCCGATCTAACTGCATTGAATGCAGTGGTGAGGTTTTGCTCAATGGTATCCTGCACTTGTTCGGCGGAGGTGGCGTGCAACGGTCTGAGTAGGATTGATCCTACAGCGACGACTACTGCATCTAAACGACCATGAGTTTCTACGATATTCGCCACAGCCTGCTTCATTGCAACATCATCTCTAGCGTCGACAGGCAAGATATCGAGATCGCCTATCTGAGAACTAAGGTGCTGAAGTTTCTCCTGAGTTCTTCCGCTTCCTACGACTTTCCAGCCTTGGTTTGAAAGGTTTTGGCAAACAACACTGCCTACTCCCCCTGCGGCACCTAATACCCATACAACAGACAATTTCCGACCTCCATAAGTTCTATCTGCTCGCCTTTTGCTTCTTCAAATCGGGAAACCAAGTGTCTACACCATTCCAATCTGGTTCCATTCCTAAATCGGAACAAATCAATTTGGCACTTATTCTTCCGCTTTCAAATATGGTGGGTAATCCGCTTCCGGGATGTGTTCCTCCACCGACTAGGAATAGATCATCAAACTCTTCAAATCTATTTTGTGGCCTCCTCCAGAGCATTTGATCTAATCCATGTGCTAGATTGAAAACTGCACCCTTGTAAATATCTCTTTCACCCCAATCATCTGGAGTAACTATGGTTTCTGAAACTATATGTTCTTCCAAATCATCATATCCTAATTTTTTCATGGTTTCAAGAACTACATCTCTGTAGTCATGCTTTATTTCATCCCAATTTATTGATTCATGAACATTGGAAACAGGAACTAATACATAGATAGTTGAATGCCCATCTGGAGCCATTGAAGGGTCTGTTAAGCATGCATTTTGGACATACAATGATGGGTCGTCCCAGGTTATTTTATTCTCTGTCACATCTTTTAGATTCGTGTGATAATCTTTTGATGCATATATTTGATGGTGATCTAAATCATATTTCTTATCTACTCCAAGGTAGAGCATGAACGTGGAACAAGAATACGATTTCTCATCTAATTTCTTGTCAGACCATCTCTTCCTTAACTTATCAGGAATAAGCCCCTTCATCCCAGTTGCAAAATCCACATTCATCACGTATTTCTTGGCTGTATAGGTATTCTTTTCAGTCTTAACACCAACTATTTTTTTACCATCAAAAAGACACTCTTCTACAGGTTCATTGAGGCATATTTCTACACCTAGCTCTTCTGCTAACGCCCCCATTCTTTCAGTTACTGTACCTAATCCTCCTTTGGCGTGATAGATACCATATTCTAATTCTAAGAAAGATAATATTGTGAAAAGACTAGGCGCTTGAAATGGCGACATTCCTAGATATTTAGTCTGAAAACTCATCGCCAATTGCATTCTATCATCATCAAAAAACTTTGACAAATCAGAGGCAACACTTCTCCAGGGCCTCAGAACTTGAGCCACCCGCAGAGCCCTTTTGTTTGCCAAATCAGTCCAACTTGTCCATGGAGAATTTAAACAACTTTTGGACAATTTCAATTTCTTCCTATTGTCTAGTACATATTTCCTGAATCCTTCAGCATCTTTCTTTCCACACAACTGCTCAATTTGTTTTACCATGTACTCGATGTCAGTACTAGCATTTAGAGCACCTCCTTCACCGAACACTAATCTGTAATTCGGATCAAGCTTGATGAGATTCAATTCTTCGTGTGCGTCTTTACCAATCGCTTGAAAAATCTCCTCAATAACTTCTGTGTAATGGAAAAATGTAGGACCGTTATCGTATCGATAACCATCTTTTTCAATTACTTTGGTCCTACCTCCAACGCTATCCGTTTTCTCTAGAATTTTCACATTTAATCCCGCTTTCGCAAGCAACAATGAGCATGCTAGACCACCAGGCCCTGCTCCAACAATCAGAACATCCGAGTCTGAGTTTATCGATGCCTTAGGCTGGGAGGGATACGATTCGGCTTGCATATTCAATCCTCTTGCACGATGCTAATTACGCCAAGAGTCGACATAAGCACATTTGCCTTCTGCATGACGGTTAGGCTGAGGCGCTGAGACACAACGTCTCCACACAATTTCTCCGCTCGCCTAATCAATTGTGAATATACTGAGACCATAATAGTCGGGCTTTTTCTCGACTCAGGATGAATCATTGGAAGTAATTTTACAGCTTCTTCTCTGTGAGCGTTACACCTCTGGATGTAATCTTTCATGAATTCTTGCCAATTTGGGTTTGAAGCAAGACTCGGACTAGACAAGTCTGAGGTAGAAATTCCGAAGGATTGCAACTCGGAAGTAGGCAAGTAAACCCTACCCGAAGCGAGATCGGACTGAATATCTCTCAATATGTTGACCTTCTGTAGGAAAACCCCCATCTCATCCGCGTAGTGCTCGGCCTCTTGTCCATCGTAACCATATAGGTGGAGTAAACAAAGACCCACCGAGGATGCAACATTGTAACAATAACGCTGCAAATCTTCGTAGGTTCGGTAATTTGTGGGATAGAGATCATCTTCCATGCCGTCAATCAAGGAATGTAAGTGTTGAGCTGGAATATTGAATTTTTCAATCGTGTCCCAGAAGGCCAGGAAGAAGCTTTCTTTCGGATAGTTATCATTTACCCCTTTTTGGATGTTGTCTCGCAAGTAAATTAGAGCGCAGAGTTTGATGATGTGAGCATCGTGATCTAGGGTACCGCGAGAACGATGTTTTTCATCTAGATATTTCGACCTCTGTAAAGCCCTCAGTCGAAGTGAACCCATCTGCTGAGGCGTGAATGAAGAAAAATCAGGTAACCAGTCTCCATCAGCAACATCATCGGCCCTTCTACAAAAAGCATAGAGGGCGTTGATACCATCTCTTTTGGCCTCTGGAAGAGTTTTGAAGGCTCTCAAAAATGAAGAAGAGGACTCCTTAGCAATTTTTTTGCATTCGAGGTAAGACTGCTCGACTGTAGCAGTATCATTCCTCACGACGTCTCCCATCATATCTTCGCATCCTCCATGATTCGTATTTAATGAAGTGTTTTCTCAATTGTCCCCTTAATTCTGAGATTATTCAACTAGTGTATCGCGGGGCCGGCTCTGGAATCGTCAAGCAGGCGCGAAATTCTTCCAGATACGGGCTCATCGAACGGATGAGTTTCACATCGGGATGCGTACGGATGACCAAACCATCTAGATACATCAGTGCTCGAATGATAGGAAACGCCTCCTCGCCAAATACAGCACCTGCATCCTCAACCGCACAACGAACGGTCTTCATCATGATTTGAGTAAGACTCTGCTCCCCAACCGAGCGCATCTCAAAGTCGTGATATATATCGTACATTTTCGCCATATATTCCTCTTTTTTCTTCTCATCTAGAGTATCTTCGGATAGTCCTAACAACGCCTCGAATGCACCATTCAGGTTACTGTTAGATAGGTGTTCAAAGAATCGGAATAAAGAACTGCTTACGTGAGTTGGGGCGTGGCAAATTGCACCATTGTCAATAAAGACGAACATTCCATCATCGTCTATGATACAATTACCTGGGTGCAAGTCTCCATGAAATGTTCCTATGCCGAATAGATAGGCACCATGAATTCGAAAAAGGTCTAATAAAGTCGACCAGGAAAGAGTCCCCGAATCTATTCCATCTTCCAAAGAGTCGCCTCTGATGAATTCTGAGACTAGTACGTGCTCGTTGGATAATTCATGGTAATATGTTGGAAACCGGAGTCTATGCATTTGGAAAGTATCGTCTATGTCCATCTGAATTTTCTTCAATTCATCTGCACCAGCGATTTCGTTGCGCAGATCTAACTCCCTAGTGGTGTAATCTGCGACGTGATTTAGAAGTGCCATAGGATTCCCAACCCTTCGCAACTTTGGCATGAAAATGAGGAATATTCGCAACCATCTTCGCATCCGTCTTACATCTCGGCGAAAGGACTTCTCGTTCTGTGCCTTGATGACTTTGATTACAACATCTTCACCGGTCTTCAGGCGAGCGCGGTGAACTTGCCCCACCGAAGCGGCTGCGATAGGAATATCGTCAATTTCTTCGAAAGCATCGAAGAAACCTTTGGGGGCTCTCTTTTCGAGATTTTGGAATACGGCTTCGGAAGGAATACTCGACGCGTGCTGGTACAGTTGTTGCAACTGCCGACACTTCTCAACAGGAATCAAATCACTTCGCAGTGCGAAGATTTGTGCTAGTTTTACAGCTAATAATCCCTGTGATTGAATCCATTCTAAATCGGCAGGCCCGGACTTCAAGATTTGTCGCATAAACCTAGCGAATGTCCAGACACGCATGCTCCCCCCGCTTCCTTTACAGAATATCAAGTGATGTTTCAGAATACAAACTTCGACCGAGCACAAGACTCCTGATTTCTAGGCTATTCTTTCTCCTTCGTCATTGTGAAATAGGCCATACAAGTCGACACAACTCAAGCAGAGGTACCCGAGTGGTCAAAGGGGCTGGGATGAGGTCCCAGTGCGTAGTGCTTCGCAGGTTCAAATCCTGCCCTCTGCACCATCACCTAATCTCAATTTTTGAAAATACGATACCTGCAATTTCGCCAGCATCAAACGGTTCGATTTCGTGTTCTACGATAAGGTGACTAATCAGCCGATGTTGTTCTATGCGTCCGTGACACTCTGGACACTCCACGATTCGCGGCGCCCTGTAACCAACAAATTCTGCTCTCCCTACCGGTGTCATCAACCTAGTTGCAGTCCGTACTAGAACCATCCCAAACGCGAGTGAGAAAATTATCAATCCGCATGTAAACCCAGAGAAAAGCGGGGCTGGAGGGCGATTTTGTAGTAATTGTATGTCATTGACAACAAAGTTCTCAGAAGAATTTCTCATCTCGGAGATATCGATAATGTGGCTAAAGTTTTCATTTCTTACATTCAATATCAATTCAGCACCGTCATGATATTCCTCTATGTCCAATTCTAGTGTAAATCTACCATACACGTCAGTAGTAGACTCTGTGCCTCTGAATGGATGACAGTCATATTCCTGGCTTTGACAAACTATCTCCACATCGTTGTAGTTCACTGTAGTCCCGTCGGAGTATGTGACAATTCCACTGATTCGATAGGCCTCTGCCTCCACGAGAGATGGGGCCGCAAAGAACACTATCAGAGCAGTGAGCCAATGCGAACGCATGAAACTGGGGTCGCAGAACTTGTTTTCAATTGATGTTTGAATGTCGGTACATTTCTAGAGATTCAGTTCCTTTTATACATCGCTTACACAAACAAGTATGAATTTTGTATGGGATGGAAACTACGGACCACTTTCTCAGAGTATGATTACCTGACTTCCGATTTCGACCAGACCTTCCTCTATAACTGAAGCGGACCACCGAGACCAACCCATTTCTAGCTCGTGATCGATTCGAGAAAACGCACCATCGATGAATGACTTCCCAATTTTACTGCAGGGGGCTGTTGGCTCACTAAGTTCGATCATTGCCTCTCCAACCATCATCCGAGTTCCCGCTTCTAAGGTTGGCCAATCTATACCTTCGATGGTTATATTTTCCCCAGTGGTACCAACATCAATGGTGTGCCCTTCACCCTTTAATTTCTTAATTTGCTCCAATGAAAACAAAGTGACTGCGCGGGTCCCAATGCCATTGTTCTTCTCCATTCTGAATCGGTTGTAATCTCCCTTCACGCCAGCAAAAAGAATCTCGGCCCTGTCAATAGGTAACTTAGGAACTCCACCCTCTGAACTAATGTTGATGGAATGTACGACAGCACACATCTATATTCACCCAGTGGCCAGTATATCAAAAATTAAACCCAATTTCTAGTCGTTCTGTCATTTCCAAATAGCGCGTCTTTAGCGACTCATCTGGTTGAGTCATAACATGCTTCCAGTATCTCCAAGCCGCAATCGAAAGTGTAGCGTACCTGTGTAGGGCAGGTAAGGCGAATATTTCTTCCTGAGACAACGGACGAATCGACTCGTAGCCTTCCAGTAACGCCTTCCATCGCTCATTAATAGGCCCCTCATCGTTCCAACCAAATCCTACGAAAGCCATCACAAGATCAAATGCGCAAGGGCCGATGAATGACTCTTCCAAGTCAAGAATCGCAGCGACTGAACCATCTCCAATGACATTGTCCGGAAACACATCTCCATGCAAGATACCTTGTGGTAAATCCTTCAGGATTTGATTCCGCAAACTCTCGGATTCCTTCTTCAAAGTGACGAGAAAATCAGACCAAGTGTCTGTCTCATCTGCAATTACGAACATTTCCTCGAATAGAGACCACCCCATTCTGTAATTGCCCGGAAAACAATCTGCGGCAGGGATTTGGTGAAGTAGAGCCATAGTTTCTCCAAGGCTCTTTAGCGAATTTTCGTCAGTACCCAACATTCCACCTTCAATGAATGGAAGTAAAGTCCAGGCCATTCCACCCCTCTCAGCGATAAGGCTTCCATTAGCTAACTGGATTGGCACTGCAGTAGGTATGCCATGTTGATCGAGGTGACAATGTCTAGCGACAACTCGCCGTACTTCCTCGACTGTATTTGCGTTCCATACTTTCAGAACTACTTTCGAAGCATCCGATAAAGTCAGGAGAATGTTAGTATTATCCCACCCTCCCTGTAATATTTCCATTGAGTTAAGATTTGGAAGCCCAGCCTGATTTAGCAATTCATTTGCCTCATCAACTTCCACTTCTGCACGTCTCATCTCAATCACCATACGTTCTCAATACATCGTTTAGAAGATCTAGAGTCATATCAATATCTTCCCTTTTCAGTACCATTGGGGGTTTGATTTTGATGACATTATGGTGCGGTCCATCAGTACTCAATAATACCCCCCTATCTCTCATCTCACGAACTACCCTATCTGCCTCCTCAGCATCCGGTTCCAATGTGGCTCGGTCGCGAACAAACTCGAATCCAATGAACAAACCCCTTCCTCTTACATCTCCAATCGCAGGATATGTATCTTTCAGTTTCCGAAGACCATTCAAGAAATATTCACCGTACTCTCTTGCATGTTCTTGTAATTCTTCATCTTCAATCACATCCAGTACTGCATTGCCAATTGCGCAAGATACAGGATTCCCTCCTGTGGAACTGAACCATTCCATCTCTCCAAGAGAAGCGGCAATTTCCTCCGTGGTGAATACTGCTGCCATAGGATGACCATTACCTATAGATTTACCAAGAACAACAATATCCGGAACAACATCTTGAGATTCGAAGGCCCACATATGGGTTCCAAACCGGCCAAAACCGACTTGCACCTCGTCCACAATCAGCAGACCTCCAGCCTCCTTAGTGTATGTTTGAGCTAGTTTCAGATAACCATCAGGTAGTGGAATTTGACCTGCGCATGAGAGCATTGGCTCAATCAGAAACCCGGCGACATTTCCTGCATCAGAGATTACTTCCTTCATCTCTTGTTCGTAATCGACACCAGCCCTTCG
>Ga0163110_10001650_pt1 | contig 11384 bp, 13 predicted proteins | sample CRUFie1St17metaG_FD_108703 | JGI IMG/M metagenome (GOLD analysis project Ga0163110, IMG submission 108703) | Marine microbial communities from the Costa Rica Dome - CRUD Field 142mm St17 metaG | ecosystem: Environmental > Aquatic > Marine > Oceanic > Photic zone | place: Costa Rica: the Eastern...
AATTTAACCTTGCCAGTTAAATTTGCCTTTTGCTCATTTAAGAGGGTGGCGGCACCCATTAACATGGCCATGTGGGTATCGTGTCCACAAGCGTGCATAACAGGTACATCTTTACCATTGAACTCGCCTCGTGCTGTGGACTTCCAAGGTAAGTCGTTTTCTTCTGGCACGGGAAGCGCATCCATGTCTGCTCGTAAAGCGACGACAGGACCCGGCTTGCCGGAATCAAGAATAGCAACCACACCGGTGCGCGCGATGCCAGTTTGAACTTCCATACCTAAACTGCGCATGTATTTGGCAATGTATTCTGCTGTTTTAAACTCACGGTTAGACAATTCAGGGTTTTGATGAAAGTGGTGACGCCACTCAATCACTTTAGGCTCAATTTTGCTAGCCATTGAAGAGATATCCGTCGCTGCAAGCGCGAAAGACGCAGGTAAGGTTGCGAGCAACCCGACAAGGTATTTGTACTTCATAATTGTTTTCCTGGTTCCTGAATGGTTGTCTTTTTTGGTTATAGATTTTGTTATAGAGCGTTAACTCATCCGACATCATCGCAAATTGACAAAAAGTAGCCAACTCAAATTAGATAGGGATAGGAAAGAGGGAGTTGAATGGCGAAAATACCGAGGAACAATTAAAGAAGCATCGTGCACGATGCTTCTTTAAAGCAGGAAAATTGCTTCGATTAGTACTTGAATGAGTAACCGAAGTTAACGAATTTAATATCGTCGAATTTTTCTACAGAAAGGTTGAAGCCTTTGTATGAAGCACCTAAGCCGTAACCCGTTTCAGTGTCTGATGCGCTGATAGAGTCAACTTCTACGTAAAAACGACCATGCGATACACGGGCGAATACTTCCCAATCATCATTAATTTTGTACGTTGGACGATAAGCAAGGCCCCAGTAATGCGTTAGCTCAACGTTTGTATTCAAAATGTCGTCATCAGTTAAACCGAAACCAAAAAACGCTTCTACTTTGTTTTGAAACGTATCGCTGTTTTCATTGAAATTAAAGCCATAGCGACCAGATAACGTGGTTTGGCTGAAATCTTCGTTACCGATGAAATCGTTTTCGTACAAATAAGTGATATCAAAATCTAAGTAAGGGTTTGCAGCTGCGTTGAAAGATAATGCTGCGGTAAGGGCTAAAAGTGTTTTTTTCATATTTAAATCCTTTTAAATGTATTAGAAATTGAATGTGTAACCTAGGTTAACGAATTTCAAGTCGTCAAACTTATCGAAAGAAAGGCTAAATGCATCATAAGATACGCCAAAACCAAAACCTACTTCAGATTCTGATGCGTGTGAGTTGTTAACTTCAGCACGAATTCGCGCATAAGATAGGCGACCAAATACATCCCAGTCAGCATTAAGCTGAACAGTAGGTCTGTAGCTCACTCCGTAGTAATGCGTCACTTCTAGCTCGTTGCCAAAAATGTCGTCATCACCCAGACCTAGGCCAATAAATGCTTCGATTTTGTTTTGAAGAGCTGCGTCTTCAGCACTGAAGTTGTGACCGTATCTGGCGCTGACAGCAGATTGACTAAAGTCTTCGTTTAAAACGACATCGTTTTCGAAGATGTGCGTGTAATCAAGTTCTAAGTATGAGTCTGCAGCGGCGTTGAAAGATAACGCTGCGGTAAGGGCTAATAACGCCTTTTTCATCCTGTGTTTCCTTTTTAAAACTATATTCCAATTCCAATCTTTTCGATTGTGTGTGTTGTGAGACTGGGCCTTCTTGGCCTCAGATGCGGCGAATCTTAGAGGCTTACACTGAATTTGCAATTAAAAAGGGACGACAAATATATTTGGAAACAAATTTGGTGAGATAAAAAACAAGCCGTTAACACATTAGTGCAAATGTTAATCAATAACGCTTATCATCCAGCTCATGCCATACTTATCCTTTACCATACCGAACAACCCTCCCCAAAAGCTTGGGGCCAGTGGAAGCGTAATTTCACCGTTTTCTGAAAGTGAGGCAATAAGTTTTTGTCCTTCTTCTTCAGTATCGACATTGAAGGAAAGGGAAAAGCCGGAAAATTGAGGAGTACCTTGGCAGTCGCCATCTGAGGCCATAAACGCGGTTTCGCCAATTTTGAAATTAGCGTGCATAACTTTGTCGCCGCAATGAGGGGGACAGAGGGTTTGATCGGGGCTTTCTTTGTACTTCATCAGCATAGAAACTTCAATTCCCATAAGTTGCTGATAGAAAGTAAGTGCTTCTTCGCACTTACCGCCAAAGAATAAATAGGTTTCTACTTTCATGATAGGTTGATGTGAGTACACAATCCTGCACTGAGAAAAAAGGGACGTTGTTGATAACGTCCCTTTTTCATTATTCGAATTTCATTTCACGGCCCAATAAGGCCATAGTTGCGCCTTTAATGGGTTTATCTTCGTAAAGCACTTGATAAATTTGTTCAGTAATAGGGACTTCTACACCGAATCGTTGGGCCAATACGAAAACTTCTTTGGTGTTACGGTAACCTTCGACCACTTGTCCGATATTATCCATCGCATCTTGCACAGATTTGCCCTGCCCTAGCGCTAAACCAAAACGACGGTTTCTGGATTGATTATCGGTGCAAGTGAGGATTAGATCACCTAAGCCTGCCATGCCCATAAAGGTTTGTGGATCGGCTCCAAGCTTTGCGCCCAAGCGCGTCATTTCGGCTAAACCACGCGTAATTAAGGCAGTTCTTGCATTTGCGCCAAAGCCTACACCATCAGAAATACCCGCGCCAATCGCCACGACATTTTTCACTGCGCCACCAAGCTGCACACCTGTAATATCCGTGCTTTTATACACGCGAAACGACTTTTGGCAGTGCAATTTATTAGCAAAGTCCTCTAAAAATGCAGTGTCTTGAGAGGCTAGGGTGATGGCGGTAGGCATACCAGCTGCCATTTCTTTAGCAAAAGTAGGACCGGATAGAACAGCGAGTGGAATGTTGTCGCCTAAGATATCTCTTGCGACCTCTTGAAGCAGACGACCCGTTTCAGGCTCAAGCCCTTTGGTAGCCCAAACAAGGCGATGATCGTCTCGAATATATGGCTTGATTTGTTTAAGTAGTGCGGCAAAAGCGTGGCTAGGTACAACGACAAGAAGATCTCTGCTTGCTTCGACGGCTTTTGCTAACTCTTCTTCGATTTGCATCTCTTCCGGAAATTCATGTCCGGGGAGATAATGATCATTACGACGAGATTGATGCATGTCCTGCATCTTTTTGGTATCCCTCCCCCAAAGTAATGTAGGTACTTTGTTGCGAGACAAGCAAAATGCAAGGGCAGTTCCATAGGAACCCGCCCCAAAAACAGAAATGCGCTCAGAACGCGCCGCTTGATTCTGCATAGAAGAATTAAGCGTCTAGAGTAGGTGCAGGCGCTGCTTCTTGCGCTTGACCTTGTTCAGCTTGGCGCTTTTGAACATAAGCTGCAAAGATTGCATCAAAGTTAACAGGCGCTAAGTTAAGTGGAGGGAAAGTGCCACGGTTAACCAAGTTTGAAATGCACTCACGCGCATAAGGGAACAACATGTTAGGGCAGAATGAACCTAAAGTGTGCGGCAATTGTTGCTCTGGAATATTATCGATTGTGAAAATACCTGCTTGTTGTACTTCGCAAAGGAAAGCAGTTGAACCATCAAGTGTTGCAGTAACAGTAACAGCAAGAATGACTTCGTAATTTACATCATCAAGCTTGTTGCTGCGTGTATCGATGTCTAGTTTGATTTCTGGCTTCCACTCTTTTTGGAATACAAGTGGAGAATTAGGTGTCTCAAAAGAAATATCTTTTGTGTAGATACGTTGTAATGCGAATTGAGCACCTTGAGGTTGTTGATCTGCCATTGCAGCTTCGTTGTTATGTTCTTCTGCCATAATTCTAAATCCTGTTACTGGTGTGATGCTGCTGAATTAGCCTAACATCGAATCAAGTTTATTTTTTCTCTCTAGCGCCATCATGTCATCACAACCGCCAATATGCTGATCATTGATGAAGATTTGAGGCACTGTGTAGCCACCTTTGGCACGGTCGATCATGGTATCGCGTAGTTCAGGCTGCAAATCGATTTTGTACTCTGTGTACTCAACGTCTTTGCTGTCTAGAAGCGACTTTGCTCGCGTGCAATATGGGCAGTAGCCCTTGGTGTAAATTTCTACTTTTTTCATAAGTTTCACTTTTTAATTGGTAAACCTTCGCCTTGCCAAGTGTTCATACCACCTTTTAAAACTGAAACCTTAGCAAAACCTGCTTTAAGTAATTGTGTTGCAGTGCGCTTAGCTGAAATGCCCATCGCGCAAACCACAATAATGGGTTTATTCTTTTCGTTTTCAAGTTTAGTGAAGTCAGCTTTTGTTACCGCTTCCTGTCCAATTTGCCTTGCACCTAGGATATGACCCTTCTTGAAATCTGCTTGATTGCGGATATCTAAGATAACGGCATCTTCTTTATTAATAAGTTGCGTGGCCTCTTGGGTAGAGATTTGTTTCAGAGGCGAGATAAGCGTTTCAACATAGCTATATAAAAGGAATATCGCCAAAACAACCCATAAGGTTGCCAAAACCGGATGATTACCGATAAACTCGACAAGCTGTTGCATAAATCAATGTAGCCTTACGTTTTAGTCATCTGAAAAAAGTCTGCAAAGTATATAGAATTTGTACACAGACGCTAGTTTAAAAAGGCCGTTTAGCGCTTTTTCCCTGTACCCAAACAAGAATAAAATGCGACAACGTAGTGGTGCTAGGCATTTAAAACGTCTTTAAAAGCATGTGCGACCACATGTCCGAGTTGAAATCGAAGTACGAGTAAAATTGTTTGGAGAAACGTTTTCATGAACGCTGAAAAGAAACCTTTTGTATTACTTATTTTGGATGGGTGGGGTCACCGTGAAGCAAAAGAAAACAATGCTATTGCTAACGCCTCAACACCTGTTCTCGACAACCTTTGGGAAACGTGTCCTCGCACTTTAATTTCTGGCTCTGGCCTAGATGTAGGGTTGCCTGATGGGCAAATGGGGAATTCGGAAGTAGGCCACGTTAACTTAGGTGCAGGTCGTGTTGTTTATCAAGATTTCACACGTATCACAAAATCCATAGCAGATGGTGAGTTTGCCACTAACCCTGTCATCGCATCGAATATTCAAAAAGCTGTAGAACAAGACAAAGCCGTTCACATTATGGGCTTGCTCTCACCTGGCGGTGTTCATAGTCATAACGATCATATTTTTGCCTTAATTAAGGCCGCTGCAAAAGAAGGTGCAACAAAAATCTACTTGCATGCTTTCCTTGATGGGCGTGATACGCCTCCGCGTAGCGCAGAAGCTTCTTTACAGCAAGCCGATGCACTATTCAAAGAAGTGGGCGTGGGTAAAACGGCGTCTTTAATTGGTCGTTATTATGCAATGGATCGCGACCAGCGTTGGGAGCGTGTTCAAGCAGCTTATGATATGTTGACGCTCGGTAAAGCAGACTATCAAGCTGAATCGGCTGTCGCCGGATTAACAGCGGCCTACGAGCGAGATGAAAACGATGAGTTCGTCAAAACAACCACCATTGGTGATGCTATTGCTATCGAAGATGGAGATGTTGTTTTCTTTGCCAATTTCCGAGCAGATAGAGCAAGACAAATTTCCCGCGCGTTTACGGATGCAGATTTTGATGGGTTTGAGCGACAGGCAACACCTGCTCTTGCTGGTTTTGTTTCTTTAACGCAGTATGCCGCGGATATTAAGACCCAAGTTGCGTTCCCGCCTGAAGATTTAAAAAATGTTCTTGGGGAGTGGCTCGCCAATCATGAGCGTACACAGTTACGCATTTCTGAAACCGAGAAGTATGCGCATGTTACTTTCTTCTTTAGTGGTGGCCGCGAAGACACTTACCACGGTGAAGAACGTGTATTAGTCGCATCTCCGGATGTAGCCACTTATGATTTGCAGCCAGAAATGAACTCGGAAGAGCTTACCGACAAGCTGGTGGCGGCAATTAAATCACATGATTATGACTTTATTGTCTGTAATTACCCTAATGGCGACATGGTCGGACACACAGGGGTGTACAAAGCGGCTGTAAAAGCATGTGAAGCCGTTGATAAGAGTGTTGGCCGTGTGGTTGAAGCATTAAAAGAAGTGGGGGGAGAGTGCTTGATTACAGCTGATCATGGTAATGCAGAGCAGATGCTCGATACTACAACTGGGCAAGCGCACACGGCACATACTAGTGAGCTTGTGCCGTTTATTTATGTTGGCCGTGATGCGGAGCCGCGTGAGCGCGCAACACTGAGTGATGTCGCTCCCACCATTTTGCATTTAATGGGAATGGAACAGCCTGAAGAAATGACAGGTAACACGATTATGAAGTTACCCGCCTAGGTGGACTAACTCTTTGAATATGAAGTGGCTAAAGCAATACTGGACAATAGAGCAAGCAGGATCGCTTCGCTCTAGTGCTTTAGCCACTTTATTTCTATCCCTCTTTCTTTTTCCTCTGCTTGTTCAAGCGCAATCATTAGAAGATGAGGCTGCTCAATCTGAGCAAGCCCTTCAAGAAATTAAATCGCAAATAAAAGATCGCCAATCGCAGCTACAAAGCCGGATGAGGGAAGCGCGCAAACTTCAGGATCGCTTGAAGGATGCTGAGCTTCAAATCTCTGAGCTGGCAAAGAAGATTGTTATCAGCGATCGGCGCATTAAAGACAACGTAAAAGAACAAAATACGTTGGTGAAGGAAAAAGAATCATTACTGCAGCAGAAAGACACTCAGCAACGTTTACTTGCGAAACAAATGCGAAGTGCTTATATGAGCGGCAATCACGATTACACCAAAATGCTCTTGAATCAGGAAGATGCAGGAAAATTTGAACGTATGCTGGTGTATTACCAGCATTTGAACAACGCCAGGCAAGATCAAATCAACCAATTTGAAGTGCTCGTGTCTAAATTACTGGAAGTGGCAAAGAAGCTAAAAGCGACTAACGCAGAGCTACAGGTTGCAAGGGATGAGCAAACGCAGCAGAAGCAATCGCTGCAAGCGCGGCAAAAAGAGCGTGAGTCAACATTGGTGTCTTTGCGAGGCGTCATTGATAGTGAAGCTGCTCAAATCGAACAACTGCAAATTAACGAACAGAATTTGGTTCAAGCTTTAGAAGATGTGAAGCGTGAATTAGAACGAACCAGTGTTGAGTTAACGGGGTTACAAAACCATCGAGGCAAGTTGATTAAGCCCGCAGACGGACGGTTAAGAAAGTTATTTGGAAAACGCCGTCAGGGGCAAGTTCGATGGAAAGGCGTATTGATTTACGGCGACTCAGGTAGCCCGATAAGTGCTGTTCATCATGGGAAAGTCTTGTTTGCTGATTGGCTACGCGGCTTTGGGCTGATGATTATCCTTGATCACGGCAATGGTTATATGAGTTTGTACGGTCAAAATCAGGCTTTATTAAAGCAAGTTGGCGATACGGTAGAGGCGGGAGAAACCATTGCTTTGTTAGGTCAAAGTGGGGGGCAAAGTCAGCCCTCCTTATACTTCGAAATTCGTCATAAAGGTCAGCCGATCAACCCCTCAAAATGGCTTCAGAAATAATTTCAAAGATTAGTGGATTATATGATCTGTTTATCTATAATGTGGCCAAGGTTGATACAAATTTTTATCAACGATTAATAAGAAAGCTTACAATAAAGAGCTTATAAAAAGCCGTGCGCAACAATAATATCTGTGATGCAGGACAAGCCCTGAAGGGCTGCTTGTGTCAAACAGAAAAAATCACGAATAAACGTGAAATTAAAAAAACGCTTTCCTTTTTGCTGGATAATAATTTATTCCGGTCTAGGGTAGCGTTTGCCTTTTTTAAGCCTTTTTCTTTCCTCATCTTTAGCATTTTATCTCTTTTTCCTCTTCCTGCTGCTTATGCTGCGGATATTGCTTTAATCATTGATGATATTGGCTACAAATCCGATGATATTAGCGCGTTTACCCTGCCCAGCGAGGTGACATTTTCTATTTTGCCCCATACCCCTTATTCGTTGCCGTTTTCTCAATTAGCTGAACAACAGCAGCGAGAAGTGATGATGCATGTGCCTATGGAAGCATTGTCGGGGAAAACATTGGGGCCGGGAGCGCTGACTTCGGACATGATGCCAAAAGACATTAAAGCAAGTCTGGAGGCGGCACATGAAAGTGTGCCTAATGCGATTGCGGTGAACAACCATATGGGCAGTAAGTTAACGCAGTTAACGCTCCCAATGACAGCAACAATGGAATACTTGAATGAGCGAGGCCTGTATTTTGTTGATAGCCGAACAACGCGATACAGTAGAGCGGAACAAATCGCGGATAAAGTCGGCGTACCCCATTTACATCGTCATGTTTTTCTCGATCATCTACCAGAGCCCAAACATATTGCAATGCAGTTTAAGCGATTGAGAAAGATCGCAAACAAATATGGTCAAGCTGTTGGCATTGCTCACCCTCATCCGCAAACCTTGTCTTACTTGAGGAAACAACTCCCAAAACTGGCACAGCAAGGCATTCGTCTTGTGCCCTTAAGCGATCTCATGCTAGGAAAACATGGTCAATTAGCCATGAATCAATACCGTGAAAAAACAAAGACGACGCAATTTTCAAACACTGAAGAATAGCGTATTCAAATCAATTTTTAGTCGATAATCTGCCGATTTTTATTTGAGCGATCTTGAATATCGGAATGGATGTTATATTATATCGTCCGTTTCGGTTGGTAATTCTAGAAATTTCATCGGTAGTATGCATATCAAGACAAAAATCTTAGACAAGTTTGGTATTTGGGCTTCAAGCTTATGCGCTTTGCATTGCTTGTTGTTACCTGTGCTTTTGCCTGTTGCACCCTTGGTGGGAGCGAGTATCTTCGCTCAAGATTGGTTCGAGCGCAGCATACTTGTTATTTCATTGGTGCTAGGGTTTTGGGCTATTCTTTCTGGTTTTTACCGATACCACAGACAAATCTACCCCGTTATTAGCATTGCACTAGGTGGCATGATTTACTGGAATAAAGACATTTTAGGTGAATCATTAGAGCCTCTCACGGTTGCGGTGGGTGCTTTGCTTATCATTTATGCGCATTTTTCTAACTTAAAATTAAGCGAAAAAGCAAAGCAGTCCGATTCTTAAAATTTGTTTCCCCACTAAATTTCCTATTTGAGAGAACTAAGCTGGAACCACTCAGTCTAACGTTTATTCGTTAACTTATTGATTCTGTTTTGTTTACTCAAAAGATATCTTCCTCCACTAGCATTATAGAGCCTGTTGTATCTTTTTCTGATGTCGTCGTTCAGGCCGAGACGTCTTTTCACATTAGTGTTGCAGATATTGAATTGGTCGATGATGAGTCGCCCGCTTCGTTACATAAACCGAAGCGCATATTACGTTCATTTTTACTCCGACCTGCCATTTGGATCGCGCTAGTTATTCACGTTGGTTTGCTGATCATTCTTCAGCATTATCGCCCATCTAAACTGCCTTCGTTAAAAGAGCATGAAGTTGTGCCTATCCAAACTTATTTATATACACCCGAGAATATAAAAAAACGTGTGAAGCCGTTGCCTCTGGATATCGCTGAAGCGGATGAAGGTGAAAACATTGAGCTAGAAAATACAGCCGAGAAAGCACAGGAGAAAGCTCCACCAGCCTCGGAAGGTACAGATGACTTCTCGCATAAGCCGGCGTTGATAAATGAAACAAGCCCTACTTCAGAGCGACCTGAAAAGAACGTGGCAGAAAGCACTACTTTGAGCGTGGCAAGTGAACCTGTAGAGAGTGCGGTGAAAACGGAAGTTAAAAAAGTAGATTCATTGCCGCCAATCGTTGAAAAGAAAGTCCCTCGGCCCACTCAAAATACAGCGGATTTATTCAATAATACGTCGGTACTAGGAGAAGGGGTTTCAAGGTATCTAGGCGAGGCACAAGAGCAAGCTGTAGATGCGCTATCGAAGGGGGGAGCTGCACAGTACCAAGAAAAAAAGGGAACGATTGACTTACCGGAGTTTCAATTCGAAAGAAAAGAGTATGGCATCGGTGAAGTGAGGCCACAAAAGGTGAATTGTGATAGTTCTCTTAACCAAGGTATTGCTGTGTTGAGTGGATTTTTGGGAGGGAATGTTAAGTGTTCAAACAGGAAGGACTTTCAAAAATTTATTGATCAAAGGCGCGAGCAACAGCCTCAAGCAGGGAACAAACCCTAACTTGAGGAGCTAATCCAAACACACTAAGGTTGCCCAAGTGTCATCGGAAAATTGATGAAAGTAACCATTCACTTCTTTTCCAACCTTTAAGTTATCACATAGGTTCTCTGTTAACTTGAATGTAATCTTGCGCTCTTCAAAACTAAAAGCCGTTACATTGACTGCATTGAAGTCAAAAAAGCGCTGTACACGAGGATAAGCGGCTTTATAGAAACTTTCTTTAACGGAGAAGATTAGTGTGAAGACTTCTTGAGGTTTTAATTCGCTGTGGTGGAGGATTTCAAAGTGCTCTAACGGCATGATGTGTTTGCCGATCTTGTCCATGGTTTCTGGATCCACGGTCAGCTCAACATCAATGCCTAATCCCGTCACATTGGGATCATTGCTGACAATCGCTGTCGCAAGCCCAGTGGTGTGACTAATCGCACCCATGATCCCATTAGGCCAAATTGGCTCTCTGTGTTTGCCAACTTGGATTTTGGGCGACTCATGTCGTATATCTTCCAACGCTTTTTGAGCACAGTAACGCCCAGCTAAAAATTCCGAGCGCCTTTTGACCACGGACTTTTTAACTGTTTCAGGGCACCATACTTTAAACATGTCAAACAGGTGGTCCTGATAAGCCTCTTGATTAAACTCACAAAAATGCTGTGATAGGCTCGGATGCCCCCACCAATTCGCCTGACCATGATTAATTAAAAAAGGCAGGCTTGAAATGTAATTTTGTCTGCTATTCATTGTTAATATCCTTACACCATCTTGAAAAACCCGTTAGAGGCTTTTGAGCAAGACCGATACCACAATCCCTAAAGCACTTAATCGTTGCTTCCTGAAACACATTTAGGTACTCAAATGGGTTAATAATTTTAACCTTGTAAATGTGGCTCAACTTAACATGATTTATGTTGTTTAGTAAAACCGCATTTTCTCTAAATGCATTCTATCATTTTGCAAACACAGGAATAACACTTGCTAACCGATTTAAATTTTTAACATTTTCGGCTGGCACGGCGTCGATCGCGACTGCAGATCCAGGCATTCCCCACACCACACTCGACGCTTCGTCTTGTGCGTATGTTAATCCCCCCATTTGGAATATTTTTAACAAACCTACTGCTCCATCTTTGCCCATGCCTGTCAGAATGATACCAAGCGCGTCTTGCT
>Ga0163110_10001655_pt1 | contig 11366 bp, 4 predicted proteins | sample CRUFie1St17metaG_FD_108703 | JGI IMG/M metagenome (GOLD analysis project Ga0163110, IMG submission 108703) | Marine microbial communities from the Costa Rica Dome - CRUD Field 142mm St17 metaG | ecosystem: Environmental > Aquatic > Marine > Oceanic > Photic zone | place: Costa Rica: the Eastern...
ATTGGAGTTTTTGTATCAGTAGAATAATTCAGAGAAGCTTCGTCTCCACAATCGTATTGTTTTCTTATTCTTTCATGATCCAATTGTTCTGCTTCATTATCATTATTTGGAGGCCTGAATACCTTGTGATCGCAACCCCACAAGATTACCTCACAGTCAAAATTCTTGTCCGGCTTGTACCAATTTTTGAATTCTTTAAATGTGGACTGTGAATTTGCCACGCATATGCTCGACTCAAGGACTCCCGCTCTTTCATACCGCGAATACCAACCTGCGGTTGTAAGTATGGCCAAGTCATTGGGATTCTTCCAAGTAGCCGATTCCTTAGCTGCAGCAGCTCGCTTGACACCTTCTTTTTCGCCCAGCCAAGAACCATGTAGACAAGATACAATGGGAGCAATGTTGGATTGAAGCCATCTGAATTCTTTACGCTTCCAAGATACTAGCGGTAAATGCGCATTTATTACATCGATCGGATTTTTTGCATGCAACTTTTTCAGAGCCTTAATTGAACTTTTTCCATAAGATCTAGTGAAGGCCATCGGGAGTTTTGCCCAACGTACTGGGATTACATCTACACCCTCCTGAGATGGGGCTTTTTCTGAGTGCGACCTAGTGATTATTGAGACTTTATGGCCCAGTTGAACCAGGTGGCCTGCGAGGTGAAAAACAACCGAACCAATACCTCCCCAACGCGGAGGATATTCGCCGGACACTATCGCAATATGCATGTCGAACAATCATCCGACTCCGTAATATGATAAATAATCCAATGGATAGGTGCCTTCAAAACAAATACTTGAGTCGACCAACTATGGCGGACAAGTTACCAGTATCTGTCACCATCATACTTCCAACTAGAAATGAGGAAGAAGCGTTGGGTCCAACTGTAGACTCAATCCCGCGTGACTGGTGCGAAGAACTGGAGATCATGATAGTGGATGGCAACTCAAGTGATAGGACAAGAGAGATTGCTTTAGAAAAAGGAATCAGAGTCCATCTTGAGCCCCGAAAGGGATACGGCAGGGCGTATAGAACTGGTTTTGTTGTAGCAAAAGGGGACATCATAGTCACAATGGATGCTGATTGTACATATCCCGCAGAAGTCGTGCCGGATTTAGTAAAGAGATTGATCGATGACGAATTAGATTTCATAACATGTGATAGGCTGACCTTAGCTGAAGAAGGCTCAATGTCTGGACTTCACGGGTTTGGGAACTGGATGCTATCTTTCAATGCCAGACTTGCATTTGGATACGGAATCAAAGACTCGCAATCAGGAATGTGGGTTTTTAGAAAGTCGATTTTTGAAAATGAGAAAATGCGACCAACAAATGACGGCATGCCTCTCTCAGAAGAAATGAAAATTCTGGCTCGTAGAGTTCTAGGTAAGAAGAAAGCAATCGAGATTTCAGTACCTTACAGGCCGCGTGTTGGAGAAGCTGAAATCCATACCTGGGGCGATGGTTGGAAAAATCTGAAATTTATCTGGGCAAAGAGATTCGGTCTAAATCGCACTCGTACAGAATGGGGGCCTCTAGAAGACAATCCAGATTCTGAAAAAGGAAATCTTCCTGAGCAATAATAATCACAATAATTGTGGTTTCTCAATTTTGGCTCTAGTGATAATAGATATTATCATCGGCGCTAATGTAAACAGTGCTAACCATGCCCAAACCAATTCTACTACGAAAGGGCTGTAATGTATTCCAGCAACTCCATCCATCTTAGTAAACGAAGGGTGGTCTTCTCCCGGAGCATCGGAAATTACTGAATCTAATTCACTCTCATCAACTAAACCAAGGTCGTATGATTCTGTTGAGAACTCGTATTCTAATTCACCATTAATCAAATCGAAACCCAAGCCTCCATCGGATGACTCATGAACAGAAGATGTTTCATCATCCCCTTGGTAAGAACCTGTTCCAAAATCCATTCCACCAATATATCCTAATGGTGCTAAAACAACCAATGTTACACAAATCCACAAAACTAATCCGTTGAGTATTATCCCTACTATAGCCCGATATTTTATGTTAAAGAATGCCAAACCTAGGAGCAATATTCCAAGAGAGCATGCAATCTTTGCCATTGTGGGTAACTCTTCTTGAATTTCAGAAAGAGGTTTGAGATCCATCGAGTCTGTATCTTTGCCGCTATCGCTTGAATCAGAAGGAATTGTGGTGTCATTTCGATTATTTTGCCACTGCATATACGTGATAAATCCATCAATGTGAATACTACCGTCTGCAGACTTTTGGTCGACTTCTAATTCGACTTCTATACCAGAACCTTCAGGTAAACCGTCGGTGTATTCGATATCAACAATTCCAGTGTACCAAATGTGATTACTAACAGCCTGAATTAGAGAGAATAATATCACAAGCTGAGCAAAATGCAAAAGCAGTTTGGCATAGGGTTTCCCCTCCCTCATAATTGAGGGAGGGGGCCCCTTATGGTTTCAATTCTTGCCTAGTCCTTACGACTATTCAAGCTAGCAACTAGGCCTGCAACTGCGATCATTGCAATTGTCAGAGCAGGGGATATGAATGGTAATAGTCCACCTTCAGTATCATCTTCCGTCTCTTCTGTTGATCCATCAGTTCCATCATCATATTCTGAAATTGCTTCTTCAAGAGCATCTTCAATAATGTCATCATTGTGCTGTGTCAAGTCAACCAAGTCTTCCAGAGTAGAATCTTCTTCAATATCTGCTTCCTGTGCAATAGCTTGCTGTCCAGAGAAGTAAGTTACTGAAATTTGGGAAGGTGCAGTTCCGTAAGAATCTGATTCTGGACCGACTAGAGTGTACCACATGTTAGTGTCATCAGATGTGACGACCATTTGGAATCCAACTACCATATTGCTAGCAGAGTCCCAGAGAATGTACATATCTCCATCATCATATGCCGCATCAGCCTCATAGTCTTCAAGCCTGTACTCCAGATTTTCTCCAAAGTTCTCTAATACGTTCTCTAACGTAGATTCTCCGAATCCTTCAGCGATACTTACCAGTAGGTCGCTAGGCTCTATCTCCTGAGGGACATTTGCACAGGTTGTGTGCATTTCTAACGTGTTTCCGCTATCGATTTCCTTTAGCTCAGCGGTTACACAATGATCTCCCCAGGAATCGGTTGACATGGTTCTCCAATCATAATGATAATCGTCATAGAACACTATGGTGCTTACATCTTCAACAGTTCCGTCTGAGTTCTCAAGAACTAGATCTATCTCGTGCTGTCCATAGTCCAAGCCATACGCACTAACCGAGATTTCAATCTCATCTGCATTGTGAACATGCATGTGAACATCCATGTTGTTTCCGTATGATTCGCTATATTCATCCCCGCTGTCCAGGCTTTCTGCGATTTCTTCGGTGCTGTCCTCAATCATGTCTGCAAGTGTAGGAGCATTTGGTGTTCCTTCAAATGCGTGCAGGAATAAGTTCGCTATGTGGCAAGTCATTCCCCAAGGAAGAGGTGATGTATATGCTTGCATTACCTCGATTTGTTCTCCGTCAGTAGTTATCATCTGAGTTCCTTCGAATAATTCGATTCCCATCTGACATCGATATTCTTCTCCACTGAAACTACCAGTGTCTGTTGTAGAATCAGTAGCAGAAACATCCCACTTACCCTCTGGGAAACCAAGTTCTTCAGCAGGTAATCCTGTCAACTCAAAATTGAAACCTGTTGTTGTAGAGAAATCTCCACCATGTGGCTCGGCCATATCACCCATGTTCGGGCTTGTATCATCTAAGTAGTGGGTCCATCCTAGTGAACCTTCCCAAGCGCTATCATATCCAAAATCATAGGTGCAAAAGTATGCATCAAATGCGGAGTAATACTCACAGTAAGGTCTATCAAACGAATAATTATATTGGATGTGAGTGCATGTGTACTCTTCATATTGTGATTCCCATGAGCAATGGAAATCATTCGAATCAAGTTCTTCCCAGTAAACATATTCCTCTTCATCTTCGCCGACTTCCCAACCAAGGTCGTCTCCACCCTCTAAGGCAGACAATTGTTGGTAAATATCACTTGGTTCTGTGTAAAGGATTGAACTTTCAGCACTATTTACTGAATAGTCTACTCCCATTTCCATGTTTATGTTTAGAGGCATTACTTTGTCTCCGTCTTCTGCTTCCAAACTACCCTGTAGACCAAATTCGAAACTTTGGTCCACATCCATTGACATGTCTAAGTCGTGACCATAAAGCAATCCAGACGAGTCTCTGTATTCGATATAATGTGCGTCAACATTGAAAATACCCTCCGCACTTCCTGAGATTGTCAAATCCCAGCCTGCGCGAGCGTCAGACCATTCAGTAATAATCGCCATGTCCATAACATCGCCATGACGGACAGTGAGTTCTGTTACATGCTTGGTAACCTCAACTGTGGAACCATCGTAATCGAGCATTGTAGTTCCATCTTCGTATTGGTCAATTACCATTGAAGAGGTTCCTGTAATCTCTTCAAGTATTACCAAATCTATTCCAGCATCATCTGCAGATTGCATAATGTCAGCTAAAATATCGTCCATTGGCAGACCAGTCATAGACTCAAAATCTGCATTCATATTTGACCAATCATACTCCATTCCAAAAGCGAAATGATCGGTCGTAGTTTCATCCGCTGCAGCATTTTGTGGTAGCAAAGATGCGCACATGAGTACTGCTAGCAAGATGGCGGTTAATTTAGAGAAGCCTTTCCTCATGTGTGCCTCTTAATAACGATACCATATCAATGTACTGCCTGCTATTTCACAGTCAAGATTCCAGTTCTTCTTCGTTATATTCTTTAACCTCGCCACCAAAAACACCCCAAGAATCAATCAAATCCAAGTCTGCTAATCGCTTTCTTCTTCTAACTATTAGCCACGCAAGCAGGACTCCAATTACCAAGAACGACCCAATTCCTCCTACTACCATATACAACGAACTGCTATCACTTTCATTCTCAACAAAATCCAAATTAAGGGTCAAATAATCAGCGGTTTGCCCATCGATTGCAGTAACCTTTAGCTGGGCTTTACCGCTTTCTTCTACTATTAACTCTACATCACCTGTCCAGATACCATCGCCATTATCATCAGTTAAATTGAATGTCCAAGATTGTAAATTCTTAGTTATTGTTGCATTTATTTGTTGAGTAGTTCCATCAGGATCATCCAAAGCAACACTAACGGTCACCAACGTTAGTTCACCTGTTGGAATAACCTTTGGTGAAACTGTGAGATTGGATAGATCAGGATTGCTTGACGCTACAGTGATATTGATATGGGCCTCATCCACACCGCCTCTTCTATCTTCTACGAATAAAGAGATATGATGTACTCCAGGCTGTAGATTGGTTGTGAAAAACGCTGAATTTGAAATCACGCTTGGATAAATTTCTCCAGGCTCATGCAATCTCCATTCTCTTCTAGTGATGTCATTGTCAGCATCATTTGTTCCATTAGAATCGAAGATTATTATTTCCCCTGGTTCATAGAATTGGTTGTTTATTGGCTCGTATATTACTACCTCTGGATCAGATTCTACCACCACTAAACTCACTGACTCTTGGCGGGACATTCCCATCTCATCAACCAATGTGAAGGTCAGAGAATGTTCCCCAGCCTCCAGACTAATTCTATGTAATTCCATAGGGTTTTGATTTGTCATTATATCCCCTGAAATATCACTTGATAGGTTGAATGTGAAGTTGTGCCCATCATAGTCAATGCTTTCTCTAAGATCAAATTCAATTACTTCGCTTGAATGATAACCTCTTGTTAAATCTGGACTGCTTAATTTCAAAACGGGGGCTGATGCTCCAACATCAAGAACAATACTTGTGGAGGCTGGTGGATTGATTCCGTCATCCATTGTTAATGTGATTGTGTGAACTCCATTGGAGAGGTGTCCTTCGAAAATCAACCAGTCCGATCCATTTTCTTGAAGAAGACCGTCAATATCCGATTCCCATTTATAGATCAAATACTCAGACCCCGCAGCTGGTTCATCTGCAGAACAATGCCACGAAAATTCGCCAGGGAAGGTATCACATGCACTATCCCAATCACCTGAACCCGATGCATTAAATTCAAAGAGGTAGCTAGAATCGTAAATCGCATTTTCCACAGGTGTGTGAATTAATGCCACTGGAGGACTATTCTTTACAATTACAATCTCGGATGCGATACTTGTGGAGTTGAGATGTTCCATTCTCCCGTCATTCACACTGAGACTGATAACGTGAGAGCCTCTTGAGAGGTATCCCTCCCATGTGCTCTGATTAGAGATTACTCCATCCAAAGAGCTCTCCCATAAATATGAGATATTGTCGCCTTCAGGATCGATTGTTGTGCTTACTAAATTCACAATATCTTGAGAAAGATTACCTCCCCTGATTACTTCAAAAGATGCGTTTGGCATTTCGTTGAATAACTCAACAGGAATCACCCACTGGCTGTCCGAATTAACACCATCCGATACTGAAAGAGTAAGATCAAATGTCGAAATTGTCTCGTTTGCAAAGGAAATGTACCCCGTTCCATTCATACAATCAGAAATCACTTCTGTATTGCCTAACCAATTCCAACTGCAAGTCAATATATCGTTCTCTGGGTCATATGTGCCGTTTAACGAATATTCAACCGGCTTGGTAATAGGCGTGATCAGCTCTCCCCAAGGGGACAAAACAGGGTCTGTTGTAACTACAATAATTGGCGGTTGGTTGGATAATTCAATTGTTCTTGTCTCGTCGACGCAATTTCCTTTATCATCACAAATTTGTAGGGTAATGTCATGAATACCATCGCTCAATCCGACCAATGGTGTAGTTATTCCATTTGCATTGAATAGGGAATCTTGGCCTTGTAGTAATTGTCCATCAATTGATGAAGACCATGTGAAGGTCATCAGATCATCATCTAAATCCCAAGACCTTGACGCATTGAACATTACTTCGCTTTGTGAAGGGAATACTGTTTGATCGACCGGACTGTCCCAAATTATGAATGGTGCTTGATTAGAAAGAGGTAAATGACACCATACTGTTTGATCTTGAAACAAGGAAATATTAGTGGAATTTGAGACACTATCATAGGAGCAATCTATCTCTACAGTCGTGTAAGGGCTTTCTCCGAGACTGTTGTATTTTTTACCACGTAAATCTGGAAATAATACGGTTCCTAAGTCATTTGCAGTGTTGCTCATCTGCGATTCTAACTGATCAAAATTGAGGGACACAGCGGCTGATGGTATTCCATTCGAATTATTATTGACCACCCATACTTCGACATTCCAAGCTTCCTCAATCCAACCATTTCCAGAGATGCTTGCATTGGAATAATCGATATTCTGAGGTTGATGGAAATGAAGATGGCTTTCTGAATCAACATTTAATACATGAGTTCCTGCATCAGTGAAGCCAGACCAATTGAGTTCAACATTGGTAAAAGTCAAGTCTCCTGTACAATCATTTGTGATCCTATTACTATGTCCTGATAATTGATCATGATTAGATAAATCCAAACAACCGGACCCGGTTAAGTTAGCGTTAGAGAGAACGCTATTTCTCTCAACGTTGTGGTCAGCGTCCCAAACTAATCCTTGATGTGAACCATACATATCAAGGCCATCAATTTCACCTTCTGCCCCATGAATTTCTATTGCTGGCCCCGTGTGATTGAGAAAAGTCTCTACGCCCAATAAGTGGAACATTCCTCCCTGAATACCGATTGTTAACCCGCTATTGTTGATGGATATTGCTGGCCCAGTATTTGGGTCGTGTACTTGCAAGTTTTCCAAATGTAGGTCTACAGAATCTATGACAACAACACCCCTTTCGTCGTTGACTGAAGTACAATTTACACAACTAACATCCCCAGAAGCAGATTCAATGTCGTTAGCCCGATTATATTCGAGACCTGCGTCTCCATTCCCGGTGCTTGTAAGGTTGGAGAGATAGACATACCTTGCATCGTCTATGTGCACACCAGAATCTGAATTATTTTCCAAGGATAAGCCATCAACAATTGTTGCTGCTCTCTCTAAATAGAAACCCTCTGCACCATTATTATGAAGGCTCCAATTACTGCCTTGAATTGCTCCTCCACTAATCGCAAATACTCCAGCATTGGTTGAATTTGAAACCTCAAGATCATTGAATTTTGGTGCAAAGTACGAGGATCTTACCGAAATGCCTGCACCATCTGCACCAGATCCATCCCCACCAGTATTGTTTATCGATAAATTGGTAAAAACTGTAGAGGAATCCACGAAGTAAAGCTGGACTCCTACGGCTGCGTTGTTTTCCAAATGAGCATCTTCGATCCAAGCACCTGTAGCATTTATCTCCAGCGTAACTGTTGCAATCCCTGAGGTTTTAGCCCCTGGCCCACCAGTACCACTAATATTGAGTCCCTCGATAATAGCGCTTTGATAATTGGTGTAATTTGTTTTATCTTCTTTGTCTAAAATAAGGGCTTTATACATCGAATTACGAATATCCAAATCTCTCATTACTGCCCTGGTAACAATACCATCATCTATGTGACGAACAATTATTCCATGGTCTGCACGATCTACGAGGACGTGTTCTATGAGTGGTACACTATCTTGGACCCAAATTCCGGCTGCCTGTGCAAGCGTTGCTCCTGAGATGTTTGTCAGTGTTAGATTTCGGATCAAGCCTCCAGAATTACCCCAAATATTCAGCCCACGTGTGACGGCATTATTCACCGTTAAACCGTCTATATTTGGAGCCGAACCCGCTCCTATCGAAAGGCCAATTCCATATCTCCAATAAGCAGGAAACGACCAATCTTGCCCTGCTTCCTCTACCGTTAAATTTCTAATTACAGGAGTTGCGGAATTAAACAAATCAACTCCTACATCATCAGGATCCCAAATTGTTACATTCGAAAGAATAGGATTCGACCCATAAATTGTGATACCGTATGTTGAATGAATTATTGAGGCATTGTCGATTTTACTGCCTCTCCCATTCGACGAGGAATTGAATTGAATTCCCATGTGGTCTCCACCTCCTGTATGATCGAAGTATACAGGACATGATGTTGTTCCTTCTACGGTAATTCTGCCCTCAACATATATTCTTACTCCATTGGACATTGTAACATTGGTACAAGCTGAAACAACTAATTCATCTGTTACAGAAACAGTGTAGTGATTATTCAAAACCACATTACCACTCCATGTTGTTTGAGAACGCCCGTTTACTTCATTTGATTTGGTATCTTCTAAAGTTAGTGGCGATTGAATTGATAATAAGAATATAGAGATGAGAAAAAAGGCAGACGTTACTTTACTCCTCACCATAATGCGCCACACCGAGGGTTTACAATTAGAGTGTTCCCCTTCACGATTCACAAAACTAGAATGCTAGAGGGAGTTTTACTCACGATTTGGTACAACAAATTTGCAAATAGCAGAAATTTAGTCAGAGTAATTGATGCATTAACTCAGTTGCTTCCCTAGCCGCTCTCGGACACAGAGAAATTTTCCAGAGTGAGATTGCCTCTGCCATCGCAGAAAGTTGGTTATGAGTTTTATATTTCGCTCTGTAATACCAAATCATAGCAGCAATTCTTCGAGCCGAACTAAGATTTGTTTGAGATTCTTGATTTGGCAACTCTATCTTATTCAAAACAGATATTGCTCTCTGATCATCAAGTTTTCTAATCAATGATAATTGTATCATTGTAGCTCGAAGTCCGTTTCTTGCGAATGCCTGATCGATCAATCTATCGAGATTTGCTGAATTATTTGGTGCTTCTGCGATTTCTGCTCGTAATTTCAATGCCTGTAATTGAGGGTCATTATCGTGGGCAAGCATCTCGAGACTCTGTCTTATTTTTGACGCCTCTATCCAGTTCTCCTGAGAAAGAAACAGTGCGTGCTTTATGTGAGCAATTGCGACCAGTATTACTTTCTTTAAGTCGTCCTCGACAGATGTCAAATTTATCTCGTCTAGTAACTCCAATACTTCGACTTCTACACACTCACCTGGAAGCCTGTCATCTATCCTACGAGATGCTTCAGATAGAAGTAAACGGATATCTGGATTTTCGGGTATTTCTAGTTCTTCGCCATTCAATAATGACAAAGAATATTGCAGATCTGGCGCTTCGCAATTTGATAAGTGGTAAGAGGCTACATCACCCTCGCCTCTCTCAATCGCAACCATTGCTGCGATACGATGAAGGCTAGAAGTAGGATGACGATATATTGCATCACCGATTAATGATGCCAACCCAGAACTCGATCTTACCATTAGTGATTCTGCATTTTTTATCAATAGTGATTCAATATCTCCTCCAGAATTCAAAACATGATGCATCTCGACCAATCTAGCCAAATCCCCATCCAATTGGGACCAATAAATCGCAGCCTGTGCATAGTCATGTTTTGTTAGCATTGTAGAACGCACGTTTCTGACTAGGTGGTGTAGTTCTACTCCGGTTGAAAGCCATCTCAGGAGAGCATGATCATCTAATTCAAACAAATAATGTTCATGTTGTAGGAATTCACAAGGAATTGGGACAGGTATTAACGATAGTTCATCCAAGACTTTTATTTCTTCTCCGAGGTTAGACAAAACAACATCTTTGATCCATTGCTGTAAGTCCGACCCTGCCTCTGGTAAATCTGATGCCTCATCGTACATTTGCAAAGCGAGAGGGTGTCCTCCCAATCGTTGAGCAATTAGTTCACGATCGTCTACATGTGCAGGGAGTAATTGAACAGCATCATCTGTGTGTAAAGGAGGTACCTCAACAATCTCAAAACCATCTGTTATTGGTAATGGAGCACGACTTGCCATAATTAGACACTCTACTTTACTCGCAAAAAGTTCAAGCCTGCCCAGATGCCTTAAGTTAACTTCTTGTAATTCGTCTATTATCAGGACATCATTTTTTTGAGAACTTAATACAGCATTTTCGCTGCTGTAATTATAACCCCATTCCTCTATGATATCACCAATATCCTTGAATGATTCCATAGTTGCAAATCGAACTGTTTTACCCTCTTTCACCATTTCATCCGCAATAGCTCTCAAAAGTGAGGTTTTACCAATTCCCGGCAAACCTGTAAAAATCATTTTCTTGATTGATTTAACTTGCAACATAAGCTCATCTCTGCCTTGTAGAACTGTTTGGCTTGGTGGCTTTCCTAGCAACTCACCAATTCTTTTTGGCACAGGTACTTCGATATCTTGACATTCGATGCGGCCTAAATCGGTAATGTGGTATACCTTACGTCGACGACTACCACCTCCAATTACGTGCGCCTTCCTTTCAAGAATAAGGCCCTTGCTAACTAATACATTTAGAGGCCCATGAAGAGCCGA
>Ga0163110_10001657_pt1 | contig 11357 bp, 6 predicted proteins | sample CRUFie1St17metaG_FD_108703 | JGI IMG/M metagenome (GOLD analysis project Ga0163110, IMG submission 108703) | Marine microbial communities from the Costa Rica Dome - CRUD Field 142mm St17 metaG | ecosystem: Environmental > Aquatic > Marine > Oceanic > Photic zone | place: Costa Rica: the Eastern...
AACAAGCTTGGAATATATTTTTCATCAACTGATCAAGTAAATTCTGATATATTTAATCATATAGGAGGTCAACAGTTAGATAATTTTATTGGTAATCCTAGAGAAGCATTTAACGATAGGTACGAAGAATTAAGAATCTTAAATAACGACTATTGGAAAAAATATACTGATGATAATAATAAAGCTACATATCTTAACGAGCTTAAACAGTATGATATGTCAATGTTTACTCTAATTAAACGTTATTTGCCAGCCAGAGCTAACGCGGACGTTGGTGTAGTAATAGAACCTCATTTTTTAGAAAGATCCAAAGTTAAGAGTCGAGGAAAGGTATCTATATCAGGAGATACTAAAGCTCAGAATATTGCTCTTGATGCAGATTCGTTTAGAAGAGCAGCAGCTCCAACTAATATAAGTTGTGGTAAGCCGGAAGTAGCTCAGTCTGGATTTACACTAGAACCTCAGACTACTACAGGTAATGTAGCACCGAAAGCAGCTCCTGCTGCAGGCGGAAATTCCTTACTAAAGATGACAAGTGCACCACAACAGTATGTACCAGCTCCCGTAACACATCAACCGAATACTACAGCTATTCAAGCTCAAGTAAAAACCGCTATTGATAAACCTTTAATATTATTAAGTACACAAACAGCTCAGTCATTGGGTAAAGGTAATCAAATTATTCAAGTAAACGCAAGTAACGTAGTTTCGCATCAAACTAATTCTCCGTTAGCTGATATAGGTGGTACAATAATAGTTGGTAATCAAGTTACTGGTACACCTTATAGTTTTAATAGTTTATTTAAGTCAGGAAGTGGTGCTGCGCAAAAATATATAGAAGTAACAACACCAGACTATAAAGTATCAGCTAGTATAACACATATATGCGATTATACTCTATCAGAGTTAAGAAGAGTTAACAAGTATTTTTATAGAGGTAATGGAACTAAAGCTCATGCTATAAAGAGTGCTAGTTTTGGAAAACATTTCGAAGATGGAGGTTCAGTAAATAGATTCGCATTTAGCAAATCGTTGAAAGAAGCACAAGTAAGTGACTTTAATTTAGCTAACAGAAACTATCAAGGTACTCAAATCTCAGCAAAAGATTTTAACATAGTTTCAGATGACGGTTCAGGTGAACCAGTAGTTTCGTTTACTATAGGTGATCCGAATCAAATTATTAGTAGTGATCCAACATTTGAAGGAACGTTAAAGATAGAATAATAACTAAGTTTTTTACATTTACCATATTTATATGTAGATAAATTATATAGAGGGATAAAACATGGGATATTTAGATAATACATCTATAACAGTCGACGCTATTTTAACTAAAAAAGGAAGGGAAATTTTAGCTAAAGGAGCTGATGATTTTAAGATTACACAATTCGCTCTAGCAGATGATGAAGTAGATTATGGATTATATAATCCTGCTCACTCTCTAGGTACAAATTTTTATGGCATCGCAATCGATAATATGCCACTTATAGAAGCTATACCTGACGAAACTCAAACTATGAAGTATAAATTAGTTTCTTTAAGAAAAAGTACAACAAGAATACCTGTAATAACAGTACCACAATCCTCAGTTACATTAGTTGCTGGTGGTGATGCAGTTGATATCAAACCAAATACGTCAAACTTTGAAGGTGGAAATTCTACTCTAGGTTATACAGCTATTTTAAGTAATTCAGATGTAGCGTTTTTAGAAGTTGCTACACCTGTAAAAAGTCTTCTAATGCAAGGTGCTACTATACCAACTTTCGTTGGTGACGATGAGTCAGCTCAATCAGTTACTGCTGTAGGATTTAGTTTTAGAGTTGTTGCAAAAAATCAACCTATTGAAAATAAAACAGCTACACTTACAATTATAGGAAATGAAACTGGAGGAAGAGCATCAGTTACTGTAACGGTTAATAAGCAGCAAGTAGCTACTTCAGGCGGTGATCTTTAAGAAATAGGGAATTAAAATGGCTAACGGACAAAAATCAAAAGCACAAATAGAAAAAGAATTAGCTGAAATTAAAGCTATTGAGAACCAGCTCAAAGAAGAGAAAAGGCAGGCGGAAGGGTTACCTTCTACAGCTGATTCTGCTAGAGGAGCTATAGTAAGAGAAGCTCAAAAACTAGCTAATCAGATTGTAAGAGAGCGAGATGCTCTTTCACAAAAAACAACAACGGGAAAAATATATTCTAGACTAGATCCAGGTAACGATATTATTTCAAATAGAAAAGAAAAAGTTACAGCTGGGTTATGGAGTAACGGTACAGGAGAACTAAAAACTTTCCATACAGCATCGGCGCAAACAGGCTCGAATGCAGGAAAGTATTATTGGAATGTATATAATAGTTCATCAACAGCAGTTGGATCAGCTACGCAGTTTGCGATCGCTTATGGTCATAAACAGGGAAGTGGTAGTTTATTAAATAATGAAGATTTTCCTACAAAAGCAGTTTATACGCAATATGCTAATTTAGTTTTACCTCCTGGCGATAATACATTTACGTTTGATGGTAGTGTTAACGAAGAACATATATTTGTAATCAATATTCAACGAGCTAGATTAAAAGAAAAGTTAGATCCAGGTAACTGGGAATTAGTTTTAAGTGGAAGTTCGGTTGGTACAAGTATAGGTACAAAAAGTACTATTACTAAACTTATAGATAATAGTGGAGGTGCAAATGCTACAATTAGAGACGGATTAAGAGTATATAATATTGTAAGTGGAACTATTGCACAAGGTGAGTTAACAAGTGATACTACAGCAACAGCAGTTAATGGATATGGTAAAGGTGGTTATGGATTAGTTTATCCTGATTTAGGTATATTAGTACTAAACGCAGGTAGATTAAAACAGAGAGGTGTTCAGTTTACAGGAACGCTAACTGGCTCAGGTGTTAATAATCAGGCAAATGCAGGATTATTTACAGCAATATCAGGTGCTGCAGCATATAACTCGTCATACGGGTTCCAAGCACGAAGTGAAGAAGAAGTTACTTCTACATTTTATTATGTAAGAGTTAAAAACGCTGATTATAATTTTAGTAATAATCCAACCTTTACAACAGGTTCATTAGGAGCTCTTTTACATCCTTCTATGATAAAAGATCCTAAGGTATATATTACTACTGTTGGATTATATAACGATAAGCAAGAATTACTTGCAACTGCTAAATTAAGTAAACCTCTTCTGAAATCATTCGATAGAGAAGCTCTAATTAAAGTAAAACTTGATTTTTAGATTCATATTACGATTTTACACGTAACTTATATAAACCCTTTATATTTATTATAGAGGGTTTTATATATAAAAAGCTAAAATATGTCAGTATTCAAAAAAATAGATTCGAACGATGTTAACATAATACCGTTCAACGTACATAAAGAATATACAGTTACATCTAATAATTACTCAGGCAGTGGGTGTGGATTAGGAGTAAATTTTTTATGTGCACAATATTACTCTCATAGTTTTGGTGATCCTCAAAAAGGTACAGCTCTTAAAAACGAACCAAAGAATCCTAATGGTACATACAAACATATAATATACGATAGTATAAATCATTTATACTATAAACGAAAAAATATTCCTTCGGAAAATTTTGGAGGTAATTTACCTGAACGAGAGACTAGAAATTTAGAAGATAAGTCACATGTTATTTCGATTCCTAGTACTTTATTCGATCTTAGAATTAAATCAGGGTCAGTTGTATTTACTGACGGTTATATAGAATCATTAGGTATCTCTTACGAGCGTCTTATAAACTCACAATCAGGAGCTACAACATATAGAAGCCCAGTATTGTTAGCAAATTTATATGAATTCGAGTCTAGTGAAAGTAGGTATAAGGATAGCGCTGATATATCGTTTGGTGGTATTGATTTAGTTTCTGCTAGACCATCATCTGCCCCTCAACATATGGTAATAACAGGATCAGGGTTTGTTGGTACTGGTAGTATGCTTTTCAAAGTTTCGAGTGTAGATGGTACAGAAAATGTTGGTAACGGTATAAGAGTAAAGCAGGCAGACGAATTTCAAGGACTTACAAATAATGACTGGTGGCCGCATAGTGAAGCAACCAACGAAAAACATGGTATGCCGGCGTATTCAGTTACTATGTGGGTTAATCCTCCTGACTGGAATGCTATGCCTAACGGCGTAACTGGCGCACCAGGGCAAAGTCATTTAATTAGTAGAGATAAAAATGCATATTTCGAATTAAACGTACTTACAAGTAGTTATAATATTGGCAATGGTAAAGGGTTAGTCCCACTTCAAATGTTTTTTGGAGCAACATCAAGTAATTGTACTACTAGCGCATCATCAGAAGCAATAGCCTCAGGATTTGGTCTTGCAACAGGCTCTTGGAATTTGGTAAACGTACAACAAGAATTCTATCCTGGACAACCAGCATATGCAGGTACTTCTGGTTCCCAATATGAAGAACTTCCTCCATGGGGACATCAGGCAGCAAAGACTACATTACGAATATATAGACCTGACCCATCAGCTGCAAGTGGATATACTTACATTGAAAAAATAGGATATGCAACTGCATCTAAAGATCCGTCAGGTTGGGATAATCAAACTATAAGAGCAGTTACTAGCTCTATACAATATGATAGAGCAATGTATATAGGAGCATCAGCTTCGAGAGCTGTTGGAGCTGCTAATAATGATCCTACAAGTAGAACACTATACGGTGCATTTACCGGAAGTATCGACGACCTTAGATTTTATGAATCAGTTTTAACTGATGATCAGATAGCGAATCTTGTACTTAATCCTAAAATGGACTTAAGGAGAACACCACCTGTTACTGCTTCTTTTAATGTTAGAGATGACGGGTATGGTAATCTAGTTGATATGAATATTATATCTTCTAGTTTTGCTCCTAAAAATAATTTAGTAGGTTATTATGGATTTAACGAATTATATTTAGTAAAAAATCAAATAAGTAGCTCGCATGATAAGCATCTGCATAGAGGTTTAGGAGCTACTGCAGTTAAAGATTTTAGCGAAAATAAAAATCATGGTGTATGCGATAAGGTAAGATTTGAACCTGGAATCGTAATACAGCAACAGAGCGGTTCAATAAGAACAGCTGATAGCCTTAACTATTATCAGACTACAGTTCCAACTGGAATTAGAGCTAGTTTTAATAATAGCGGAAGTATTAGAATACCTCATATTCAAGATCTAAATCTAGGGACTGATGATGGATTTACTATAGCATTTTGGATAAAAATACCAGAGAATCAAATACCTGGCATAAATACCCTCACTGGATCAGCTGCTTATCCAACTACTGGAGCTGGAGGTAATGCAGGTGGGACGTCTGCACCGTGTGCTAATATATCTTCCGGATCATCAGCAGGTAGGGATTATGTAACACTTATTACTAAGTCAGGATTAAGTTCGGAAATAATAAAAAATGCTGCTACGGGAGAAAAGCTTGATAGAATAATTCAAGGCAAAGAAGCAGAGAATACTTTTCCATATCATATAGAGTTAAAAAATACTTCATTAGAAAAAGATAATAAATATTTTGAGCCAGGTAACGGATGTCCTTTAGGAGCACAACTTAATACAATAGTCGTGCGTAGGAAAGGAAAAACTAAATCAGTTTTTTTAGAATCTAAATCTGCACTAACTCCTCTGATTGAAAATCATGTTGTTATCAGAAAGTATAGCAACGTATTAGAAATATGGATAAATGGTAAGCTTGATAGAAAAACAGTAGATAATGTTGACTGCGCCGACAACTTAAGCGATTTATTTATTGGTGATAGTGGTCGATCTTGGGTTACTGGTTCGTCTAGAGTAGAAAGTATAGAAAGCAGTTTTATCCCTCCATATAATCCATTTAGTGGATCTATAGATGAACTAAGATTTTATAATACTAGTTTATCTGAAGAAAATATTTTATCACTATATGATAATAATCTTGATACAGGTACAGCGTATCAAGATAATAATGTTGGTAATGTCTTTTATGAGCAAGGAATAATGACATTAACTAATAATAGGTTAATTAAATATTTTTCAGGCTCGTTACATGAAGGTACAGCAACTATAGGGAATAGTGGGAGTAAGTGGGATGGAAACGGAAAAAATATATTTAGTAATCAGTTTAACTTAAAATTCAAAAATACTAGACAATTATTTGAACAAACTATAAGATGTCATGCGAAAGCTAGTGATTTTAACTTAACAACTAACCCTACCGCTAGGAAAAAAACTGTAGGAAACTGTGAAGAGATATTATCAGTACAAGAACTAGCTGATTTCGCTAAATTGCCTGAATTTAATCCTTATATTACAACTATCGGATTATACGACGAGTTTGGAAGATTATTAGCTATAGCTAAACTAGCTAAACCTATTCCTAAACTAAAAAACGTTGATATGACGTTTGTAGTAAGGTTTGATCGTTAATAATCCTATTTATTATATAATAAGTTATGGCAAGAAAAATCTCAAAAGCAAGAGCAAATGCTATCAAGCATGGTTATAGAAGCGGGTTCGAACACAAAGTAGCGGATCAGTTAACTGAAGCTAATGTTAAATATCAATACGAAAAGACGGTTATTGATTATATTAAACCTCAAACAAATCATACTTATACAATCGACTTTACGTTACCTAATGGCATTTTAGTTGAGACTAAAGGTAGATGGGTACTAGAAGACAGAAAAAAGCATCTGCTAATAAAAGAGCAACATCCTGAGTTAGATATAAGAATCGTATTTCAGAATAGCAAAGGAAAAATTAGGAAAGGTTCTAAAACTACATATGCCGACTACTGTGATAAGCATGGTATATTATGGGCAGAAAAACAAATTCCAAACGATTGGTACACTGAAAAAATTTAGTATAAAGTTTGTTAACTTAAATAATTTTCGTATATTTTAATATGCTAAAAAAACTACAAACTCTTATAGAGTCTTTACTTAATAGAGGGCGAACATTACAAAACGATGAAGTAGCCTATAACTGTCCGTTTTGTAATCATTATAAGAAGAAACTACAGATAAATTTAAGAACACAAATGTGGCAGTGCTGGGTATGCGGAGTTAAGGGTCGTAGTATATATAATTTATTTAAGAAGCTAAAAGCAAGCAAGCTACATTTCGAAAAACTTCAACAGTTTTCTAATAATACTCCAGTAAAAGTAACTAAAAAATCTTATAGTGAACTTAGTTTGCCTAACGAGTTCAAATCGTTCTTAAATATCGAAAAAACTAATCCTGAATATAACAACGCTTTAAGGTATCTTAAGAATAGAGGTCTTACTCGAGAAGATATACTTCGATATAATATTGGATATTGTGAATCAGGTCCATATAATAAAATGGTAATAATACCGAGTTATGATAAAGATGGTATACTTAACTTCTTTACAGGGCGATCTTATTATAAAGAAGCTTCTTTCAAGCATAAAAATCCACAAGTTTCTAAAGATATAATAGGGTTCGAGCTTTATATAAATTGGAATCAACCTATAACTATAGTCGAAGGCGTTTTCGATGCTATCGCAATTAAAAGAAATGCAGTACCTTTATTTGGAAAAATAGTACTAGAAAAGTTAAAAAAGATAATAGTTGAAAAGCAAGTTAAAAATATAAATATTGCTTTAGATAAAGATGCAAGATCTAAGGCGTTACAGAACTGCGAATATTTTATTAACAACGGTATAAACGTAAAGCTTGTAGAATTACAAGATGAGGATCCAAGTGATTTAGGATTTAGTCGAGTAACTAATCTTATACAAGATACAAATAAACTTACAACTTACAGGTTAATGGAAATGAAGATAATGGAGAAAATGGTTTGATAAATATAGATATTGGCTTTAATAAAATAGAATGTATAGCTCATATTGCTGATGTACATATACGAAATCTAAGACGTCATAAAGAGTATAAACAGGTATTTAGAAAGCTCTATAAAGATCTTAAACAAAATTTACCTGATAATAGTATTATATATCTAGCGGGTGATATAGCACATGCTAAAACTGAAATGAGCCCTGAGCTGATTGAGATGACGTCTGATCTATTTACTAAATTAAGTAAGATAGCTCCTACTATCCTTATCGCTGGTAATCACGACTGTAACCTTAATAATAAAAATAGATTAGATGCACTATCTCCTATAGTTGATTCGTTACATCTAGATAACTTTTATTATCTAAAAGACAATGGATTATATGAAATAGCAGATTGTGTATTTAATGTTATGTCAGTATTTAACGATCCTGAAGAATATATCTTAAGTAAAAATATAAAAACTAATAAAACTAAAGTCGCATTATATCACGGGTCAGTAGAAAGTGCTACAACTGATGTAGGGTTCAAACTTCCTGGTGAAGTTACTACTGATATATTTAGTGGTTACGACATGGTCTTGTTAGGAGATATTCATAAGCAACAATACCTTAATAAACAGAAAACTATAGCGTATGCAGGTTCTCTAGTATGTCAGAATTGGGGAGAGCATCCAACTAATCATGGCTATATAAAGTGGGACGCGCAAAAACGCAAGCCTGAATACAGGATTATTGAAAATGATTATGCGTATGTTACGTTAGAGGTAGAAGATGGTAAAATTAAAAACCAGATACCGCTTCCTAAATATCCTCGAATGAGAATAAAAGTCGCAAGAACTGAAGAATCGCAACTAAAAAAAATCTTAGCTGAGATACGTAAAACTAGTAAACTAAAAGATGTTGCTATTATTAGGACTGATAGACTTTCATCTCAAAAAAGTGGTGATAGAAACGCTAAAGATGCCGGTATTGGAGATGTTAGAGATCCTAACTATCAAAATAAATTGATAGTAGATTACCTAGAGAGAAATTTCGCGTTAGAAGATGACGTTATTAAAACTGTTAAAAAAATAAATAAAGACTTAAATAGCAATATACCTCAAGTAGAAGGGTTTAGAAATCTTACATGGAAACCAATAAAATTCCAATTTAGTAATATGTTTAGTTATGGTAAAGGTAACTCAATAGACTTTTCAAATATGAAAGGCGCTTATGGATTGTTTGCACCTAATGCGTCTGGAAAGAGTGCTTTATTAGATGCTATTACCTATTGTTTATTTGATAAATGTAGTAGATCGTCTCAAGCTAGAGATGTAATGAATAGTGAAAAAAATACATTTCACTGTAAGTTACAATTTCAAATAGATGGTCAGAATTATTTTATTGAACGTAATGGTAGTAAGGGATTAAAAGGTTGGAAAGAAGGTAAATATTCTGTAAAAGTTAATTTTTGGACGTTAGACGAAGAGGGTAACGAGGTATCTCTTAATGGAGAACATAGATACGATACTAATAAAATTATTAGTTCGTATGTTGGACATTTCGAAGATTTTATTTTAACTGCTTTATCAGTTCAAAATAATAATACTGGTTTTATAGATATGTCTCAATTCGAACGAAAAGATTTACTAGCTCAGTTTTTAGATATAAAAGTATTTGATGACTTATATAGAGCTGCTTTAGACGAAATAAAAGACGTTCAAGCTTTATTGAAAGATTTTAAGAAAAATGATTTTACTCAACAGTTAGCTGATGCTGAAACTGAATTAGAAACTAATAGAGAAAGAAAGCAAGAAGTTAAAAAATCTTCGTTATCACTTACGGGTAGAATAAATACTCTAGATAAAAGAATAGCAACTCTTCAGTCTAAAATAATAGAATTAGAATCAGTAAACGATGATATAGATTCAATGCAATCTAAATACAATGATTATAGTACCCAGATCGAAACTATAAATGATAGATTATATTCAGATGAAACTATAGCTGAGGAAAACAAAGATAAAATTCGAAAAGCTAAAGTAATACTTGAGCAATATAATATATCTGATGTAGAAGATTTATATACTGCATTGTGCGAACGAAAAGAGGAAGTAAAAGAATTAACTGCCGAAAGAGATAGAATAAAGGTAGATGTTAAATATAAATTAGAAAAACTAGAGTCTACAAACAATCAATACGATCCTAATTGCAAGTTTTGTAAGGAAAGAGAGAGCGAATCTATAAAAGTTGCTAACGAAACAAGAGCAAGTTTAGAACAAGATAAGAAAAAAGCAGATATAGTAATACAAAAAATTAAAGATTGTAATAATTTTATATTACAAAATGCTGATATAGAAGTTGATTATAATAAAATTATTAAAATAAATAATTTACTAGCGACTATCGAAAAAGAAAGAAACGTAGGTAGGATCGCATACTACCAAGCTAGAGAAAAGCGTGATAAGATTCAACAACTACAGTATCAAGTTGAATTAGAAATGAAGAAATATCATGAGAACAAAAAAGCGATAATTCATAATAATAAAATAGCTGAGCAAATAGAAGATCTGAATACAAAGTATACTGAGTTAAATAATGAGAAAGATATTATAGACGAAGAACTTCTTACTGTACATGGTACTATTCAGGTTGCATTATCAACTAAAAATAGTATTATTCAATCAATTAAAAAAGCTGAAGAACTCGAACAAAAATTTAAGGCGTACGAATATTATATAGATGCAGTTCAGAGAGACGGCGTACCGTACGAACTAGTAACTAAAGTCGTACCTATAATAGAAGAAGAAGTTAATGATATACTTGCACAGATAGTAGAGTTTAAGATTATGTTTGAACTGGACGGGAAAAATATAAATACTTATATTGTTTATAGCGAAGATAAAACGTGGCCTCTCGAACTAACTTCAGGGATGGAAAAGTTTATATCAAGTTTAGCTATTAGGACTGCTTTAGTAAACGTTTCTAATCTACCTAGACCTAACTTTCTAGCTATAGACGAAGGATTAGGAAACTTAGATTCCGAAAACCTAAATAGTTTATTTATGTTATTTACTTTTCTTAAATCTCAATTCGATATACTACTTATTATTAGTCATCTCGATTCAGTAAGAGATGTAGTAGATAATCTAATCGATATTAAAAAAATAGCAGGATTCTCGAAAATTACCCACGAATAATTTTTCGTCATACTTATTTATATAAGGAAAACTATAGATAAAAGGCATGGCATACGAAGATACATATAGAAGAGGCAGTAAAGCTGAAACTAAAATGATAAGCTACCCGGGTGTAATAAGTCGGTTAGATGATAAATTAGTAAAAAAGGATCTAATATCTATCGATGTATGTATCGAAGATTCATCTCCGTTTAGTTTATATTATTTTAATGTTTTAAGAAAACCTGATCGTTTAAAATTAGGGGGTAATATTTTTGAGTTTGCTCCTCCTAGAAATAGGTTTAAGATAGAAACTGAAATAAAATTCGAAGCAATTGATGCTAATGGTAATCCATTGCGGTACGA
>Ga0163110_10001660_pt1 | contig 11352 bp, 8 predicted proteins | sample CRUFie1St17metaG_FD_108703 | JGI IMG/M metagenome (GOLD analysis project Ga0163110, IMG submission 108703) | Marine microbial communities from the Costa Rica Dome - CRUD Field 142mm St17 metaG | ecosystem: Environmental > Aquatic > Marine > Oceanic > Photic zone | place: Costa Rica: the Eastern...
CACAAACGGGGGCAACCGCGCGCCAACTCAAAGAAGTGTTGATGCTGGATGACGCGATTGATACGGCATCTGGTGAAGAGAAGGTGTTATCGTCGGAAGATATTTTGGATGCCACCATTGCTGCGCGTCGAGGCAGTGCCAATTTAAGTTATTACGCGTTTACCGCCACACCTAAGCCAAAAACACTGGAGCTATTTGGGCGCTTGCCTGATCCCGAGCTGCCCGCTTCTAAACGTAATTTGCCTGTGGCTTACCATGTTTATTCTATGCGTCAGGCGATTGAAGAAGGCTTTATTCTTGATGTGCTGAAGAACTACACCAACTACAAGGTGATTTATCAGCTTAAGCAGAAGTTAGAAGCCGAAGACAAAGAGGTAGACGCTGGCAAAGCTAAGGTGAAGCTGAATAACTGGGTGCGTTTGCACGATCACAATATTTCACAGAAGGTGAAGGTGATTGTTGAGCACTTTAAAAAGAATGTAATGGGTTTGTTGGGTGGTCAAGCTAAGGCGATGGTGGTCACGGGCTCTCGTAAAGAGGCGGTGCGCTATAAGTTAGCATTTGATAAGTACGTGTCGGCGTCGGCTGAAAATTGCAGTGGTTACGCGGGCATTCGCGCAATGGTCGCGTTTTCGGGTGAAGTGGAATTTAACGCCAGCGACCCAGACAGCACCGCGTTTTTAGACCAAAAGTTCACCGAGCACAACATGAACCCTGATTTAAAGGGCCGTGAAATGCGCAAAGCCTTTGATAGCGATGATTATCAGGTGATGCTGGTGGCCAATAAGTTCCAAACGGGCTTTGACCAGCCCAAGCTCTGCGCCATGTATGTGGATAAAAAGCTGGCTGGCGTGGAATGTGTGCAGACGCTTTCTCGCCTGAATCGTGTTTATCCGGGTAAAGCGCAAAGCGGGACCTTTGTGCTGGATTTTTATAACGACCCGCAAGATATTCTGGATGCTTTTCAGCCTTATTACCAAGTGGCAGAGCTTGAGGATGTGTCTGATCCTGACAAGATTTTCGACTTATCGGAAAAGCTATGTGCCAGTAAAATTTTCCTGTGGACGGAGGTCGAGCAGTTCGTTGAAGCCTTCTTCACTAAGAACAAGTCTAACGCGGCGATCAGCAATATTTGTAAGCCTGCGGTAGACCGTTGGCGCAAGCGTTATAGCTCCGCAGTGGAAGAATACCTTCGTGCTAAGAATGTGTTTGAGCACAGCAAGGAAACGGGTAATGCGGTGTTAATTGCTAATGCCGAGAACAGCTTTAAAGCGTGTAAGCAGGAGAAAGACCGCCTTGAGATCTTCAAGAAGGATTTAGGCAGTTTTGTGCGCTTTTATGAGTTTATGTCGCAGATTGTTGATTACGACGACAAAGCACTAGAGAAGTTGAGCTTGTATGCGCGTCATCTGCGGCCAATGCTGCGTGAGAAGGTGATTGAAGAGGACGAACTTGACCTTGGTAATGTGGTGATGAGCCACTATCGTTTGTCGAAGATCCGCCAGCAGAACATTAAAATTCAGGAAAACACACCTGAATATAAACTCCACCCGAGCGACGACGTAGGCACCGCCAAACCAAAGGATAAAAAAGAAGAATTCCTGTCGCTTATCATTAGTCGATTGAACGAGGTATTTATTACCGACAAGCTGACGGACAAGGACCTGATTAATTATGCTTTTACGGTGCGTGACAAGCTAACGGAGAACGAAACCGTTATGAGCCAAATCGCCAACAACACCCGCGAGCAAGCCATGTTAGGCGACTTCCCACGTGCAATGGACGATGCCATTATGAACAGCAATGAGGCTCATCAAGAACAGATGATGCAGTTGCTGTCGGACCCTAACAAAAACAAACAGTTTGCGCGGGTTATCTTCGATATGTTGAGTGGGGTGAAGTAATGGCGGTTTGGGGTTATCAAATCGCTGTTGTAAGCCTTGCTAGATACTTTCAAATGAATTACTCATGTGTACTTGCTCATTATTAACTCCGGTAACTATTTGTAAGTTACCAGCGTTTAATTAGGCCATTCAATTAGAATTAGGTTGCGTTAACCTCGCATATTCTTGCTGTAACTTAGGCAGCGTTTCGCCCATAAATGTGTGCCATTTAAGGTGTCGTTGCACACATTCTGTTTGTTCAATGTAGTCGCTGCGCCATTCCTTCGGAAACCACTGCTTTTGAAAGTGTTCAGGGTTTAAATGCATCGCAAGGGCTAGGCTTTCTTGGTAGTGAAGCTCAACATTTTTGTTGTGGGTTAAATCGCCATTCTTTAACAGGCTGATATAGGCATTGTTTATATCTTGTTTTATCGCTTCTGCGGGACTTAGCGCTTCAGATGGTTGTCGGCTGTTGGAGTTTTGTGGATTTCGCTCAGTTTTAGATTGCTCTTTGGTCGATGATGGGGTGATGCCTAGCGCTGGTTGTTCCTGTGTGGATGCTTGGTCAATCACGGGGAAGTTGTTCGTAATATACAGCGCGATTACAACGAGCGCAGATGCAACTATGAGCAATTTGGGTGATAACTTCATTTTTAATATTTGGGCTGTAGAACATCGAGTGTATTTGTTGCTTGGTATTTTATCACTATGCCACGACAAGCAACTGCTTGCTTTTAAATACAGTACTGCTATATAAGATATATTAAGATTAATTCATATTATCGGGGTGGGTATGCCACAAGCAAAAACGCAAACATTGAGCTTAGGTGAACGCTGGAATGCTTTTATTGCTGCGCAAATAGAAGATGGACGTTATGCATCTGCCAGTGAAGTTGTGCGAGATGCGTTGCGTTTAATGGAAGAGAAAAAATCGGCTTCTAAACTTGAGGAGCTTCGAGCCGCGTTACGTGATGGCGAAGAAAGCGGCGATGCGGGATTGTTCGATGCACAAGCGATTAAAGATGAAGCGTTAAAGGAATTAGGTTTAAGGAAATAAATGCTGAAAATTCATATTCAGGTTAGGGCAAGTGAGGATTTAAGAAAGATTTTCATTCGTTCGGTCAAGGAGTGGGGACTAGAGGTAGCAGAGGCTTATTACGATGAATTAACAAATGGGATAGCTTCGTTATCTGAAAACCCAGAGATAGGGTTTGTGCGTGATGATATAAAAAGGGGATATCGCCAATTGGCGGTAGGGAAACACCATATTTTTTATCGAATTACAGAGTCGAAGATTAGAATTGTTCGAGTTTTACATGAAAAGATGCTGAAAAATAAACACTTTTAACGCTAACTTTTAATTGGAGTATCTATTCGTCTCTCGGCGTATTTCCTGACTAACTACAAGGGGAGATGACCTCCATCTCCCATCCTTCTTACATTTAACCCCTACCACCATGTCGCATACAGCGCAGCCAAAATAATCACGCAACCTATCGCAGCTACGTTGAAAGTGGTGCTAGACGCAAATTGAATGTCGTTCAGTGCCACGGCTTTGTCTTCGCCGTTTTCGCCTGTGGTCAGCGATACCACAACACCTAAAATCATGCAGGCGATAAATACGATGCCAACGCGGTCGATGAAGGGCAGTTCAGGCCATGTCATTTTGAGTACGAAGGATAAAATGGCGGAGGTGAGCGCAGCCACTAGCGCGCCATTGCCGTTGGCTTTTTTCCAGAATAGTCCTAAGAAGAAGATGGCGACGATGCCGGGGGTGAAAAAGCCGGTGAATTCTTGAATATATTGAAAGGCTTGGTCGAATTTCCCTAATAACGGCTCTGCCACAATTAAGGCGATGGCAAGGGCGGCAAGGCTAACCATTCTGCCAATATTCACGTAGTGGCGCTGGCTTTTGTTCGGGGCAACGTGAGTGTAAATGTCCATGGTGAAGATGGTGGAAATGCTGTTAGTCATCGAGGCTATCGATGACACAATAGCGGCGACTAACGCTGCAAATACTAAGCCTTTTAATCCGCTGGGCATCAGGCTCATCATTTCAGGGTAGGCTTGGTCTGGCGCAGAAAGGTTGGGGTACATCACTACCGCCGCAATACCCGGCAGTACCACAATAATGGGCATAAACAGCTTAATGTAAGCGGCAAAGGCAATGCCTTTTCGGGCTTCGTTTAGGCTTTTGGCTGCCAGTGCGCGCTGAATAATATACTGGTTACAGCCCCAGTAAGACAGGTTCATGACCCACATGCCGCCAATTAAAACAGAAAGGCCCGGTAAGCTCATATAGTGCGGGTTATCTTTGCTTAAAATCATGTCGAACTTGTCGGGAATGGTATGGGTTAAGTGGCTGAATCCGGCCAGTGCGCCTTGGCCATCGCTGATGTGATCCAGTGCTAAATAACTCAAAATAATGCCGCCTGCCACAAGCAAGGTAACTTGAATAATATCGGTCATGGCCACGGCTTTTAAACCGCCGTACAACGAATAGGCAATGGAAAACACGGCCAAGAAGATCATGCCAAACATAGGGTCAAAGCCTGCCACAGTGTGAATGGCCAGGCCGCCAAGCCATAAAATACCTGTGAGGTTCACCAGCACGTACACGCCTAACCAGAATATCGCCATGATGGTGCGTACGCGGTTGTCGAAGCGTTGCTGCAAAAACTGCGGCATGGTGTAAATTTCCCGCTTTAGGAAAATAGGCAAAAAGTACTTACCCACAATAATCAGGGTAATGGCCGCCATCCATTCATAAGAGGCAATCGCCAGCCCAATGGCGTAACCCGAGCCTGACATACCAATAATTTGCTCAGCAGAAATGTTCGCTGCAATCAACGAGGCACCAATGGCCCACCAAGGCAGCGCTTTGCCCGCAAGGAAATAATCGCTGGTGTCGCGCTCGTGATCTTTATTCTCGTTGCGCGATACCCATGCTGCGATTAACAGCAGGCCAATAACGTACACAATGAAGATGGATGAGTCTAATTGAGTCAATTGCATAATATTCTTTTTCTCGCTGGCAAAGGTCGACTGAATGACAATAGGACTAGCTGCGTTTTTTCAGAATGACCTTTTGGGTTCCCTGTTTTTCAAAATGGATGTTGAAATTCTGTTGTAGTGCGCCGAGCAGGGCGTCGATATCGTGGGTGTTAAACACGCCTGCAATGTGTGTTTGAGCAAGCTCTGCATCGCGAATATCGAAAGTGACAGCGGTGTATCGGCTGACTTCTTTCATGGCTTGTTGCAGCGTTTCGCCTCGGAATATCAACTTGCCTTGTTGCCAAGAAAGCGCAGCGTCGATATCGGATTGCTTCACTTTGACTACTTTTATTGCGTTTTCGGTTAACGCATTCTCGGGTGAACCTAACAGGCTTTTTTCACCGCGCACTAAGCTAAGTGCTGAGCGTGGCAAGCGCACCTGATCCAGGCGAGTGGCGCGCATTGGATCGGAAGCTTTCGAGGTGTGATCGATATTCGCCACACGCACTTCGCCTTCTGTCACCAATAATTCAACTTGGTTGTTGTGATATTCCACATTAAATGCGGTGCCAACAGCTTGCATTACTTTACCGCCAGCGTGAACGCTTAATGGCTGATTGGGGTTGTGAGCAACATCAATGTGTAGCTCGCCGTATTCCAGCGCGAGCAGGCGCTGGGTTTGTGTAAACGTCACTTTAACGTGGCTGTTGGTATTAAGGGTTAACACGCTACCATCGGCAAGAGTTTGAGTGATGGATTCACCAACACGTGTGCGTAATTCAGATTCGAATTGCACGTGGTTGGCGTTTGCTAAATGTTCGCGACTCGCTGTGGTATCGAGGTAGTGATAGGCCCCGGCAATGCTAAGTAAACAGGCAAATAACACCGATGCCGCTGCCGCGTATTTGCCAGTAAACTGGCGAGATACAGAATAAGACGATGAGCGGGCAGTTTGTGCCGTGTGGCTGTTTTCTGGGGGGGCGGATTGAGTGGTGCCAAACTGCGCCGTTTTAGATTGCGTTTGTTTAGTCTGCGCTGTTTTAGCGTGTGTTGATTTAAGCTGAGCTGTATCAGACTGTGTTTTACTGTTTCTCTCTTCTCTGGAAAGCGCTGTACTGGCTTTCCCTTCTCTGGACTGCACGGATCTAGAAAGCACGGCGCTGGATGTGGGAAAAATATCAGCAAGGCGGCTTAAGGCGTCCATTTTGTCCCACAGTTTTGCCATGTGCAGAAACGTTGTTTCGTGCTCTTTGCTTTGGCTCATCCAGTGTTGCAGCGCGAGTTGCTCCTCTTCGGACAAGCCGCGATCTAACTTGGCAAGCCATGTGCTGGCTTCATCGAGCACAACCTCGGGTTGTTTAAGCTTCACAACATTGTTCATTGGGATGCCTCTTTTGCACGGCGGGTTTTAGGGGCAGCGTCGTCGAGCTGCATCATGTACTGCGTACACTTTTTAATGCCCATTGCGATGTGCTTTTCAACCGTACTTTCACTGATTTGCATGGTGTTAGCAATTTCCTTTTGGGTGTAGCCATAAACCTTTTTCAGCACAAAAGCTTTACGGCATTGAACAGGCAAAAATCGAACAGATTCACAAAAATGCGCGAATTCTTGTTGGGTTACAACGTTTTCAAAAGTGGCGTCTTCTTTGGCATCGCTTTGTGTATGAAACGGCGCACTGTGATCATCATTGTGCGTTTTGGCGTCATCTAAAAGGCCATCAACAAGGCGAGTTTCTGCTTTTTTTACATGATCGAGAGCAAGGTTTTTTGCAGTGCGATACAAAAATGACTTGGGTTCAAGAATGGTTTGAGGCTGCTCGACCTGGCACAAGCGAACATACGTTTCTTGAACGATATCTTCCACCTCTTTGGGGGGCACGATACGGGAAACCATCTTCATGACACCGTTTCTTGCCGTCATGAAAGCATTATGAATTTTACTGTCCATCTCTGCGCGTGTGACTTTTTTAGGTTGCAACCACGATGTAAGACGAACGGCCAATGATTTTCCTCTAGTGCATTACGTATTTATTTGAAATTTGTTTTTACACTATGAAAAGGATTATGACTAGGCATGGATTTAGAGGTTGTTAAAATTTCGTAAAAACAAGATGATAAAGCGGTTGTTTTTCTCGTTTTTTCTTGTTGTTACGCGTTACCTATTATGCCTGATAAAACCTGCCACCCAGTTCAACCACAAGCAATGCTAAGTGCTTCACTGAGCGTATTAAGCGTGAGTGTGATGGCGGGGTTAATGCTTGGCTCAATGGCAAGCATTAGTTATGCAAGCCCTTTAAATACAAAGGGTGAAGCCGATGTGAATACAAACTTATCGGCAACGGAATCGGTGTATTTTAATATTCAGCCACAGCGTGCTCACGAGGCGCTTATTCAGTTTGCTACACAGGCGAATCTCACCTTAATTTTTCCGCTTGAACAGGTCAAACACGTTTCCACAGGTTCGTTAATAGGACGTTACAAGGTGCAAGCGGGTATTGATGCTTTGCTAAAACATACGCCGCTAACAGCCGACATGGATGAGGCAGGGCAAATCACTATTCGCATGGTGGAGCCCACGCACGATAACCGCTCTTTTTTTGATACGGTATTTGCGCTTTTGAAGGGGGATGATGAGGAGCAAGTTAGGGTATCGCCTCGTGAGCAAAGTGCTCAAATTGAGCAAATTACGGTAAAAGGGTTACGTGAAAGTGTACGCCAATCGGTGTTGATTAAGCGTGAATCAGACGTGGTGGTGGATGCGATTTTAGCACTCGATATTGGCAAGTTTCCCGATCAGAATTTGGCGGAATCGTTGCAGCGCGTGTCGGGAGTCTCTATCGATCGCGCTGAAGGCGAGGGGCAGTTTGTCACGGTGCGCGGGTTTGGTCCGCAATTTAATACGGTGCTGATTAATGGGCGGCAAATGGCAACCGACAATCAAGGGCGAGAGTTCAGTTTTGATACGATTGCCTCGGAGATGGTGTCGGGCGTTAAAATCTATAAAACTGCCAGTGCCGAGCTGCAATCCGGTGGGATTGGGTCCACCATCAACATTGAAACCGCCAAGCCGTTATCCCATCTTGGACCGCGTTTTGTGGGCAGTGTTAAACAGCAATATGATGCGAACAGCCACGCGTTTTCTCCCCAATATTCGGCGTTAATCAGTAACACCTATGCCCAGGGAAAATGGGGTGTGTTGTTTTCGTTGAGTGAGCAAAATCGCGATGCACGTATCGATGAAGCACAAATCGACGGTTGGTTGCTGAACACCGATATTCCTCAATCCGAATTGAGTACAACGGCGGACAATGTGTTTGTGCCACGTAACTACGATCAACGTGTGCGTTTTGATGAGCGACAGCGGCGAGGTGGCACGTTAGTGCTGCAATATCGCCCCGATGCACAGTGGGATATCACGCTGGATTATTTACGCACCGAGTTTGATGTGAAAACACAAGCCACATCCATGGGGCATTGGTTTACGTCGAGTAATTTAGAAGACGTGTTAACCGATGAAAACGGCACCGTGGTTGAGTTTCAACAGAATGTGGGTCACGCCACGGACTTTCATGCGCGCACTTTTGATCGTCCGACAACGCTAGATGCCACGGGCTTAAACATTGATTGGCAAGCTTCGCCTTCAGTAAATATGACATTAGATTGGTCCCGTTCTACTGCAAGCATTGACGATGAAAATGGCGCGGGAAATGCGTTGTCGTTAATTGGCTTTTTGAATCGTTCTGAATTTGATCACAGCGCGGGTAATACGCTGCCTGCTATTCGTGGGTTTGAATCCGCCCTAGGCGCTGAGACAAATTCATCCGGGACTGGCAGCGGCGCTGTTGCAAGTGCTGCAAGAACCTCGAATTACTTGGATCCGCGTCACGGCAGAGCGCACGTTATGTTGCGCCGTGGTTGGCATATTCAAGATGAAGTGGAGCAGCTTCGTTTTGATGTGAATGCCGATGTGAATTGGTCGTTGTTGCCCTCCTTGGAACAAATCGATTTTGGTATTCGTTTAGCCAAGCAAAATAAGAACAATCAACGGCGCGACAATGAGGCAAGCGCGCTGCATTGTCGTTTTTGCGGTTACTTTGCCGAGCCTGATATTCCCGATGCGTTTCAGTCGGTGTTTTTGGTTGGCAACGGTTTTTTGTCTGGCGTAAGCGGACACGAGAACATTCCTAAAGTGTGGCTACGTCACGATGGCGAGCAGCTATTTCAGTTCTTAGAGCAAGCGGGTGATGTTAGCTTAGACGCCGTCACGCGGGGAAATTCGTTTCATTTAGAAGAAGAAACACTGGCTTCTTATGTGAACTGGGTGTTCAACAAACCAATCAGCCACAGCGTGTATTTTACTGGGAATATGGGTGTGCGCTATGAGCATACGCAAGCGAGTATAAACGGCTTTGATGAGCGCCTGCTGAGCTTGGTGATTTTAGACCAAACCGAGCTAGGGCAGGTAACGGGGTCAAGCGTGCGCGTGGAGCGGCGTCAACATTATCGTAACTGGTTACCCAGTGTGAATATTAAGCTGGAAATGGGCGACGATTGGGTTGCCCGAGCCGCTTTTTCAAAGAGCATCACACGACCCACGATTCAGCAGTTATCGCCCAGTATTGCTTTAAATACCACGCGTCAAGGCGGTGATTTACGCGCTAGTGCGGGCAATGCCTACTTAAAACCTTTTGAATCGACCAATTACGATGTCTCGCTGGAATATTATTACGATCTGGTGAGTTATGTGTCGGCGGGGTATTTTCGAAAAGACGTGAAAAACTTCATTACTCAGTCTACCGAGTCGTTTTCCTTTAGCGGGGTAACCGACCCCAGTACGGGGCTGGACCCGAATGCACCGGATGCGCAAGACGACATCGCGATTTTTGATCTGACGCGCCCGAAAAACGCTGAGCGCGCGGTAGTGGATGGCTTTGAATTAAGCTTGTTACATACCTTTGGGCGCTCTGGTTTTGGTTTAATTGCCAACATGACGTTGGTCGACAGCAACGCCGAGCTCGATCGCGCAGATGTAAGCGAAACCTTTGCCTTAACAGGGCTAAGCGATTCAGAAAACATGGTACTTTATTATGAAGGCGGCCGCTGGCAATGGCGTGTTGCTTACAACCACCGAGACGGCTTTTTACAATCTTTAGTGCAAAGCCAAAGTGCAGAGCCCACTTTTGTGGCGGCTTATCATCAATGGGACATGAGCGTGAGTTATCAGCTTAACGACCGGGTTTCTGTGTTTGTTGAAGGCATCAATCTTACCGATGAAGACGTGTGGAAGCACGGTCGGTACAGCAATCAATTACTCCTAATCCAAGACACGGGCAGTCGCTACACACTGGGGATTAGAGGGCAGTTTTAGCGAGAGCGTTTGTTTTGCATTGATGTTGCCCTTAAAAACTAGCGTCTAGGCAAGCGTTTAGGGTTAAGCGCCCCTGTTGCGGTGAGCTAGAAAGGCTCGTTTTTGGGTTGATATTGCCTGAGTGCAACAAGTTGGCTGGGTATAAAATGCACTTATTGAATTGCGCAGCCTCGCTGTGAATGTGTTCAAACATTGAGGTGGAACCCTGAATGTATGCGGCTTCTGGGAAACCTTGAGTACTGGCTTCGGTTTGCAGGGCTTTCATGTAGGTTTTGGCGCGGGTGTCGTCGATGGTTTCGAATCCGGTTTTCTTATGACGATAAAACGCAGTACCGCCTTTGTCTTCATGAAACAAGTAACTCACCAAGGCAAACTGGCGGTGACTGGTGCTATCGAAGTGGGGGATGCGCTGAATTGGGATCAAGGTGTCGGGCGCTTGATTGGTTAATGAAAAGGCGCAAAAGGGTAGGGTGAAGCGCTTAAAAGCGGCTTTATCTAAAGCTTCGCCCAAGTCATTGTTCACGCCTTCACTTAATACTTGTTGTAGCGCCTCTTTTAATGCTGTGTGAATTTGCGCTGTGATGTTGTCAGGCAGCGGTTTTCGTAAGCCAGGGTAAAAGTCGTCGGGGTCGTCGACATAAGCGGCTTTATCGTTTGCTAGCGATTGCAGCTTTTCAGGCTCTGCCCAGCATTGTTCGATAATAATCAGCGGGCTTTGTGACTGACCAATACGCTTGATGCGTACGCTGCAATGGGGGTTTAACAATGACATGTTGTTATCTCGCTGCTTGAAACCATTTTGCGCCTTGCTCGATACGCTGGTTCTTTTTATCAATTAAGGTGTAGATTTGGCTAGTGGATGCAATCAGCGTGTAAATGGGGCTTAAATAGCCTTTTTCCTTCAACAAAATCAGGTCATCGTGGCTGATTTGGTTCAGCTTTTCTTCGTCGATCGTGTATAAGCCATTAACCTTGTGGGCGGTGTCGTCGGTCAGTTTGATATCGAGGGCAATGGCGGTAATTAGTTTCATATCAAGCAGGGTTTGAATAAAGGCGTGGGTTGCTTGCTCGCCTTGAAGCAGTTGCACCAACTTGTTTTGCTGAC
>Ga0163110_10001662_pt1 | contig 11350 bp, 13 predicted proteins | sample CRUFie1St17metaG_FD_108703 | JGI IMG/M metagenome (GOLD analysis project Ga0163110, IMG submission 108703) | Marine microbial communities from the Costa Rica Dome - CRUD Field 142mm St17 metaG | ecosystem: Environmental > Aquatic > Marine > Oceanic > Photic zone | place: Costa Rica: the Eastern...
GTGCATCTATCCTTTACACTCTCTGGCATTGGATTAGGTTTATGCCATATAATATCTTGTCTGAGATACCATCCATCATTGCGTAGTGCAAATGCTAACATAAACGGAATACCTATCAAATCCTTCTCTTTGAGTCCTTTCAATTTGTTACCACGTTTAGGATTGACTTGTGGTAGATCTTGATTAGACTTACTTACAGTCTGTTTTGGTAATGCTTGACCTTTACCACTACGGTAGTTGTAATATGAATCACCTATGTTGACCCAGAGCGTACCATCATCTTTGAGTACCCTATGCACCTCTCTGAATACTTGCACTAATTGGTCAATGTACTCTTCGGGTGTTTGTTCAAGTCCAATCTGGTTTTTTTCTCCACCATAGTCTCTAAGACCGTAATATGGGGGGGATGTAACACACGTTTGAACACTTGAAATTGTAAGAGTCTTGAGTGTCTCTCGACAGTCTCCATATAAGATTGTGTCTTTATGTGTCATAAAACTGAGTGAGTGTTGTTAGTCTATCATATCGAGATACTCTCTCGATCATTTGTGGATAATATTCTTTACTATTCTCACATCCGATATAATCTCTACCAGTTCTCTTACATGCAATAGCAGTTGACCCACTACCCATGAAACAGTCAAGAACAAGGTCATTATCATTTGTGTATGCCCTTATCATTCTCTCTAAAAAATTTAAATTTTTAGTGGTAGTATGCCAACCACAATAATCCTTAGACATAGTGTGGTTGTTTACTTCCCATACACATGTTGGAATAGTACCTAATACATATTCCTTATTATCTCTTAGACTCTTGTTTACTTTCCTATCCTGTAGAATGTTCTCAGAATTGAATAGGAATTTTTTCCCTTTGGAATAACACCACGCATACTCATGTTTACGACCAAAATTAGTTTTTTCTCTTCCACCCCAGTTGTATGACCATATAATTTCATTTTGTGAGAATATGCCATCAAACTTGTTGAGTTCTAATTTGTATCGTAAAAAAGTATCAGTTTTGAGAGTTCCAAATACTATGAACATTCTATTATCTTTGAGAACTCTAATACACTCTCTTGACCAGTCAATACACCAGTCAAGATACTCTTGCTCTGTTTTCCACTGACTATCCCAACCTCTACCACCATCAACACCAATATTATATGGTGGGTCTGTCAATACAAGATCAACAGACTCATCAGGTAGTCTTTTCAAATAATCAAGACAGTCAGAATATTCTATGTTATTGATTGAAAAATTTCTCATCAAGATAAGATACAGTGTAATGGTTTTTATCAGTCTCTAGTTGCAAATCAACTGAGTTGCAATTAGATGTGCCTTTCCTACCATTATTATGCCAATGGTTGTAATTGTCAATCAACATGTTCATCACATAGTCAGTATCAATGTGATATATTGCTACTGGGTTTTCTCTCCAGAATAAAGAGAAGTAATGATTGACCTTTCCATATTCAACGGAAGCGGACTCAAAATTGGAATTGAAACCATTATATACACCTCGTATTTTTAGAGGTGCAAATCTAGTTCCTTTTTTCTTTGATCTAATTTGTTGAAATAGGTTTTTTAAATCTTTTGTTCTAAGAGTTTGTGATTTATACTCTGCCTTTGTACCATCAACGTCAGTAGCGTCACTACCATAGTTGATAGTTCCTTTCCCTGCTATAACAGTGCTATGCACTGTATGACCTAACTTCTCAGCAACCATGATCTCTCTTATCTTAGTTTTGTCAAATACATTATCAAAACCAAGTAATAATCCCTTCTCAAATAAGAGAAGAGATAATTGCGATAGAGTAAAATCACTTGCAGTTATAGCACCAAAGGTATTATGCTGTAATGTTGTGATTTCTGTCATGTTACCAGTTCTTAGGGTGATTGTTGATGTCTCCCTCGATATGGTTATGGTCTATTTCATCAATATGTGCATGATCTATATTGATGTGGGAATCACCTACTATCTTGACCTTATATACAATTTGTGCTTTTTTACGAGCAAATCTAAGATCAATCCAGTTCTTGCCCCAGTAGACACCAATAAGACATACAAAGAAAATGGGTACGTCTTGCCAGTCCACTGCTTCCCATAGTTGTGCTAGTCCACTGAAAAATGCAAATGTCATGTTATGCGTCCTCGTCAGTGTGTACTCTCAATGGGAACTGTACCACGTTGTCACGTCCGTACTTATCCCATACATGTAGATAAGACTTTTCAAGATCCTCTATGCTATAGTTCGCATAGGTTCTTGTTAGTTCTATCAAGTCCTCTAAACTGTCACTATCACAAATGATAGCGGTCTGTAGTTTGTCAATAATTCTTTTGAGTTCTTTGACTCTATTGACAGACTCTTGCAATTCTTCGATTTCTGTTTTGTGTGTCATTTGAACCCTTGTAAAATAAAAAAACCCACTCATAGAGTGGGTATAAAATTAGTAGCAGTAAGATTATACTGCTGTCAACTCACCGCTTGCTCTGTATGAAGCAATTAGTCTACCGACTGAATCACCTTTGTTGATTGCTGACTCAAGACCAGTTCTTACAAGACTAGCATCTTTAGCAAGGAACTCATAAGGTGTATCGTTAGTTGTGAACTGAACTAATACCTTGTTGTTGTCTGTGAAGTCAACGTTAGCGATAGCGGAAGAATTTGAGATTTTCATGAAACAAATAATAATAATTGAACTAGAATAACAAGAATGGTATCCCTCGGCACTTGTGAATGTTGAGCATCCTTGTTATGTACACATCATAGTCGAAGATGACCATGATGTCAAGAATGTTACGATTCGGTAACATTCTCTGTGACACCACCTACAGTGTCATCCAACTTGGTATAGAGTGACCAGAATGACTCTTTAGTCTCTTCATCAAATCTGTTGAGACATACCTGTACTGATTTCTCTTTGTTACCAAAGATAGAGTATGCTCTGATAATATGAGTCAATCTACGAGTGGATATGATCTCATCAACACCACCCTCTTTGAATGTTCTGCGAACTATGTCTGACCAGTCACATAAGTGCTTGATAAACTTAGTATGCTCACCAATTAGAGGTATGCTGAGTGACTCAGATAGTGCTGTGAGTATCTTGATCTCTGTCTTGACAGTAGGATACTCTTGCTCAAAGGTAACAGGGAATCTCTCAAGAAATGCTTCATTGAGTACGTTAGTGCCAATGAAACGACCATCATCAGACCCTTTACCCTTTGTATTGGCAGTTGCTATGACATTGAACCCTGCCTTGGGTTTGACATACTCTCCGATCTTCTTCAAGAATACACCCTTGCCCTCTAGTATGGACTGTAGGCACATGATCTTGTTAGATGCTAGGTCAATCTCATCAAGTAGTAAGATAGCACCACGCTCTAGTGCTTCAATGACTGCACCGTTGTGCCACACTGTCTCACCATTGACAAGTCTGAATCCACCGATAAGGTCATCTTCATCAGTTTCAACTGTAATGTTGACCCTGATAAGTTCTCTACCTGTCTCGGCACATGCTTGCTCAACCCCAAAGGTCTTACCATTACCTGATAGACCAGTGATGAATACAGGATAGAATTGCTTAGATGCAATGACCTTTTTGAGATCGGGGAAGTTTCCAAATTTGACAAATGTTTTGTCAACTGTTGGAACAAGGTTTTCAACATCAATAGATGTCTTACCTAGTCCAACCTTAGACTGAGTTGGAACTGTAACAGGTGCAGATGGTTGTTGAAATGTTTGCTCAAGTTGTGCTTTCGCTTGCTTGGTTGTCACATTCCAATGACCACGTTTTGTTTTGTAGCGGTTCAAAAACTTGGTGATGGTTTGATACCCTATTGGGTTCTCATCACAATATGCCTTTACCATGTCAGCATCAAGTTTCTTACCATACTTTTCAACAATGTTGTTGATGTGAAAGTCTGAATCGTAGGTAGTTGGCATAATTTTGAAATAATGTTTGCTTGGACTTATCGTACCATAAGTAAAATGGGATGGCAACCATCCCATGTGACAGAATTTAAATTGGTTACGCTATCTGATCTATGAATTGTTTGACCATAACTCTATTGGTCTTCTTACTTCTATTCATTTTCTTGAAAGCGGTAGAGATAGATCTCTTGTCAGCACCTTGATCTACTGCAAGTGCATCATCTTCTCTAAGTTTCTTGCAAGAGATACCATACCATTGATCGAATGAATCAGTTTTGAAATGAATCATACCCTCTTTCCTGTTTTGTGCTTTCATTTCTTCCACTGTATCGTATGCAGTTCTAGCATAAGATATGTAGAAGTAATGCAGATCTCTCTCTAATAGTCTGATACCTAAGAAGTTGCACTCTGGTAATGTGGACTTGACCGCCTTGACTAGACCTTGAGTGAAATCATTGTTAGAATGACCACCTGAGAATACTTTAGAACCTACCCTGATCGCTGTGCTAGAGGAATAGATAGGGGTTTTATTTCTCGTACCATCCCATCTATCGGTATCTCCCCAGACATCACTATGGAAACCATCACCATCAGTCAACACAACAACGTGACATTTCTGAATCTTGCGTGTTTTGATGATGTTCTTGGTCAATGCACCAACAGCAATGATCGCTTCATTGAGAGGTGTACCAGATAGAGAAAATTCTCTGAGAGGTCTGAGTATTCTGGCAATCATTGCTTGACTCTGTACCCAGAGTAATTTCATCATTTCATCAATGTCTCTGCCACGTTGCTGACTTGATAGAATATTGACCATACGGAAAGTCTCAGGTATGACTAATTCACCTGTAACAATCTTTGTGTGTGGTGTGCCTAGGTTTCCATAACCAGTTCTGTTCTCATCAACTCTAGGGTCAAGTGTCCAACTATCTTGTGTGAAAGCATAGACCTCGAATGGTATCTGAACCTTACGGCAGAACCATACAAGATTGAATAGTTGCTTCATAGTATCAATGAGTTGATTCTGCATTGAACCTGACCAGTCAAGTAGAAATACTAGACCATGATTCTTACCCTCTGGTATGACTGTTACTTTCTTGAAGATGTCCTCGTTGTATTTGTATGTGTGTAACTTATTCATGTCTAACATACCAGTTCTTGCTGTTGCTGACCTAGAATAAGAGTCTGCTGACTTCTTCATTTCAAACTCTTTTACAAGGTTGTTGACATCCTTTCTTGCTGACTTCTTGAACTCTTGAAATTCTTGGATGCTTTGAGTAAGACCATTATTCCACCACTCTAACTCATTCGGATGATAGCAAGGTGCTGTCTCAGGTGTTTTGAATTGAAAGTGATCCTTGAGTCTATCTCTAAGGGTCTCGAATTTAATTTGAATAGAATCAATATCAACCTCTGGTATGCTAACATAGGTAGTTTCTCTTGAGTTCTCATCATTGAGTTGTTCGGCATTGCGATCAAATGATCTCTGAGTATCAGATGAATCAATCTCTGAATGATTCCCTGCCTTGACTGATAGTTCTGTGGGTTCTTCATCAATATCGAGGTCATCATCCTCTGACTCTTCGGTCTTTGTCTTACCCTCGATCTCAGTATCAGATTCCTCGTCAGTCTCCTCTGAGTCTGATATATTGATAGGTGTGCCATCAATATCTTCAGAATCTTTTTTCAACTGGACTTCTAGTTGCATTGCTTGATCTATCTGTTGCTTTTGTTGCTTTGATAGTTCAAATAGTTTCTTAGATAGTGCAAGCACCTCGTCAAATGTCTCTGCCTGAGAGATCTCTGTAATGAGTTGGTTCTCATCATCATTGAAATCAAAGCATAGGTATGCCCCAACCTTGAAGTATAGATTGACTCTATCAATAAGTTTGAGATTATCTAATTCGCTCTCATCAACTTCAAAGAAATTCTGAGTATGTAGTTCCTCGTAACCTTTGTAAAAATCTCTGTTTAGACCTGCATACTTCTGTTTCATCAACCTCTCAATGCGAGCATCCTCTACTACATTGACATAATCAAAAGGTACATCTTTGTACTCTTCTTCTTCATTCCACTTTCTATATGGTGTGAATAGTGCATGACCAACTTCATGTGCGACTAGCATGTCATATACAAAGTTGCTGTCAATATTCCACTGTGGTAGAGTTAGAACTCTTCGCTGAACATCAAATGATGCTGTATCAACTTTCTTATGCTCAATGATAAGATTCTCTGTTGATAGTAATTTGGCAAGGTTGCCTTTGACTTCTATGTTTACAGTCATGTTTGTGGGGTGTACATATATTCCATTATAGTCACAAGAATACCCTTGTGCAAGAACTTATGCCAATATTTAAATTGTCACCTAATATGTTTTTACCTCTGGTGTGTAATCCTCTATTCTTTTTGCTATAGTATGAGATATGGCAAGTTTATCATCATCATTATCATGTACATGATCATCCAAATGTATGTTACAACCTTTTTTGAGTGACTCAGCAAGTTTATGGTATTCTTTTTTCTTCATAACCCTTATGCTGTATAGTTGATTGACACACACATTTACTGCCCTACCCACTGAACTACACCCAACACACACACTCATAGCACCACCAGACACAAATGAAATGATACCACACTCAGGTGGTGATGGTTGCATGTGACCATCCAGTTCCATAAAAAACTCGACTACATCACCCTCCTTGAAATCTCCCTCGTTCCAACGAGGTCGAGTGTCTTGATTTCCATAACCCTCTGGTGGTTGGGGGTGTGGTATCGCCATAAATATGCTAGAATTTTGATACAGTATAAACGAATTTATGAAGTTTGTCTACTGGGGTGCAGTGAATAGTGGTAGTGACCACATAAACAGAATGTTTGAGTTCAACGAACGACAACATGTATTTTTCACTAACTCTACATACAAATTTGACAAGTATATTTATCCCGAATCTAAAAAAGAAGAGTGCTATCACTACTATAAACATAAAAACGAAAATAAATTAGTAAAGGTTTTATATAGATCAAGACGGGTGAAAAACCCTTTCAAAGAACGAGCATATAATTATATGGAGAAATATAATTTTGTAGACCATAGAACTACAGATTTTTATAAAAATAGATTTATTACAGACAGTTCTAATAGAAGAGGATTAGATAATAAAGTTGATCACTCAATGTATGATCCGTTTCTAAACCATCCTCCTGATACTTGGGATTTTGCATTAGAAGATATGTTTGACGGAGATATAATTATTAGACCACATCATCTATTAGGTTTTGTAAATTATCAAAGAAAATATTCTACAACACCGAGGATAATATCACTACTGAAAAATACTATAAATATCGTTCCGTATAAGGAAGATATCATTGATAGCATGATAAGCAAATTGAATATGTTTGATCCTCCAAAGCAGTCCAAAAAATATACAAAAATATCTAATCGCCCTGTATTTTTCAAAACGATCATAGACGCATATAAAAAGGATAAAGAGATAGTATGGAGACACCTAGACGATTTTACAAGACAACAGAGGGATGTAGAGCAAGCATTACAAGACTATGATATACCCTATGATTATTTGAATCTTGATCAGGATGATTATAGTCGATTTAGTTGCAAAATAATTTTGAATAAAAAATACTCACACCCTAATTTTGACAGAAATAATCCAGATGTAGAGCAAAAATATATGATGCTAGAAGATATTGCGAAAGAGTATGTGACAGTTAGAGAATTGACAGACATCAAATTATCAGGTAGAATATATGACAAGATCTAAAGTCTATGTACCATAACAAAACCATTGCTTGTGTCATCCCTGCTCGACTTGGTTCTAGCAGATTTCCAAATAAACCTCTTGCCAAGATCAATGGAAGAGAAATGGTTCTTAGAGTTGCAGATATAGCAAGAAAATCCAAACACATTGATGAAATCGTTATCGCAACAGAAGATAAGATAATTCAAGACCTAGCATCTGCTAATGATTACCATAGTGTAATTACAAATTCTCATTACACTTGCACTCATAGAGTTGCAGAAGTAGCACAAGCGATTGATTTTGATTTCATATTCAATTTACAAGGGGATGAACCCCTGACTAAACCCGAATGGATTGACGATATGATTGAGTATGGTGTTGATAAAGATATTGATGTACTTCAATCATCACGAAAATTAGAACCGAATGAAATAGATGACGAAGATGTAGTAAAAATGATATTGAATAATGGTTTAGTTACACACATGCAGAGAAAGTGTGATGTCATTTGTGATAATGTTGTCACTCAATTGGGATTATATCTTTACAAAAGAGAAGTTATCATTGATTTCAAAAATTGTGACATGACATTTGTCAAGTATTGGAATGGATTAGATACCATAGGTTTTTGTGGCAAGTATGATGTAATACCATTTGACTTAAATTGTGGCAAAGTTAGAGCAGTTGATCGCCCACATCACATAGACGAAATAGAGAAAAAATTATGAAATATACTTATTTTGGTGGTGTCAAATGTGGTAAGTATTTTATCAGAAGTTTATTTCAATATAATCAAAAGTCATACTCACTTCTAAATGCAGGTTACACACCATTTACTATAATAACTAAACCATGTGGTCATGGGTATCATACTTGTCAATGGAATTGGGAAGATTCACGAACTCATGAAATAAAATATTGGCACGAAGTAAGGCATTTAGAAAGTTACGACGAAGTTATATACCAAACACAAGAACAAATTTGTCCAGTAGATGATGGAGTCTGGGAAAATAAAAAATTTCTTGACAAACACCCACAAAATTTATACAAAATATTCCCACAAATATACGAATCTGACATAGTTGTGAATCCACTGTTCAGTTTGGGTTATTGTTCTGGTGTTGGTGGCAGAGACATGAATTGGGATTTGAGACGAAAAAGACCACCTATGAATACAGACTTAGGATATGTCATAAACGAACTACAAGAAAGAAGGAATATTGTGCCATATAAAGAAAATATATATCATTGGGTGAGTAATTTTTTTAGTGATGGTAATTTAGATGTGCTCAAAATTGATGGAGAAGATGCTTACGTTGACTCGGTTACAAAACACATCAATGAATCTAAGAGATTTGAAAAATACTTGAAAAATCTTTTAGAATATTATAAAATAGAATATGAAATGTTTAATTTAGACAGGGATGATTACTGTAATGTTTTTGGATTGTCTAAAAATATTGATAGATCAGCAACAGATGATCATTTTTGCAGTTTACCACATGAATATAGATCTAAAGTAAAATCATGGACGGAAAATTATCTACAAAACAACTAAAAGTTTTTAGTAATGCCAAATCCATTGCTTTGATTGGTAATGGTGGTAATCTTGCCATAGCACAACACATGGCAAGTGATATCAGTCGTCATACAGATAAATTTTGTTTCGCACCTGATAGTGTTCATACCACTGCACTTGGTGGTGATGGTGATTGGAAAAAAGATTGGATAGAATATGCATGTAGATCTGCTGATCTTATAATTGGTATCACCTGCAGAGTTGACTCACCACTTGCGATAGAACTCGAAAAGATATCTACAGATGTTATATTATTATGTCCTCTACAACATGATACATTAGAAACTGTGGTAATAAAATCAACTCATTATCATCTATTTGAAATCAAGGCACTGGCAACAATATATGAGATGATGGAACAGATAGGAGTGTCTCTTCCCACTTTACCTGAGAGAGTACAAAGATATGATGATATAACTGAGAAAAGGGATGACATATATTGTGTTGACATAGATGGAACTCTTACAGAACCTCATGATGGATCACCTTGGGATGCTGTCCCACGCCAAGATCGAATCAATAAAGTAAATGAGTTACATGATAATGGTGCAATAATATATCTTATGACAGCAAGAGGGTTTATTCATAGCACTGGCAGGTATCCAAAAGACATTCCAGCACAACAAAGAGAAGCAGATTACCATTGCAGGTCAAGAACTGAGGCACAACTTAAGAAATGGGGTGTAAAGTATGATAAGTTATTCTTTGGTAAACCAAGAGCAAAATATTACATAGATGATCGTGGTGTCAGCGATGGATGGTTAGATGAAAATATACTTTGATGGTTGTTCATACACTGAAGGTCGAAGTTATCTAGGTGATAATTACAAAAATCTCAGATGGTCTAAGTTATTATGTGATAAATTAGGTGCAGAAGAATATAATATTTCAGAAAGTGGTAGTTGTAATCGCAGACTGTTGAGAAATCTTGCTAATGATCATTGTAATAAAGATTATGATCTTATGATAATACAACTATCATATCCAAATAGAACTGAATACTGGAATGGATCATGCTTCCAGCAGGTAAACAATCATGTAATGAAATCAATGAAGAAATCTAAGGGTGATGCTGTCAGTTTGGCATTTCAAATGTATTATCGTAACATATATGAAGAGGAATATGGACTCGCTGATGAATTGACTGTATTTAATTCAATTAAACATATTTGTGAAGCAAAAAAATTACCCCTGCTTACGTTAAGTTCTTGGGGTAAAACAAAATTACCTGTTGATCATGTAATAAAAGGTTATGAACCTGCGAGTGCTCATGATGGTCATCCCAGTGTGAATGCACAAAAAATTATCGCTGCCCACATTTACAGTTTATTGTAGAGATCTAGTGTAGATTGTGAACACTTGATATCATAATCTATTTGTTTTACTAACCATTCGTAAGCACCATCATATTGCCCACTAAAATTACCTCCGTACCTGCCGTCTGTAATAAACTTTTTATCTACTAAGTCGTAATATAACTCCTCTGATGATTTTATAACATCAAGACCAAGCATTTTAGAGGTTAGATATTTTCTGTCCTGCTGCTCCAGCGTGTTCCATTTCTCTGTGAGATGAAAGTATTCTTTTTGTATATCATTTAAGTAATCGTATCCCCATTTTAGATATAGTAAGATAGATGCACCGAATCTTTCTTGTTCATGTGGTTTCTTTGTCCTATACTTCCTAATGTCATCATAAACAGTCACCTGCTTATTCAGAAACTCAGCGTAATAGATGTCAGTACCAGGCCATGGTATAAAGATATGCTCGTGTGTTAGCATAAGGTTTGCTAACGTGTGTTGTCTGGTAACTGGATCCCGCATTTGAACAACCGTGCTGGAGGATCCAAGATCCAACTTATCCCAATGCTTCCAGATATCACAACTACGCCATGGTACTAAGAATGTGACAGGTCGTGGTATATCATCTATTATACGCTGCACACTTTCATATTCATCCTCTCTTATGGTACATTGATCATCTCTCGGTAAAAAGAATAACGTACCTGCTGGATCTGTATAAAACTCTGGTGTCACCTCTTGGGCGTGTGCTATCTTACCAAGTTCCCACAA
>Ga0163110_10001664_pt1 | contig 11346 bp, 27 predicted proteins | sample CRUFie1St17metaG_FD_108703 | JGI IMG/M metagenome (GOLD analysis project Ga0163110, IMG submission 108703) | Marine microbial communities from the Costa Rica Dome - CRUD Field 142mm St17 metaG | ecosystem: Environmental > Aquatic > Marine > Oceanic > Photic zone | place: Costa Rica: the Eastern...
GATGACATGAAACAAATTCATGTTCGTCTGGATACGGCTATTGAAAAAATTGCAGATGTTTCTAGTTCATTACATACAATCATGGCAGTTCACGAAGAAAAACTAATGCGTCAAGAAGAGGCACTAGACGAACAAGAAGCTGATTTTAAACAAAACATTCAACTTATCCATGATAGAATATCAACTAATTCAGACAAAACCACAAAACACATGAATGATATGGAAAAAAGAATATCTGAAGAATTACAGAAAATTCGCAACGAACTTTCTGATAGGGTGGGAATCTTAGAAAAGTGGCGTTGGGTCATCATTGGTGGCTCAATTGTCGCTGGATTTATTATTACAAAATTGCCAATTTGGTCTTGACATAGACCATAAGTTCATATATACTCTATCTCATGTATATTGAACAGAAATACTTATTACTCGCATCATCACGATTACAACAGTTTAAAAGGAAAGGGGATTACCTCTGGAATTTTAGATGCCCGTATTGTGGTGACTCAAAAACAAATCTTACAAAAGCGAGGGGCTATGTCTTTCGCAAAGAATCGAATCTTATATATAAGTGTCACAACTGTGGAATAGGTGCAAACTTAAATAATTTTCTAAAACACTTAGACTCGCAGTTGCATGATGACTATATAAAAGAAAAGTTTTTAGATAATGGTAAAGATAGAGATACACAGGCGTATGAGAAGTTTTCTACTCATGCACCTTATCTAAAGGGCAGTTCGCCTTTAAAATCTAAACTAGTAAAAAAGGTATCGTCATTAGACCATAATCATTATGCTAAGAAATATGTGCAAAAGAGGAAAATACCCTCTGATAAACACTATCTCTTATACCATACTGAGTCGTTTAATCAATGGTCTAACGAATGGTGTCATAAAAAACTAGAAACTAACAGTGATTGTGCAAGGTTAATTATACCTTGTCATAATGAAGAAAATAAATTTATTGCGTGTCAGGGAAGGGCTTATGACAATAATGATTTCAAATTACGATATCAAACAAGCAAAGTCCATGAGGATACGCAACTCATCTTTGGTCAAGACCGACTTAAATCCGACAAACCGAAATTCGCAGTAGAAGGCCCAATTGATTCACTATTCGTGGACAATTGTGTTGCTGTTTTAGGTTTTAATAAATTTAAGTTGTTATCCAAAGATTATACTATCATTCCAGATAATGATAGAAGAAATACACAAGTACTAAAAAGTATGAGTGAACTTCTTGAATTAGGATATAGTATGGTGTTATGGCCAGATGAGATTAAAGAAAAGGACATAAACGATATGATAATGTCTGGTATGTCTGTAGAGAAATTAAAAACGATAATAGAAAATAACACATATCAAGGTAATATGGCCTTGTTAAAATTTACTAACTGGAGAAAAATAAATGTCTAACTTGTCAAATCATTTGCCGACACAATATCAACAATTCATTCACCTATCAAGATATTCAAGATGGTTGCCTGAAGAGGGTCGTAGGGAAACTTGGGATGAAACCATTGCACGATATTTTGGTTTTTTTAAAGAACATTTGAAAGAAATGTGTGACTATGATTTGGATACGAAAACTAAAAACGAGTTAGAAGAAGCAATCCTTGATACGAGAGTAATGCCGTCTATGCGTTGTCTTATGACTGCTGGGCCTGCTCTCAAAAAAGAGAATATTGCTGGTTACAATTGTTCTTATGTTGCAATTGATAGGGTTGCATCATTTGATGAAATCCTTTATGTATTGATGAATGGCACTGGTGTTGGTTTTTCTGTTGAAAGACAATACACTGCAAAACTTCCAGTAGTTGCAGAAGAGTTTTATATGTCCGATACTGTCATTCAAGTTGCAGATAGTAAGTTAGGTTGGGCAAAGGCATTTAAAGAACTTATTGGTATGTTGTATATTGGTCAAATTCCAAAGTGGGATATGTCCAAGGTAAGACCAGCTGGTGCGCCATTGAAAACTTTTGGTGGTCGTGCATCTGGCCCAGACCCACTAGAAAGTCTTTTTAATTTTTGTGTTACTACATTTAAGGGAGCCGCTGGTAGAAAACTCACATCACTAGAGTGTCATGATATTGTTTGTAAGATTGCAGAGATTGTTGTGGTAGGTGGTGTTCGTAGAAGTGCATTGATTAGTTTGTCTAATTTATCTGATGACCGTATGCGTCATGCAAAGTCTGGTCAATGGTGGGAACAGAACGGACAGAGAGCCCTTGCAAATAATTCTGCGTGTTATTCTGAAAAACCAGATATTGGTATTTTTATGGATGAGTGGAAATCTCTTTATGATTCAAAGTCTGGTGAAAGAGGTATTTTCAATCGTGAGTCTGCAAATAAGATGGCTGCAAAGAACGGTAGAAGAACTATTGATGGTCATGAGTTTGGTACTAATCCATGTTCTGAAATTATCTTACGAGATAGAGAGTTCTGTAACCTTTCAGAAGCCGTAATTCGTGTTGGTGATACTAAAGATTCTTTAAAGAAAAAAGTAGAACTTGCAACTATTCTTGGTACGTTCCAATCTACTTTGACTAACTTTAAGTATGTTTCAAATATGTGGAAAAAGAATTGTTCTGAAGAAAGACTTCTTGGCGTATCACTTACTGGAATTATGGATAGTCCACTTACTAATGGTAAGGAAGATGGATTAGAAGAACTTCTGGAAGAGTTAAGGGAAGTTGCTGTAGAAACTAATAAGAAGTGGGCAAAGAAACTTGGTATTAGTCGTGCAACTGCAATCACTTGTGTCAAACCATCTGGTACTGTATCGCAACTAACTGACGCAGCCTCTGGAATTCATGCCCGACACAACCCATATTATATAAGAACTGTTAGAGGAGATAAAAAAGACCCATTAACGAAAATGATGGTTGATGCTGGATTCCCAGTTGAAGATGATGTAATGAATCCTACTCATACTTCTGTTTTTTCATTTCCAATGAAAGTTGATAAGAACTCTGTTTTCAGAACAGATATGAGTGCGATTGAACAATTAGAACTTTGGTTAACGTATCAAAAACATTGGTGCGAACATAAGCCATCTGTTACTATTTCTGTAAAAGAACATGAGTGGTTAGAAGTTGGTGCATGGGTTTATGAAAACTTTGATTATATGTCTGGTGTAAGTTTCTTACCATTTAATGACCATACATATAAGCAGGCGCCATATCAAGATTGTAATGAACTAGAATATCATGACCTAAAAGCAAAGATGCCAAAGCTTGTTGATTGGACTTTACTTGGTGAGTATGAAAAATCTGATATGACAATTGGTTCGCAAGAACTTGCTTGTTCTGCAGCTGGGGGATGTGAAATTTAATGTATAAGATATATACCAAAGAAGATTGTGGCTATTGCACTATGGCAAAATTTTATATGGAAGAACATAATATTGATTATGAAGAAATTAATGTTGAGGGTAATGCACAAGCGCTTGCACATCTGCGCTTAAATAATCTTAGGACTGTTCCACAAATTTATGACCATGATGGTAAACATATCGGTGGATATACAGAGTTTAGGCAAAGTCTATGAAATTAATCGTATGCGAGTCATGTGATGCAGAGTTTTCTATTAGACACAATATGGATAAGAGATATTATGTTATCGAACATTGTCCATTCTGTGGAGCCGGTATAAATAGTGATGAACTAGAAGACGAAATAGAAGATTACGAGGATGACGAATATGACTAGTTGTAGAATGTGTGGTCATGAGTCTCATTGTGGGTCTACTCTTAAAAAGGATTTAGGTGGTAACGGAGAAGAGATACAAATCTGTTACTCATGTTTGTGTGAACTATGTGATGAAAACTCAGAGTGCGAAAGCTAAAGGTAGAAGATTACAACAATGGGTTCGTGATTTATTAATTGAAGAACTTAAAATTCACCCAGAAGATGTAGAAAGTCGTTCTATGGGCGCTGGTGGAGAAGATTTGATTATGGCAAGGGCTGCAAGAGAGAAGTTCCCTTATTCTATTGAATGTAAAAACCAAGAAAAAGTAAATATATGGGAATCTTATTCTCAAGCAGTCGAAAATAGTAAAGACTATGAACCGATAGTGGTGGTTAAACGAAATAAACATAAACCACTAGTTTTGGTTGATGCCGAATACTTTATTGGACTGCATAAAGATGAGGATATTTAAACACGATAACTGTGCAATAGAACTAGATGACGGAATTGGAAAAGTTTACAGAGATGGTAAACTTATGTTCAAGGGCGATGGCTATATTGCGATTAAATTCATGTTAGAGTGGACTAATAATGCAGACCCAGTTAGAGAAAGATTTCATCACCAACTTTCATTGAGAGAAAAATGTAGATGGTCTAAGAGAGATGAAGAAGCTCAAAGAGATTTACGAATACAACAAGAAGCTGAACTTGCAAAGCAGTCTATGGAAGTAAAACCTAAAACTAAAAAAAAAGATAATTATAAGATAAGAGTTGATAAGTATAGAAGAGTAAGATAATTTCCAAAATGGAAACAACAGTTTTCCAATTCAAAACATAGTTTCTAAGATAAATATAATTGTAGTGATTAAACTACATTTTTTCAAAAATAGGAGAACAGAATGTCTGTGGCAGAAGCAGTCTATGTAGAGACTTGCAAATTTTGTGAGGCCGTTAGTAAATGGTTTCAAAGAGGTATAATTGAATTACAAAGAGGTCGCCAGTTATCGGCGAATAGAAGATTAATGCAAGAGGTTGGTCTTTGGAATAGAATGGATAAAGATATGTCTTTTCATTTCGATACAATGAATGAAAGAACTAATCAAGAATATGACCAAAGATTAATAGACTTGGAGAAAAAATAATGTGGCCCTATACTGAAGAAGAGAATCAGTTTATAAGTGAAACTAAAGAATCTAAGTCTGATTGGGACTATGACACATATGGTCATGGTGCATAATGAAAGGAAAAGTGATGTTAAAATATTATATTGGATTAACTTGGTGTCTTGCCTTTTTGGGTGGATTCCTAAGTGGAAATAGTGTTGTATTCGCAGCGGATACGACAATTGATATGTTGAATAAAGATGCAAGTGGTAACAAGATGGTTTATTCAAATGAGTTAGCTAGAGTTGCAGTTGGAGATACGATTACATGGTTGCCTGCATCAAAAGGACATAATGTTGAGTTTATCGCAGGCCCAGAGGGTTTTGATATTCCTAAGAAGTCAAAAAATGGTAAAGAGGTTTCTGTTACTTTTGAAGTGCCAGGCGTATATTACTATTGGTGTACACCCCATAAAGGTATGGGAATGATTGGTCTTGTAGTTGTTGGTGATGATACATCAAACAAAGATGAGATTGCAAAAGCAAAAGCTTTAGGTAAATCTAAGAAGAAGTTGAAAAAACTATTATCTGAATTGTGATTCGCCGATTCGCAAAAATACCAAAAAATATGACCCTTATAAGTCGTTGATTTATAAGGGTTTTTTTATGGGACTTGACAATGTTATTGGAACATGATATAAATGTAATGTAACAATGAGAAAGAAAGGTAAAATCATGGGAAAAGTTAAAGGTTTAATTATGGAAATCGAAGAGTTCGTTTGGGACTACTTTGATGAAAATGGTAATTTTACTCCAGACGAAACCATTAAAGATAAAGATGAGTTGATTTCTGTTTGTGAAAACAACTATGGTTACATGGGTGCCGATATTGCAAAACAAGAAATATTCAATATTGAAACTGGTGACCATTTTAGTCAAGGACATCCCATCTATGGATAAAGAAGAAAATCCATTGGTGATGGGAACAACCGTATACAAGGTGACTTATCCAGACGGAGATGAAGAGTTCTGGACATCAGTTGAAGAAGAGGAAGTCGAAAGGTTAGAAAACCTTTACGGTGCAAAGTTGATTATTGAGAAAGTGAGGACTTACAATGTCTAATGATGTGAATACACAAATAAAAGAGAACCTTTTAGAAGAGGTAGAGTCAATGACAGTTATGGAGTTTCAAGATGCACTTGATAAAGCTGGTCTTGAGGGTAATAGTGTGATTGACAGTTTGGTGGAAAATTTAGTTGAAAAAAAGTTTGAAAATTTGCCAGATAGCCCTTGACAGGGCTAGTAAATTGTGGTAAAGTGATTCGTAAACTGAGAGAAAGAGGTAAATATGACTAATAATGTGAAATATGTGGTTTATACTCAAAACAACAAGTTGGGTAAAACTGCTGAGTTCGACAATGCGAAAGACGCTATCAAGTGGGCGAAAGAAAATGTCTACGCTTTCGATTATGTCAAAGAGAAAAAAGATACATGGGAAATCTTGTTTGAAGAGTTGCTCGTGTGGATTGGGAAAGGAGAAGTTATCAATGTTGGATAATGACTTTAAAATTGCGAACACACTTGCTTGTGAAACAGTAGATATCAATATGACTTGTCTACAAGGTAAAGTTACTACTACCTATGACAACTTGTGTAAGGTGTTTGGATATCCTACCATGACAGATGGTGACCCTTATGAAAAGGTTAACGCTCAGTGGAAGCTTGAGTTTACAGTTCCTTTTACAGATGACACTGGAATTGAAGATTTCCATGATGTGGTTGCAACAATCTACAATTGGAAAACTGGATATATCCCTACTGAAGAATATGAATGGCACATTGGTGGTTTCAGTAAAGACGCTGTTGATTGTGTTTACAAGAAACTTGACAAACTAGAAGAGGTGGTGTAATATGGCTACTATGAAAACCCTATTGTGTACAACGGCTGCGATTTTTATGATTGGAACTGCAAATGCAGACCACAATCAATATCAATTACAGACCGAAAATCCAGTAACTTATTCTCACAATGTAGAGAATATTCTAATTTCGATACTGCAAGGTAATCAACTCAATTTGAATATGTTGCCTTCTGTAAGAATTGGAAATTCAAACATTACGTTCTTTGAGGAATCAGACCCTTATTGGCAAAACAACAATCAGAATTGTGTTTATAAGAAGCCATCGCCTGGTTCTCAATTCACTCTTAGACAATGTTACTAAGTGATGTTTAAGTTAATCTTGGGAATAATATTAGGGGTAATATTGGTTTCATATTACCCTCAAATATTAACTACAACACAAGATGTTGTATGTGATAGAAGTAATTATAATAACATAATTGACACATTTAGAATGTCAAATAAATAATAAGGGAACTATGAAAAGATTTAAATACTACAACAAGCGTAATAAATATACAAGAGATGAAGGTATGACCGTTACAGTTCGTAATAATGATGTTGCTGGTGCAATGAGAGTGTTGAAGAAGAAACTTATGAATGAGGGACTTTTTCAAGAACTGCGTGAAAGAAGTTATCACCAAACAAAAGGTGAAAAACGTAGGAAAGCAAAGGCCGCCGGAAAAAGACGGTGGGAAAGAAAACTTGCTAAACGGAAGCAGGAGTTAGGTTATTGACCGATAATGTCATAAAATTTCCAACTAAGTTCAAGGGTAATAAATTCCCTAAGATAGTGAATGTTAATCCTAATCAAGCCCAAGAGGATTTGGACTTTGCAGATAATCTTGCAGAGGGTTTGATGATTGGATTGATTCATAATATTGGTGAAAATGGTATTGACATAAAGAACGAAAGATTTATTGGTGATGTTAGTTTTCTGAATGAAGTTGTCAGAGGCATATTATACAGAGATATAGGTTTCAAACATCCCATGCAACCATTTATGGATACTGTTGTTAAAACGGTTGCAGAAGAAGAAAAAAACACTATTACTACTAAGGTGAATTTAACTTTATTAGAAAACATGGTAAGTGATAAGGAAGATGATACTAGTTGATATGAATCAAGTTACACTATCTAATTTGATGGTGCAGCTGGGTGGAAATAAAAATGTCGAACCAGACTTTGTAAGACACATGGTCTTGAACTCATTGAGAAGTTATCGAACTAGATTCGAAGGCGAATTTGGTGAGTTAGTTTTATGTTATGATAACAAAGTAAACTGGCGTAGAGATTACTTCCCAAACTACAAACACTCAAGAAGAAAAGATAGAAAGGTATCCAAATTAGATTGGAATCAGATTTTTGATACCTTGCATATGATTCGTGATGAATTACAAGAATTTTTTCCATACAAAGTTTTAGAAGTAGACAATGCAGAAGCAGACGATATAATCGCCGCTATCGTTGCTCATGTCGCCGCTAAGCCGTCTAACTATGAGAAAGTACTGATACTATCAAGTGATAAAGATTTTATTCAACTTCAAAAACACAATTTTGTATCACAGTATAGCCCCATTCAAAAACAATTTATTAATGGTGTATGTCCACATACATATATTAAAGAGCACGTATTAAAAGGTGATAGGAGTGATGGTGTTCCAAACTTCTTGTCGCCAGATAATACTTTTGTAGATGAATTAAGACAAAGACCAATTTCAAAAAGAAAACTTGAAACTTGGATTGAGTTGGAGCCAGAAGATTTCTGTAATGAAGATATGTTAAGGAACTATCAGCGAAATAGAACTCTAATTGATTTCAATTATATTCCAGATGATATTAAACAAAAATGTATTAATACTTATCTTGATACCCCAGAGGGTAGTCGAAAACATTTACTAAACTATTTTATTAAAAACAAACTAAAGTCCTTAATGGAAAATATTGGAGATTTCTAATGGCAATTAAAACTTATACACCACTTTTATCAGAGGTACTTGATAGAGTGCATAAAGCGAAAACGAAAGCTCAGAAAATCAAAGTTCTGCAAGAGAACGATACTGAAGCACTAAGGATGATTATTAAATCGTCATTTGACCCAAAAATTAAATGGGCAATGCCAGAGGGTGCAGTTCCTTACAAGCCAAATGATGCACCAGACGGAACAGAACATACCTTGTTGGCACAAGAGTCGAAAAGACTTTGGCACTTTATTGAGGGTGCAGATAATCAGACACCTCGAGCTCAAAAAGAGAATATGTATATCCAAATGTTAGAAGGATTACATAGGGATGAAGCAGAGGTATTAGTCTATGCAAAGGATAAAATCCTACATCAGAAATATAAAGGTCTTTCTCACGAAGTTGTAAAAACAGCTTTTGGTTGGAATTCTGACTATGTGAGACTTGACTCTGCATCTTAAAAGTGGTATAACATACTAGTGAAATGAAGGTGATTCGGAGATATTATGATTAGTTTTTGCATTGGTATGTTTTTCGCAATGTTGGCAAGTGGAGCAGACGGGCCAAATTCCTCTCTCTCAACTCTCGCCCTCTTAGCTACAATCAGCATTGCGTTTATGATTCGTGGGATATATGTTATGAACCGTAATGGAGAATTAACGTAGTCTTGCGAATCGTGAGAAAATGGGGTGGTGATTCGGCCACCCCATTTTTATTTCCCCTAAAAACCCCCAAAAAACATCAATAAAATCAATGCTTTATAAAGGGGTTGACAACGCTGTTATAGCATGGTAAGCTATATATGTAATCAGAGAGAAAGAGAGAAATCATGACAAAGAACGAAACAGTTTTTATTGGTGCCCATGAGGGTGGTATTCAAGTTTTCAAAGGTGCTGGAAACCTTATTGGATTTGCAAAGACACCTAAAATGCTTGCCCACATTTTGGACACTCACAAAATCTTTGGTGAGGTAATGTTCACCAGCTCTATGGATTTTGCTGACGAAGAGGGTTTTGACACTTGGGATGGTGCGAGAGTCTTCTGGCAAGAGGGTATTGAAATGAGGTGGAAAATATAATGAACTTCATTGAGGTAAATGGTGGTAATAAAGTGCAGAGGGAAATCTGTCATAAAGTTGCCGCCCACATGATTAAGAAGTTACTTCCTAGATTTAGGACTTTAGATATTACTGTCAATCTCGTTACCATTAAAAGTGATGCGATTGGTTTTTGCATGATGCAAGATACCAATAGGGAATTTGAGATTGAGCTTGATAAGAAAATTGGTATTAAAGATATGGTTCAGGCATTGTGTCATGAAATGGTTCATGTCAAACAGTATGCAAGAAATGAAATGAATGATGGTATCGTCAAAGGTAGAGCGAAATGGAAAAGTCAGTTCATCAAAGAAGATACCAACTATTGGGATTTGCCTTGGGAGAAAGAGGCATATCGAATGGAAAAGAAACTTGCAGATGATGTTTGGGAAAATGGAGTGATATGATGGAAAAGTTTGTGATTCGGATTGAGTTCGGTGATGGTAGTGCGAGTGAAACAACTCGACATACACAAGATGGTGTTCAAAGAGTAATTGAACATATTTTTTCCGACTTGGGTTCTGTTCAGATAAAAGAACAGTTTGGTGGTATTAAATCTTGGACAGTTACAAAGGAAGCTGCGTAATGGCAATCACACACAGAGATGTTGGGAAATGGGTTCTTCTCAAAGGAAAGACTCGACATGGTAAAAACCGAATCAATCAACATGGGAATATGTGGTTGATTGAAAGTGTTGCAACTTTCCAAGGTCAACCAGCAATGATGTTGCGTTCTGAGAACAAAACAGAGGGCCCAAAAGATAACAAGGGGTTTGATAGTCGTTGGGTATTACTAAGAGATGACCCAAATTTTTTGTGGTTTCACTAAAAAAGTACTTGACATTGTTGTCAGAACATGGTAGCATGATTCGTAAAGTGAGAAAAGAGGTAGTTATGAAAATCACAGCAGAACAGTTTGTAGAGTCGCTTGCACGATTATCACATGAGGAGAAGCAGAAGGCTGCAAATCTTCTTGTGAACAAGTGGGGCCACTTGACTAAGAGTTTCATGGGTATGGTTGATGCAGAGATGCAAGACCAATTCATGGTTGAGCAGGCAGAGGTTTTTGAGATGTCAAAGGCTGCCGAAAACGGAACTAAAATTTGGTAATGGAGAGAGAAATGGAACAAGTAGCAGTTATACATACGGCGTTTGAGGATAAACCATCAACCGTTGCATTTGTAGAAGTACCTAATGATGCAGAGTCAACTATTGATAAGTTAGAGTTTGCATATCGGTGGACACAGAATATCATGGATAGTTGGTCTTTGAAAGGGCCTGGTGATGGTAACGACAAGGTTACTGTTGTTGGTGATATCTCTAGTGGTTATGGATTGCGTTCTACTTCTGTAGGTGACCAGATGCTGGTCGGTAATGTTAAATACAAAGTAGCACGATTTGGTTTTGAAACTTTAGATGGGGAGGCTGTGTAATGGCAGTAACACAAAAAAATGTTGATAAAATCTATATCGACATAGATGGTTCTCAAGGTAACGCATTTCAACTTTTGGCGTATGCAAAGGGATTTGCAAAAGACTTGGGTTTGGACTTTAAACCAATAAGTGATGAAATGACATCTGGAGATTACATCAATCTACTA
>Ga0163110_10001665_pt1 | contig 11336 bp, 10 predicted proteins | sample CRUFie1St17metaG_FD_108703 | JGI IMG/M metagenome (GOLD analysis project Ga0163110, IMG submission 108703) | Marine microbial communities from the Costa Rica Dome - CRUD Field 142mm St17 metaG | ecosystem: Environmental > Aquatic > Marine > Oceanic > Photic zone | place: Costa Rica: the Eastern...
AGAAAGGTATCTATCAAGTAAGCTATGGGAAATGGATTATGACCAAATCAAAGAAATCGGCGAACAAAAAATTTGGTGGTAAATTATCTTTTTTTCACTTTCAAAATCAAAACTATTTAAACCGATTTATTCTGTATTTGGTATTGGATATATAAAAATTGGTTCAGGGACATTTTGTAGTTTAGTTCCTTGCATTTTAATTTTTCTGTTTTTAGATAATCTTAATTATTTTGCTCGATTACTGATTCTAGTACCAATTTTATTAATAAGTTTTATTTCGTTAAATACTAATTTTGAAAAAAATGGAGTTGAAGATAAAGATCCTAGTTTTGTAGTTATAGATGAGTTTGTGGGTATGTGGATTTCTTTAATCTTTGTCGACGGGATTTTATTGATATTGACATCATTTTTTTTGTTTAGATTTTTTGACATTACAAAAATTCTGGGCATTAATAAAATAGAAAAGCTAAATGGTAGCCTTGGAATTATGCTTGATGATATAGTTGCAGGGATCTACACATTGGTTATTGTTTTTTTTATAAAAATAATTTTAGTTTAATAGAGGGTATAAATTTGCAATTACACGAATATCAAGCCAAAGAAATTTTAAAAAATAATAATGTGCCTATCCCTGAAGGACAAATCGCTTCAACTTGTGATGATTCAAAAAAAATATCTTTATCATTAGGGGGAAAATGTGTTGTGAAGGCACAAGTTCATGCTGGCGGAAGAGGTAAAGCGGGAGGTATAAAATTAGCAAATAATGAAGATGAAGCATTTGATTTTGCTGACCAAATGCTTGGTTCATCACTAAAAACTTTTCAGTCTGGAGAAACAGAATTTCCTATAAATCAAGTTTATATAGAGAAAGCATCTGATATAAATAGCGAATATTATTTAGCTGTAACAATGGATTTTGATTTAAAATGTCCCGTTATAATTTTTTCAACTGAAGGCGGAATGAATATTGAAGAAGTTGCTGAAAAAAATCCAGATAAGATAATTAAAATCCATGTTGACCCATTGGTTGGCCCATCACCTTATAAAATTAGAGATCTTTCAAATAAATTTAATCTAGAAAAAGAGATTAGCTCTCAACTTTATTCAATAATTTTAAAATTATATGAGATTTTTATTTCTTTTGATTGCACTCTCATTGAAATTAATCCTTTAGCATTAGTTTCTGAAAACAAGTTAGTAGCACTTGATGCAAAAATAACTATTGATGATGATTCTCTTTTTAGACATAAAGACCTTCAAGGTTTATTTGATGAAACTCAGGTAAATAAATCTGAATTAATTGCTCAAAAAAATGATCTCGCATATATAAAATTAAGTGATGGTGAAGTTGGTTGCATGGTAAATGGCGCTGGGCTTGCAATGGCCACAATGGATATAACTATGAAGGCTGGTGCATTACCTTCAAACTTTTTAGATGTAGGTGGGAGTGCTTCTGAGGAAAGAATTAAAGAAGCATACAACATAATTACCTCTGATAATGATGTAAAAATAATATTGGTAAATCTTTTCGGTGGAATTTTAAGATGTGATATTGCAGCTAAAGGGATTATTGAAGGTTTTAAAGAAAATCAAAAAACTGTTCCTATGGTAGTTGTTCTGCGCGGAACTAATTCAGAAGAAGCCAAAGAAATTTTAAAAAATTCTGGGATGGAAATTTATTTTTCTGATGACCTGCCTAGTGCAGCAAATGAAATTAATAAAAGGTTAGGAAGATGAAAAGCATATTAAATTGTGACTCAAATAAAGTACTAGTTCAAGGATTAGGAAGAGATGGTAGTTTTCAGACTCAAAAATGTTTAGATTTTGGCACAGAAGTTGTTGCTGGAGTACATCCTACCAGAGCAGGTGATAACTTTAATGGGATCCCTATTTTTGGAAGCGTTAACGAAGCTGTTGATAAAACTACTCCAGATATCGGTCTTATATTTGTACCAGCACCTTTCGCTGCAGATGCAATAATAGAACAAGTAGATGCAGGTATCGAAACAGTTGTATGTATAACTGAAGGAATACCCATAAATGATATGTTAAAAGTAAATAATTATATTCAAGGAAAAAAAGTAAGATTGATAGGTCCAAATTGTCCTGGATTTTTAATACCAAGAAAAAAATTAAAAGTAGGAATAATTCCTGGCAGCATTGTTTCTGACGGAAAAGTTGGAGTCGTTTCCAGAAGCGGTACTTTAACTTATGAAGCGATAGTTCAGTTAACAATGTTGGGTATTGGGCAAAGTGCTTGTGTAGGGATAGGTGGAGACCCTTTACACGGAACTTCATTCGTTGATGTTTTAGAAATGTTTGAGCAAGATCAAAATACTGAAGCAATTGTAATGATTGGCGAAATAGGTGGAACAAGAGAGCAAGTAGCTGCTGAAATGATTAAGAATTCAATAACTAAACCAGTCGTAGCAAGTATTGTTGGTCAAACTGCACCCGAAGGCAGAAGGATGGGCCACGCAGGAGCTGTGATAACAGGAAAATCTGCATTAGCTTCTGAAAAAATTAAATCTTTAAAGTCTGCTGGAGTACACATTGCAGATTCACCAACAGAAATTGGATTAAAACTTAAAGATCTTATTAAAGATTAAATATTGATATACCAATAATTGCAAAAGTAATCATTAATAAAGATGACAGTAGTACGGCAATTGAAATTTTTACTGCTGACACTTTAAGATCTTCGAATGCCACAGTTAAACCTATGCCAGCCATAGAAATTGAAAATAAAATTTTACTTAAGCTATTGATATTTTTGATTAAGTTTTCTGGTATCACTCCAGAAGTCCCAATTATTGAGGCAACAATAAAGCCTATTACAAACCAAGGAATATAAGTTCCAATTTTATTTTTACTAAATATATTTTCATTACTTTTATTTGAGAAAAAACCGACAATAATTATCAGTGGCCCTAGCATTAGTACCCTTAATAATTTTACTTGTGTTGCAATTAACCCAGCTTCATTACCAATAACAAATGATGCAGCAACAACTTGAGGTACTGCATAAACTGACAATCCTGCAATAATGCCATATTGAAATTCTGTTATAGAAATAATTGCAAAAAGAATAGGTAAAAAGATAACTTGTAACAATCCAATTGTAGCACTAAAACTTATGGCTGATGCAACGTGGCTAGAAGGAGATTTAATTACAGATGCCATGGCAGCAATTGCTGAATTTCCACAAATGGAATTCCCTGTTGCTACTAATATTGAAACACTTTTATCAAGCTTTAATATAAATTTACAAAGTAAGAAAATCAGGGACATACCTGCTAAAACAGAGATAATAGATATAGTTATTAGTGATATCCCACTCTCTTTTATTATTGAGAAATTTATATTAAAACCTAGAAGTATGACTGCAAATTCTAATAAATTTTTAGAAACAAATTTTGGTGCTTTGTCTTCTCTTGAGAAAAATTTAGGAATCTTATTTGGAATATTTTTTACAATAATTCCAATTAATAAAGAAATAATTAATACATCAAAAATTTTTGAGTCAAAAATTAAAATTTCAAAATATTGTATTACATAACTTATTAAAGATATTGATAAGCATAAAAACAGACCTTTTTTGTTTTCCAAAATAAAATTCATCATGTTATTTTACATTTTTTTTATATTCAGTATGGGAAAAGAGCAAAATTAAGTTAATTATATGGAAAATACTTTTAATATATGGTTTCTTGAAAAAGGTATCTGGTTAATTCTTGTAGGTGTAGCGGGAATAGTTGGAGTGTGGGCAATTTCTCTATTAATATTTAAAGGGTTGAAATTAGTTGGGATTGATTCTGATAAAATAACCGACCCTGGTTCAAAAAAAATAATCGATAATGTAAAAAATATTAGTGTTATTTTAATAGCATTAATTACTGTAGGATTTCCAAGTTTTTTTGGTATTTTATCAATTCTTAATTTGGATGGTAGGGATGATGGATTTAATTGGGCTTTGGGAACGTCTTATAAATTAATAGTATCAAATGGACTGCCAATTCTTATTGTATTAATTTTGGCATATATATCACTTAGAATTGCAGGAACGATAATGCCAAATCTAATTAAACTTTATTTAAACTCAAGTATTAGGTCTGATGATGTTGGGCGAGAAAATGAAAAAAGAGTAGAAACATTCGCAATAGTAATTAGGAGTGTTCTTAGAATATTTGTTGTTTTAATAGCCCTGTTAACTATCCTTTCTATATTGGGGGTTCCGGTTACTTCTTTGGTGGCAGGAATTTCAATCTTAGGTATAGCTTTAGGTCTAGGCTCCCAAAGCCTAGTTAAAGATGTAATTCAAGGAATGTTAATTATCGCTGAAAACCAACTTAGAAAAGGAGATATTGTAAAAATTAATGGGAGGGCAGGGCTTGTTGAAGATCTTAATTTGCGAAGAATTTTAGTAAGAGATTTGGATGGGGCGCTACATATTATTCCTAATGGATCAACAGATATAATTACAAATCTTACAAGCCAATGGTCAAGAGTTAATATTGAAATATACGTAAGCTATGAAGAAAACCTTGAAAATAGTATAAAAATATTAAATGAAATTGGTTCAAAAATAATGGATGATCCTGATGTAGGTAAGTTTATAAAAGAAAAGCCAAAAGTATTCACAATAACTTCGTTTTCTGATTCAGGAGTTAAATTAAAATTTGTCGGTGTAACCTTGCCAGGAAAACAATGGGATGTAAGGACAAAATTAATAAGAGATATAAAATTAGCTTTTGATAAGGCTGAAATAAAAATTCCTTATAACCAGATTCGAGTTATAAATTAATCAAAATCAGGAAACCATTCCCTTTTAATTTCTAGACCAAAACCAGGTAAATTGGAGGGGACCAAAGTTCCGTCTTTTGGTACATTTGTTCCAGGAAATCTATCTTTTTCTTCTAAGGGCACACCTATTGGTGTGATGACTGGTCCAGAGCATTCAATCATTGAAATTCCTGTTAAGCCATAAGAGGCATGTTGACCATAAACTGACCCACCCCCTCCATGAAGTATCACATCAATTCCTGCTGATTCTGCAATATGGACAATTTTTATAATTGCAGATAATCCTCCAACCCAAGTTATATCAGGTTGAAAGATATCTATTATCCCTTTTGATGCGGCATGGAAAAAGGGGTAGACACCATACCAGTGTTCTCCAGTAGATAATGTTTCACTTGGGATTCTTTTTCTAAGAATTTCATATTGATTGATACTTTCAGATATTAGGGCATCCTCTATCCATTTTAATTTATAAGGTTTTAGCAATTCAGATAATTTTACCGTTGTCTCAATATCCATACTTAACCAACAATCAAGCATTAACTCAGATTCGTATCCTATAAGATCTCTAGCTTTGGAAATTTCTTCTTCGGTTTTTTTTAAACCATCCAAACCATCTCTTGGGCCATAAGAAATAAATCTTTTAAAATTTTTAAACCCAAGTTCTTTTAACCATTCTGTATTATTTGAACTCGCGTATAGAGGTAACTTTTCAGTTATCGAGCCACCTAATAATTCATAAACCGGTTTTTCTAGAACTTTTCCCTTTAGGTCCCATAAAGCTAAATCAACTGCACTGATTGCCCTTGAAGAGAAAGAATTTGAACCTACAGGAGAAAGAATTCTCAACATCATATCGTATAGTTTTTCAGTTTCAAAAATACTTCTGCCAATTAAGTTTGGAGCTAAATAATCGTCAATAATTGCTGAAGTTATTCTACCTCTGTCAGAAAAGCCAAATCCCCAACTACCATCTTCTGCCTCAACAATGCATCCAACATTTCTTTCAATTCCAGCACCAATATCTTTCATTAATGCTTTGTCCCACCAGTCTTCTTTGTGAAAATAGCGCCCGCCTAATGATGTTGACATTGGTGAGCCAGTAGCAATTTTTCCAGCGTATCTGTCGGTCCCTCTTGCCTTAGTTTTTTGTGGTACTTTTGGATAGTTAATACTAACAGCTTTTACACTTTTAATTTTCATCCTTTTTCTTTCTCTTACATAAACCTATTTCGTGCTTAGTTCCATTTTCATGATAACAATATCCATCATTTCCATTTTTACCAGTACACTTTCCATTACATTCATGGTGTTTTTCTTCCTGGATTATATTTACTTTCAATGGTTTTAGGCTCATCTTGTAACAATACTCCCTCTCAAATAATCAGCATTATCGCTAACAATAAATGCCACAATTTTAGCTACACCCTTTGGATCTCCCAGTTCATTGTTTTGAATATTAAATTCGTTTTTATTTCCTGTATTTCTTAATGCCTCACTGAGCTGACCTTCTTTTAATGGAGATCTAATATTTCCTGGTAAAATATCATGTACTCTTACACCATTTTCTGAAAGATAGTGTTGAAGATGCAAAGAAAGGCCATGAGTTCCGCCCTTACTTGAACTATAAGCTGCAGAAGAACCTGGACCATTTACTCCTGCACCAGAAGAAGTTAGTAGGACAACACCACTTTTTCTTTTTTTCATATACTTTGCAACACTTCGTGTAACGTTATAAGTCCCATTCAAATTTATATTAATAATTCTATGCCAAGTTTCTGGTGTCAACTCATCTATATCAACAACTGACCCTTCAAGTGCACCTGCAAAATGAACTAAACAATTAATTCCTCCGTCAAACCATTCTTCAATCTGATTTATTTTTTCTTCTGTTTCAGTAATAGAGGTCACATCTACTAGAAAGGACTTATAATTAGCACCCAATGAATCTAATTGTTCAGACACTTCACTTAATCCTTCAGAATTAATATCAACAATTGCAATGTTTGCACCGTGCTTTGCTACCTCCAAAGCACTTGCTCTGCCCATTCCAGTTGCAGATCCTGTAATCAGGATATTTTTATTTGTTAAATCTAGTTTCATAATTTGTAATTATCCCATTTTATCTCAGCTTTTTCAGAAAACTTCATTACATGATTATATGAGGGTTTAAACTTATCCCTTGGAATGTGTTCAACAAGTATGTGAGCACTAGGGCATATTTCTTGCATTCTTTTCAGAAAGTAAACTTGATCCATCATTCCAAAACCTAAGTATTCTTCTTCAAACCTCAACAACAATGTATCAATAACTCTAAAATCTTTCAGATGAGCCCCAAGAGTATGTTCTCCCAGAAGGGTAAAAAACTCTTCAAGAAATTCTCTAGTGTTATATGCTTGACTTAAAGTTGAAATAAAATTTACTGGGTCTTGGTTAAATCCTATATTATTAGAATTAACAGCATCCATAAAATCTTTAGTTTTTCTTGCAGAATATATTGGTGAAACATAGCCACCTTCTAATGCCAAAACAACACCTTCTTTTTCAGCAATAGAAATAATCTCTCTTGTTGAATCAACTAACCTATCAAATACTTTACTTGTATGGTTTTCTGGATGTGGTAACCAGGGCCCCATTGGATTTACACTACCAGGCCTGAGATATGTATTAGGCGCATTTAATTTTGAAGTTAAAATACACATATTTTTAACAAAGGATATAGCTTCATCTCTTATATTTTTATCTGGACTTACTAATCCTCCACCATATCGTCCATTAGTTTGGCCAATAATTAATGAGTTACTATGAAAATCATCTTTTATTCTTTTTATGTCATCTTCACTAAAGACAGTCGGGTCGTTTACAACTAAATTATGAACTGTATATCCAATTGATGAAACTTCATTCAAATCATTTTTTGAAAAGGTTAAAACATCTTGGTTTTGGGGCACACCATTATCTGAACCGTTAGAGCCAGTGGCTCCAATCATCGATGCAGCACCTAAATGCATATAAACCTCCTATTTTTTAGATAGGGCACTAAGTATAACAGATGGCTTCATTGGAAGATCATTTAACCTTACGCCTAAGGCATCTTTGATTGCATTTGAAATCGCACCAAGTGGAGGACAAATTGGTACTTCTCCAACACCTCTTACACCAAAAGGCTGTTCGGGGTTTTCATTTTCAACGAGAATTGTATCAATCATAGGTAAGTCTAAAGCTGTCGGCATTCTGTAATCAAGATAACTAGAATTGAGCATCTTTCCTTTTTGATCAATATAATATTCTTCATTAAGTGCCCAACCAATTCCTTGAGCTGCACCACCTTGAATTTGACCTTCAACATATGATGGATGAATCGCCTTTCCAACATCTTGGACAGCAGTATATTTTAGAATGTCAGTCTTACCTGTTTCTGTATCTACTACAAGATCAACAATATGTGTACCAAAACCATGAGTGCTTGAATCTAAATCAACTGCACCCACTGCACTAACTGCTCCACCAGTCCCATCAAGTTTCTTAGCAAGATCTCTGATATTTATAGAGAGCTCAGAGTCTGCTTTTGAAGAAAAATTACCTTTATCAAACTTAATTTGCTCAATATCAATCTCCCAAATTAAGCTCAGTCTGTTCTTTAATTCTTTAATCATATTTTTTGCAGCATTGACAGCAGCCCAACCTGTAGCAAATGTTGTCCTGCTACCCCCAGTCATTCCGTTATATCCAACTCCGTCTGTGTCAGGAATTCTAGGAAACATTTCAGTGGCATCTAATCCTAAAATTTCTGCAGCCTGCATCGCAATACTAGGTCTTGATCCTCCAATATCCGAACTACCTTCAAGTAACGTAACTGTACCATCGTCATTAAGAGAAAGTGTAACTGAAGATTTTCCTCCCCCATTCATCCAATATCCACTTGCAATCCCCCTTCCAACAAGCTTTGTATCACTTAGTTCAGGTTTTTTGCTGTTCCAATGAGCAGATTTATATACAGCATCTAACACATCTAGGTTTCCTATTTTTGGAAATTTAGGACCATCACCTCTTCGAGTTCCTTCTTTTGAAGCATTTGAAATTCTAAATTCGAGCGGATCCCACCCATTTTGGCTACAAATTTCATCTATTGTAACTTCCATTGCAAAAGATACTTGTGGAGAACCCGGAGCACGATAAGCTGCAGATTTAGGTTTATTTACAACAAGATCATAGCCATCAATCTTTGTATTTTCAATTTCATAACATGCAAAAACACATTTTGCAGATGCACCAACAGCTGAACCTCCGAACGCTCCGCCTTCTAATCTTAAATCTGAATATGCAGATTTAATTTTCATATCTTTAGTAACGCCAACTTTGATCTTAATTTTACCTCCTGGTGCTGGTCCAGTAGCATCAAAAACAGAAGATCTGTCCATTACAATTTTTACAGCTTTATTTGATTTCTTGGAAAGCATTGCAGCTAATGGAGTAAGATAAACTCTTGTTTTCCCCCCGAATCCTCCACCAATTTCAGCAGGCATTACCCTAATTCTTGATTCTGGCATGCCTAATATTCCTGCAGTTTGCGTCCTCACCGGAAACGCTCCTTGCGTCGATGTCCATAATGTTAGCCTTCCATCTTCTCCCCACTGTGCAACAGCTACATGTGGCTCAATATAACCTTGATGAACCATTGGCATTGTGTATTCTTTCTCAATAACAAAGTCAGAATCTTTAAATCCTTTTTCTACATCACCAAAATTAAACTGAAAATAGTCTGCGACGTTTTTTGAAGAAGTATCTCCATTTATTTCAACTCCGGGAAAATCTTCTTGTATAACTTCTGAATCTTTTTTCATAGCATCATCAACATTTAAAACAGGGGTTAATTCTTCATATTCAACCTCAATTAGTTTCAATGCTTCAAGGGCAGTGTTCCTGTCTTTCGCCGCAACAGCTGCAACAGCATGTCCGTAATAAACAACTTTATCCCTTGCCATTATATTCATGCTGTCATATTTAAAATTAGCAATCCCTTCGCCAATTTCAATATCTTTATCAATTCCAGTTTGAAAATCTTTTCCAGTTATTACAGCAAAAACACCCTGCATTGATTCAGCTTTAATTGTGTTGATGGATAAAATTTTGGCATGTGCGTATGGGCTCCTTAAAATAGCTCCATATGACATATTAGGCAACTGGACATCAGCACTATAAACAGCTTTTCCTGTAACTTTTTCCAAACCATCATGACGAATTGGTCTCGTCCCAATTACATTATATTTATTATTTTTTAATATCATGAAAAATATCTCCTATGGTAATAATATAATTTTACCGCATAAATTATATTTTTATAATTAATTTTTTATTACTGGAATTGTTATTGGTCCTTCAGGAAGTACGCAACCTTTAATATTTCCATTTGACTCTAATTTCTCATTAAGAAAATTTTGAGGATCTTTTACATCATACATAAACGCATTTCTTATTTGTTCTTTAGACAAACCTTGTGTATATAAATTAATTTTTGCTTTTTTTGCAATTTGAGAAAGTATTTGAACTTGCCATTGGTCTTGGCAGTGAAAATTTGGATCAGATAATATATTTTCAACTTGATTTGGGTTATTGAATTCAGATAACAATGAATAAAATTTGCCATGATTTGGTATTCCGTCTGAACATTCTGATATACATAAAATTTCTCCACCATCTTTTACAACTTGTGATGCAGCTGATAGCCCTTTAACAGTTTGGTATAAATTTTGGTCTAATGGGTATCCAGAATTTGAGGTAATAACTAAATCATACGGTTCGTCAACCTCCACCATCGCGGTTTTCCTGGCAAAATCACATGCTAAATTATGAGAATCAATAAGATTACCAGAGAAAATATTAGTTATTTTCTGATTTCGATTTAAAGTTACATCGAGAGTAAAATCTACACCAGTTTCTGAGGCTATTTTTCTGACATCTTGTTGAATCGGGTTATTATCAACTTCACCCCATATTGATTTAGGATTATTAAGTCTGTTGAAATTATGTAATTTCATAATTGTTTTCAAGCCTGCTAACCCTGGCGCAACTAATTTAGAGCCGCCTGAAAAACCAGCAAAAAAATGAGGTTCAACAAATCCAGTTGTAATTTTAAAATCTGCATCTACCCAATGTTTATTTAAAAATACATCAATATCATTTATTGAAGTATTCATTTCAACCAATGATTCTTTATCATCACATACATGGTTAATTACAGTTAAAGAATCAACAATATTTTTTCCTAACATATCAATCAATTCTTCCTTTGTATTTTCTCTATGAGTACCAGTAGCAATGAGAATTTTGATTTTAGATATTGGAATAATATCCTTGATATGGTTCACAATTGTTTCAATTACAATTTTTCTTGGCTGCGCTCTAGTGATATCGCAAACAGAAATTGCAATATCTTTTTTTCCTTCTAACAACTGTCTTAAGGGTTGTGAATTAATTGGATTTATTAAGGCTTCATTTATAGAGTTAGTTGGATCTGAAATTTCTTCCATAAATTC
>Ga0163110_10001667_pt1 | contig 11323 bp, 6 predicted proteins | sample CRUFie1St17metaG_FD_108703 | JGI IMG/M metagenome (GOLD analysis project Ga0163110, IMG submission 108703) | Marine microbial communities from the Costa Rica Dome - CRUD Field 142mm St17 metaG | ecosystem: Environmental > Aquatic > Marine > Oceanic > Photic zone | place: Costa Rica: the Eastern...
ATATCTTGCTTGTCTTTAGTTGGAAAATACAAGTAATATTTACCATCTTTTTCTGCTGCATCTGGTGCCCAAAACTGTCTTTTAGCCCATGGAACATCATCTAAATCAAGAGCAACATCATGAATTGTAACTGGTCCTCCAATGTAATCCATCGATAAGACCCTATAATCTCTCATGGCATACTGACTACCACAATCATCATATTTAGGATTTTCCTCGACTATATCATGGGATGGATATACATAGATTTTTCCATTAAAAACATGAGCAGATGGATCAGCTGTAAAAATTTCTGAAACCAGAGGCTCATTAATAAATTGTTTTTGCGAATAACCAAGTGTCACAAAAAACATCATTGTTAAAACTATTTTTTTCATTTTATAATTATTGGTTTATTAGTAAACTCCCTCATTTTTTTGAGTTTTGTTGAATACTTTTCAACAATTGTTTTGTATTTAGAGTCTTTTGAAATATCAATCGACTGTTTGTTGTCATTTTTCATATCAAATAGCATATATCCAGCTACTTTTACATCAGAATCATGAGTAGGTTTCTTATTTCCTTGTCTATCAAAATAAAACTTATTATAATTCAATATTTCATGATATGAATAATCATGATCTTGGACAACTTCTCTGAACTGATACCTACTGTAAATTTCTGACTTAAAATCAATACTAGGATTATCAAGAAGTGGAACCATACTTTTTCCATGAATATATTCCGGGGGTCTAATACCTGCCACCTCACATAAGGTTGGATAAATATCTACGTATTCAACTAAAGCGTTGGATTGAATATTCTTTTTCTTTCCTGGTGATGATATAATTAATGGAACATGAATAGCCTCTTGAAATGTATGATGCTTACACCAAAAACCATGCTCACCCAAAAAGAAACCGTGGTCACTCCAAAAAATAATTGTTGTATTATCCCTCATTCCTAAATCATCAAGTGTACCAATAAGTTTACCTATTAGCGTATCAAGGTAACTAACCGTGGAATAATAAGCTCTAATTAAGTCCTCCTCCATTTTGGGACTTACAGGTCCTTTTGAGGGAATATCTAAATATGCATTTCTTAATTCGGTCCATTCATGAACAGCTCTAGATGGTGCGTTTTTAGGAATTGTTCTTAAATCAGAAAAAACAAGATCTTTATCACTGTAAAGACTTTTATATTTTTCAGGCTGAATAAAAGGCAAATGAGTAGAAATATATCCAACAGCCATAAAAAATGGTTCTTTGGAATCTTTTAACTTTCTTAAATTTTGAATTGCTGTTTTTGTGACTTTTCCATCGTTATACTCAAAATCATCAACATCAGCATATTCAAATGGTGGTGTTTTAATCTGATTTTTATTAGTTGGGTGGTACTCGTCTCTTTGCTTAATTTTCGCTAATGATTTTGGATTTTTGTAATCTTTCTGATTTTGAAATGGTCTAAAAAAATCCCAATTCTTGATATTATCATCGCCATGATGATAAATTTTTCCGATTGAAAAAGTTTTGTAGCCATTATTTTTAAAAATTTCCGCAAGATCTACTGCTTTAGGTAAATCTTCATCGGCTCTGCTATAATAACTAACAAACCTTGCTTGACTACCACGAACACCAGTTAAAATACTCGCTCTACTTGCACCACAGACTGCAATATTTGTATATGCCTGATTAAATTGGACACCTTCACTTGCTAACTTATCTATATTAGGGGTTTTCATCTGATGGTGTCCATAGGAATTTGTGAGCGGTCTCATGTCATCCACACCAATAAAAAGTATATTCTGTTTATTTTCTTGAGAATTAGAAAATAACATTGATAAAAAGAAAAAAATTATCAAATATTTTGTTTTCATAATTAAATTCTTGGTTAGTATTAAAAAAAAAGGAGGAAACATCCTCCTTTTTTAAATTTGTATTTTGTTAATTATTGTCTTCTTGCTTCGTTTGCAGCTTTCAATAAATCAGCAGCTAATTTTTTACCAAATCTTTTTTCAAGCTTGGCTTTAATATTAGTATAACCAATTCTATAAACTGCCTTTTTTTCCTCATCTGTTGAAGCTCCACTTTCTTTAATATTATTTGCATTTTCTACAATTTGAGCAAGCTGTGCTTTACTGAAAAAAGCTGCGTCTTTTGTATTTAAATCCATTTTTTCAATTACATAACTTGATATTTTGTCTGCATTTTTCTGTTGCCATTTTGTAGCACTCTGAGACAGCGTCAAAGATGGAAAAATCAATATTAAAATTATAAGTAGATTCCGCATTTATTTTAATTAATTAACTCGTTAGTATTTATTTCACTTAATGGAATTAAAAATTTCATTATTTCAGCTTCATTAGTTGAGAATTTAACTTCCCTGTTTGCAACATACTTCTTTGCACCAACAGCAACTTTTTTACCAAATGAATTGTTGTGTGGTAATATAGTGTGATTCAAAAAATACTGCATTCCTCTTCTTCTAACATGAAATGAGTCTTGACCCTCTCCAATTAATTCAAATTTATACTCTTCCATTATAGCATCTCTAAATGAAGCTTGGCCTTGTGTAAATTCAGGTCTGACTGGTACACCAGCTCTATCAAGAACAGGTTTTAAATATGTCATTTCTTGACCATTACCTAACTCGTTCGAGATTTCAGCAAGCATAAGCAATAATTCACCATATCTCATATCAACTATATTTTGACTATTGAATTGGTTTTTATGAGTTCTATCTTTCTCTGTCCATTTGAACAAATATGGGTGAGAGTTTCCAAATGAACTTCTCCATGTCGCAGATGGATATGCTCTAACTCTGGCAGCTGGTCTGTCAAACCTATAATAATCATATAAATATGTAGCAGCATATCTTTTGTCGGGCATAGTGTTTAAATTATTTGGATTATAAACTGTATTTCCCCCATAAGTTAAAAGATGATTATCATGCTGAAATGCAGTAACTCTAAACCATCCAAAATGCATTCCCGCCTTGTATTTCCAAGGTGTAAAATTTCTACCCATTTGAGAGTTAGTTGCATCTTGAGAGATTTGTAACTCAAAAATTGATTCACTTGAATTTTCACCTTCAACTGTAAATAAACTGCCAAAATCATTAACAAGGGCATATTGACCATATGCCTTCATTCCCTCCTCATATGCCATATTCCAATAATCCATTGCTCCTCCAGCGGTTTGTAAACTTGCATTTGTTGCTATAGCCATGTAAACTTTTGACAATAACATGTTTGCAGCATATTGCTTTGGATATCCTATCCCTGCATTACCATTTAATAAAGCTGAAGCTGACTGTAAATCTGAAATAATTTGACTGTAAACATCAACCTCAGGCGACAAGGCTTTATTTGTATTTCCTTGAGATGGTAATTCTAGCCATAACGGAAGATCACCCCACAGTCTTGCTAGTCTGAAATATGACCAAGCTCTAACAAAATAAGCGTGTCCAGCAACATCGTTAAATGCAACTTCGTCCTGGGTTTGTGGATCTGAAACAGTAGATACAGCGGCTATAGCACCATTAGCTCTAGCAATTGTTTGATATAAACCTTGCCATAAAAACTGGGCATCCATATGATATCCAGGCTTTAAAGAGCATAATGTTGACATATCTCTTGTTGTGACTCTATTTCCTCCTTTTCCAGTATACATTAAGCCTGAAAAAAGATTTTCAAGAAATAAACGTCTTTCCTGAGTATTATAACCAGTAATTGACTGGTAAATACCATCTCTAGCCGCCTCAGCACTTTGAACATCTTGATATAATGTTTCATCAAGGAAAGGAGGATTCTCTTCTAAGTCACATGACGAAGTAAAGAGAATTGGGATTATTAATAAATATTTTAAGTATTTCATTTTATTTATAGATTTTAATTTTTTCATTTTTTAAAAAGTTAAATTGACACCAACCAAAATAGACTTAGAGTTTGGTTTATTATTCCAGTCAACACCCTGAATAAGTCCATCATACATGAAGGTCGTTATTTCAGGATCATAACCAGAATAATCAGTCCATGTAAACAAATTTGTTCCAGTTACATATACATTAGCAGAATCAATGAAATTGTCAGGTTTAATTGGAATATCATAGTTTAAAGTAATATTTTTTAACCTTAAATAACTACCATCCTCTACAAACCTGTCCATTGCTGCAGCAAATAAATTGGATGAATATCCGAGTCTTGGGTATGTACCGTTAGGATTGTCTGCAGACCATCTATCAGTCCAAGCCTCTTTAATAATATTTCTATAGGTTCCTTCAGCATAACCGAATCTGTACATATTTCCATTTACAATATCATTTCCTTCGGTTCCATTAAATAAAGCTCTCATGGAAAACCCTTTATATGATAAATTAACATTGAAACCGTAGATATAATCTGGGTTAGGATTTCCAATTATAGTTCTGTCTGCCAAATCAACTTGACCATCTCCATTTAAATCTAAAACTTTAATATCTCCAGGTTGAGACATGGATCCGTTAATTCTATACATTTGATCCCCTGACTTAAAAATACCATCGGTTTTCCAACCATAAAACAATGCTGTCTCATGACCTTCTAAGAAAATATTTAACGGGAATTTTATGCTATTTCCACGACTTGGAGTATTTCCTAAATATGATGGAATTTGTTGAACACCATAGATTCCAGATCCGTTATCCATCAAAATATCTCCAGGAATAAGTCCTAAATTTTCAATCTTAGTCTTATTAAATGCAATATTACCACCTACGGTAATATTTAAATCACCTTGGTCAAGGAGAGTAACATCTAAACCTAACTCAACACCTTTATTTTCAAGAGTACCTCTATTTATTAACATATTAGAGAACCCTGTCGAAGTGGGAATCGGTGTTTGTTGTAATAAATCTTTGGTATTCTTTTCATAGATATCAACAGTACCTGAAATTTTACCATTATCAAATCCAAAATCAACTCCAACATTTAATTGTTCAGTTGTTTCCCAAGTCAAATCAGGATTTGGTATGTTACTTAAAACAATTGGTACAGTTGTTCCATTAGTTGGAGTACCATATAGACTTGATGATGCACCGTAATTAGGTAAGGTTCCATAAGGACCAATACCATGATTACCAATTTGCCCCCATCCAGCTCTAAATTTAAGACTTGAAAACAAATCTAGGTTTTGAATAAATTTCTCAGAACCAGCTCTCCAAGCTAAGGCAAATGATGGGAAAAATCCATAACGATTATTTTCTGAAAACTTAGATACACCATCTCGTCTAAAACTAGCTGTTAAAACATATTTGTTTTTAAAAGTATAATTAAAACGACCAAGTAATGAAAACATTTGTTGATCGGCTGCTCTAAGTAATAGCGGATTTGAAATTACTTGTCCTAAAAATGGTTGATCTGTTCCTAACTGAGCAGTAACAAAATCTTGCACAGCATAAGTACTACTTGAAACATCTCTAACATCATAAGTAACACCTAATGTTGCATTAACCCTGTGATTTCTATTGTAATTTCTATTATATCTTAAAAAATTATTTACTTGATAGGTAAGAGCGTTTAATTTCATTTGTTGATACAAACCATTTGCATTAGCACCTTGCCATGTTGTTAAACCATAGAATCTGCTTCTATCTTTATCTCTTAAATTACCTCCTACCCTAAACTCATATTGAAGGCCAGGAACATTAAATTTATATTTAACAGCCAAAGATGCAATAACTCTGTTTTCTTTAGATTCATCAGTAAAATCATCAATCCAAGCAATAGGATTTGATAAAACATTTCCATCAAAAAAATCACTTATATCTTCTAAACCATTTGCGATAATAGGATTGTATGATACTGTTTGTTGTACAAAACTTTGGTCACCACCAATTAAATCTCCACCCTCTGCAAAGTCAGATTCACTAAAAAATGTTGATAGTCTTGCTTCAACTCTTAACTTATCATTAATATCATAATTAAGGTTTAGCCTTAGATCTGTAGTCTGAAAGTTTGCATTTTCTATCAAACCATTCATGTCGTTAAATCCAGCAGAAAGGTAATAGTCACCATTATCTGATGCACCAGAAAATGTAACTCCCAAATTAGAGCTAATGCCTTGTTCATATATATAATCTTGCCAATCATAAAGTTCATTGGGGGTATTATCTATAACATCAGACGGAGTACCATCAGGATTTGTTAGAAATGAAAAAACATTATCACCTTCGACTCTATATCTAGGGCTTTCTCCAGCTGCAACTCTAGCAGCATTTGAATAATTTGCATATCCAACTCCATCCAACATGTCATATGTCTTAGTTATATCAGCTACAGTTGATGTAAAGTATACATTAAATTTTCCTTTACCATCTTCTTTTGAGCCTGATTTAGTGGTAATTAATACAACTCCATTTGCACCTCTTGAACCATATATTGCTGTTGCAGAAGCATCTTTTAAAATTTCAATACTTTCAATGTCTCTAGGATTAATCCCATTTAATCCACTTTGAGGGTCTTGACCTGTATTCCCTGTTCCAACTGCATTTACATCTTCACCAGCAGACGATATAATAACACCATCCACCACGTATAACGGTTCATTATTTCCTCTTAAACTATTCGTTCCTCTAATTCTAACACTAACACCAGAGTTGGGATTGGCAGCATTTTGAGTAACCTGGACACCAGCTGCTCTACCTTGTAAAAGTTGATCTACGGTTGCTGCAGCTCGTGATACATCATCTTCAACCTTAATAGAACTAACTGATCCAGTCAAGTCTCTTTTAAGTACAGTACCATAACCAATAACTACAACCTCTTCAAGTGCTTCAGTGTCAGGTTGAAGATCTACTGTTATGGAGATTTGATTTGTAACATCGACCTCTTCATTTAGATATCCAATGTAAGAGATGATTAGAACTTGCTCTGCATCTGAAGGAATTGTGATAGAAAAATTTCCATCAAAATCCGTGATAGCACCAATCGATTCAGAACCTTTGAGTTGAACAGTTGCTCCAGGCAATGGAGAACTATTTTCATCATTTACTATCCCAGTAACTGTTTTGGATTGTGAAAAAACAAATAAAGGAAATAGAAATAATACTAAAAATTTTTTCATATTAATTAGTTAGTTAATTGTTGTTGGGTGTAACTTTTACTCCCGTCTTTTAAAAATATGCAAAAAAGTATACTATTAAAAGTCAAAATCATATTTTTTTAGAGATTCTTTTTAATAATTAATTCATGTATAATTAATTTATTGCTAATTTGATAATTTGAATTTTTTACATATGATGTAAAATCAATTGCAAAAAAAATATAATTAATTACTTTTGCATACTCCAATTGGTCGCGTAGCTCAGCTGGATAGAGCATCTGCCTTCTAAGCAGACGGTCGCACGTTCGAATCGTGCCGCGATCACATCAAACCTCAACGCCATGTTGGGGTTTTTTTTTACTTTAATATTTACTAATTTCAGAGTGAAAAATGACGTTATGAAAGTCGTCCTCAAAATAATATTAATAATTATATTTTTTTCTTCTTGTCAAAAAAATAAAATTGAAGACAATTTTGTTTTATTGCCCTCTGTAAAAAAAGCAGAGCACAATGGGAAATCATCGTCATTTAATAGCAAATCAGATTTTATTTTTTACTCGCAATCAAATGAGCTTCCAGTTTTACTAAGTCAAACATTAAATTTGAAAAAAGGTACAGCTAATAAACATAACTTATCATTTAAAATTGACAATGAATTAGACATAGCTGATGAGGGTTATCATTTAAATATTTCTAAAGAAAAAATTGAAATTATAGCAAAGGATAAAGCTGGATTATTTTATTCATTTAATTCATTAAACCAATTAATTACTGATTCAAATGATCTAAATATCAATTTACCAATTATTTCAATAAAGGACTTTCCTTCTCTAAAGTATAGATCAATTCATATAGATGTTAAGCACCATACTGAAAAAAAAGAATATTATTTCAAACTTATTGACGAATTAGCTTCTTTAAAAATCAATGGCATAATCATAGAATTTGAAGATAAACTCGGATATGAAAAAAGACCAATTATTGCTGCTCCAGATAGTTATTCCATTTCTTGGTGGAAGAGCTTAAGTGACTATGCGAATGATAGGAATATTAAGATCAGTCCCTTAATCCAAGGTTTAGGGCATGCTTCTTTTATTCTTAAACATGACAAGTACAAAGCTTTGAGAGATGTCTCAGATAATGATTGGGCTTTCAATCCCCTAAATCAGGAAACATATGATGTTCAATTTGATCTTTATAAAGACGCAATTGAAGCCACACCTTATGGTCAATTTTTGCATGTTGGAGGTGATGAGGTAAGAGTTATTGATAGAGATGGAAAAAAGGGATTCGAGCTTAATCTACTGTGGTTGAATAAAGTTTCTGAATTTGCTAAGCAAAATAATAGAATACCAATTTTTTGGGATGATATGTATCTTAAACATGGTGGAGTTTGGATGGTTACTAGAAATACAAAACTTTCAAAAGAAAAAGTTGATAGCATATGGATTAAAAATGAAAAAAAATTAACTGAATATCTTGATGATTTTCCAAAAAACTGCATATATATGAGATGGAATTATTTTTACCCTTGGGCAGAAGGAAATCTAAAAACAATAGACTGGTATAAAGAAAATAATCTAAAAGTAATGGGTGCAACAGCTGGTCAAACCAGATGGGTTTTAATGCCACAAGATTATAGTAATATTGAATCAATTAAATCATTTTCTTTAACTTCAGTTGAAAAAGAACTCGATGGTCTGCTACTTACTTTATGGGATGATGACTCGCCACACTTTGAACTTTATAAACGTGGAATTTACGCTTTTGCTGAATACACCTGGGGAGGAAATGATTTGAGTTCCAAAGACTTTAAATCAAAATTTCGACATAAATTTTTCTCACCATCATTTAATGATCCAAAATTTGAATTTATTGACGATCTAGACAAACCTGTAAGAGATTGGGCAAATTTATTTATTAAGGAAAAAAAGCACAGAAATCAAATAACAAAAACCAGTTTGCCACTAGAAACTCATATTGTAGATCTTCCAGAAATTAATAATCCAGGAAAATGGAATCAAAAATTTGATAAAAAAATAACTATTGCTCAGAACCACATTAAAGATTTAAAAATAATAATAGAAAAAATAAATCTGCAACAAACAAAAACAATTAGAGGAAGTTATGCATTAGAGGTGTATGAACAAGTTGCAAAACTAGCTTTATTTAGCTATGAAACTTTCATTGCTATTTCAAATTTTGACAAAGGAGAAAATGATTTAAGTTTATTATTAAATAAAATGGAAGAATTTACCTCAATAAGAGATAATTTTGAAAAAGTATATGCAAAAAGCAGAAACATAATCAAACCTGAAAATTATATTCTTGATCAAGATCATCACAATCATACTGCTAATCAAACATTAAATATGGATTGGCAATTTATAGCTGAAATTAAACTTTTTGAAAAAATTAACTTAACTTATAATTAATATGAAAAATTTATGTGTTTGGCACGAAAAGTTTACTGAAAAAAAGAGATTATTCTGGAAAGTAACACATTATCAAGCATACTGGATATCTTGGTTCAAAGGCATCGTGATGGGTTTTTTGATTGGATTTTTATTTTCATGTGAAAATTCAAAAAAATCCTCTGAATGGACTTATTTATTTGATGGAGAAACAACAAATGGATGGAGAGCATATAATGGTAAAGAAATCCCCAAAAAGTGGGCTGCAATTGATGGTAATTTAACCTTTGATACTCAATTAAAAAAAGAAGAAAATTGGGAAGGCGGAGGTGATATAATATATCACGTGGAGGAGTTTGAAAATTTTGAATTATATCTTGAGTGGAAACTTCCTGTCGGTGGAAATAGTGGTGTTTTTTACCACGTAAAAGAAGGATATTCTGCACCCTATGCAGTATCCCCCGAATATCAACTAATTGATGATTTTGGTTGGGGGAAACTAAATAACTCTGAGCTTGAAGACTGGCAAAAAGCAGGCGCTGACTATGCCATGTATCCTGCTGATGAAAAAATTAAAAAGTTAAAGCCTGCAGGTGAATGGAATTCTACAAAAATAAAATATACTCAAGAGAGAGTTGAGCACTGGCTAAATGGTGAGCTAATTGTTTCATTTGTTCCTTATTCTGATGATTGGTATGAAAGAAGAAATTCAGGAAAATGGGATGAATTTCCCGACTATGGTAAATTCAAAAAAGGATACATAGCTTTACAAGACCATGATAGCCCAATTTGGTTTAGAGAAATTAAAATTAAAAAATTATAGAAATGACAAAAAGAAGGACCTTTTTAAAAAACACATCTCTTTTAGGATTAACACCACTAATACCTAATTTTAATTTGTTAAATATAAATGATAAAGTAAAAACTGCCCACATAGGCGTAGGAGGAATGGGAAAATCAGACCTCAATGACATTGCATCTCATAAAAATGTTGAAGTTTTTGCACTTTGTGATGTTGATAATAAAGCTTTAATTGAGGCAGGAAAATTATTCCCTAATGCCAAGCTTTTTAAAGACTATCGTGAAATGTTAAAAAATATTCATGATGAAATTGATGCGGTCATTGTCTCAACACCAGATCACACTCACGCACCTGCATCCATAATGGCAATGAACCTTAATAAACATGTTTACTGTCAAAAACCATTGACTCACCACGTTTCTGAAGCTAGAAAAATGAAAAAATTAGCTGAAGAAAAAAATTTAATAACTCAAATGGGTATTCAGGTTCATTCTTTTTATGACTATAAGTTAGCCACTCTTCTAATTAAATCAGGAATTATTGGAAAAGTTAGCACAGTAAGAGCATGGTGTCCAAAAAATTGGGGATATGATGGGCCTGCACCAATAGGAGAAGATTCAATACCAAACTCTCTTGATTGGAATTTATGGCTTGGAACAGCAAAAGAAAGACCCTACAAAGAAAAAATTTATCACCCTGGCATGTGGAGAAAAATTGTCGATTTTGGTTGTGGAACTTTGGGTGATATGGGTGTTCATATTTTTGACACTCCTTATAATGCTTTGGAACTTGACGTTCCCATTACTATTAAAAATAAATGTAGAAAGCCTAATAACTTTGGTTTTCCTGAAAAAAATTATGTTGAGTATGTTTTCCCTGGAACAAAATATACAACTGATACACTAACATGGATTTGGGAAGACGGAAAAGGTTCACCACAAAAACATAAAGATTTGAAATTACCTAATGGTGATAAACTTCCATTGCAAGGAGCTATGTTTATGGGTGAAAAGGGAAAACTACTTCTCCCCCATTTTATGGAGCTTCCA
>Ga0163110_10001670_pt1 | contig 11318 bp, 6 predicted proteins | sample CRUFie1St17metaG_FD_108703 | JGI IMG/M metagenome (GOLD analysis project Ga0163110, IMG submission 108703) | Marine microbial communities from the Costa Rica Dome - CRUD Field 142mm St17 metaG | ecosystem: Environmental > Aquatic > Marine > Oceanic > Photic zone | place: Costa Rica: the Eastern...
ATACCATTAACTTCAGCGGTTGGCCTTGACCACCTTCTTTCGTTATCACTGAATCCGGTTTCACCAAAAAGTTCAGGAGCTCCAGTTAAATCGAGTGTTTCATTTTCATTAAGTTGAATTTTTTCCCACGCGGTTTTCTCCCAGCCTTCAATTTCTTTTACTCTATCATAAAATCCATCAACTTTAATCCTCCCGTCCAAACCATGGAGACTTGAAATCATTTTAGAGATTGCGGTACATGGATTGGCAACAGCACCTCCAAAGACTCCAGAGTGAAGATCCTTGGATGGACCAATCACTTTAACCTCCATGCAAGCAACCCCTCTAAGACCATAAGTAAATGTTCCCATTCCGGGACCAATCATCCCGGTATCAGAGACAGCTATTACGTCACAATCCAAATCCTCTTTATTCTCAATTAGAAAGGGTTCAAGGTTAGGGCTTCCTATTTCCTCTTCACCCTCAACTAGATATATAATATTTACGGGAAGATCACCATTTTCACTAAGAGTCTCACCTAAACCCAAAAGATGAGCAAGGTGTTGCCCTTTATTGTCAGTTGATCCACGAGCATATATTTTACCATCCTTAATTAAAGGTTCAAATGGCGGCGAATCCCATAGATCAATCGGATCAGCAGGCTGGACGTCATAGTGTCCATAGATCATTACTGTAGGCTTATCATCTGAATGTTTATTTTTGCCGATCACGATTGGGTGACCAGGTGTCTCGTGAATAGAGGCCTCAAGACCAACTTCATCAATCTTGGAGCTCAACCATTCAGCACAGTCCCGCACATTTTCTTTGTAATGACTATCAGTCGATACGCTAGGAAATTTTAAATATGAAACAAGATCATCTAAATGTTTTTCATTCATAATAATATTATTACCAATAGCCTCTTCTTGCACGATCTGCAGCCTTGAAATTTTGATATGCTAAATAACCAAGAATAATTGCTCCAAATATGTAGTTTAGCTTAAATAATAAAAGACCGAAAACTATTGCGGTGAATCCACCAATTTTTCCTCGTAGAGCTGGTTTTCGCTCGTGCATAATATGCCCTAAAAGTTGCCCACCATCTAATGGTATTATCGGCAAAAGATTAAAAAAGGACCACAAGATGTTAAGGAGAATCATAAGCTCGAGAAATTGTCTCAGGTATTTACTCATTGAACCCAAGTCCAAAAACATTGCAAAAAGCAGGCAAATAATGCCCATTGCAAGGCCGAATAAAGGACCAGCTGAAGTAATGATAATTTTTTGTTTTCTATTAAAAGAACCATGTGAAACAGCCATGCCCCCCATAGCGTGAATCATAATTTGAGCACTTCCTCCAAATGATCGATAGGCCAAAGCATGACCCAACTCATGGCCTAAAATCGAAATAAAAAAAACAATAATATATATTAAAACTGATCGAGTTTGATCAATTGGATCGGGACCCGATTGCGATCCCCAGAGAATTGGTAAAATCAAAAAAGACCAATGAATTGATATGGGAAAACCCAACAACTTAAAACGAAAAGTTCCTTGCTGATTGGGATCTGTACTAAAAAACATCTTATCCTGATATTATTACTACAAAAAGAGTAATACCATAGGATGGAAATTTATTTATTATTTTAAATAAAATCGTTAATTAAATTTTCTAGCATTTCCTGTCTTCCACTAGCTAAATCCGGCTCACCTTTCACATGAACATATTCATCTAGTTCCTCAAATCCAATTTCACCGGATTCAATTTTGGCACCAATACCAGAATCAAAACTTGAGTATCTTTTTGAAACAAAATCATTAAGCCTTCCATCCTCATGGATGGCATGAGCAATTTTAAGACCCCTTGCAAAGGCATCCATACCTCCGATGTGAGCATGAAAAAGATCAACAGGTTCGAAACTTTCTCTACGACATTTAGCATCAAAGTTAAGTCCTCCAGTTGTGAAACCTCCCATATTTAAGATTTCCAACATTATTTGAGTAGTGAGATAAATATCAGTTGGAAATTGGTCAGTATCCCAACCAATTAGTTCATCTCCAGTATTCGCATCAACTGAACCAAGGGCCCCGGCAGCTGCAGCGACTCTCATTTCATGCATCATCGTGTGCCCAGCTAGAGTAGCATGATTAGTTTCAAGATTTAACTTCAAGTGGTCTATTAAGTCATGCTCTCTCAAAAAGTTCAAACACGCAGCAGAATCAGAATCATATTGATGAGTTGAGGGCTCTCTTGGCTTTGGTTCAATATAAAATTGTCCTTCAAATCCAATCTTCTTTTTATGATCGACTGCCATATGAAGCATTCTGGCCAAATGATCTAATTCACGTTTCATATCAGTATTCCACAAAGTGGAATAACCCTCTCTACCTCCCCAGAAAGTATAACCAGTACCACCTAATCTGTGAGTCACTTCCATTGCTTTTTTCACTTGAGCCGCGGCGTAAGCGAATACATCTGCGTTCGGGCTTGTGGCTGCACCTTGATTGTAACGAAAATGCGCAAAAAGACATGCGGTACCCCATAACAATTTAATTCCGGTCCTCTCTTGTTCCTCAGCTAAAACATCTGCTACAGCGTCTAGAGCCTCATTAGATTCCTTTAATGATCCCAACTCTGGTGCGACATCACGATCATGGAAACAATAATATTCCACACCTAACTTTTCCATAAATTCAAAAGCAACCCTTGCTCTGTTTTGAGCATTTTCTACAGAGTCACTCCCATCATCCCATGGTCTTTGAGCAGTACCGCCACCAAAAGGATCCGCTAACGGATTCCTCATCGCATGCCAATATGCTACTGAAAACTTCAGATGATCTTTCATCGCTTTGTCGCCGACTAATTCATCTGCATTGTAATGTTTGAAGGCTAATGGATTTTTTGAATCTGGACCTTCGTATTGAATTTTATTTATTTCTGGGAATGCTTCTGATGACATTGGGCCATGATCATTCCCCGACTAGCATTAATCGTCAAGAGTGAAGATGTAAAAGATATAGAAATTACATCAAACCCTTTATTTTACTAAACTATTAAAGGCACTGAATCCAAGCATTCGACTCTCTGGGTAAACCTAAACTTTTAAGATTTAATTCAATTTGGCTTTCACTAGGAATAATAAGGCCTTCATTCAATATTTGTTCCTCATCCGTAGGAAAATCAGAATCCGAAAGTATCTTAGAGGCGATAGCAAAACACGCCCAAGATCTCCAAATTCTAATATTGGATCGAGGTCCTGACATTCTGGAAGCGTAGTGTTGCCAGTGGCGCCTTGGATTACCGAGAAATTGTCCATGTTTATCAGTTCTCTGTTCTAAAATCCATTTTATTGATGGGTATGGAATAGGAAACTGATCTAGAAATTCTTCATCTCCATTAAGGTCCGCACTCATTGCTCTATTTAATTGTAGAAGTGCCTGAGCCGGCAATCCTTCCATCCACTTACTTTGAGAGTATTCGAGACAAAGTTTATAAAAGTCTAAACCTTTCGAATCACCTAATGCTCGAGAGTCAGCAGCTGTAATTTTTTTCACAATCTTTGGAAGAAAAGGACATGGTTCGTTTAATTCCAAAGGCATCACACAATTTCGTATGATTATTTCTTATAAATCATTAGCCGTGCTTAGGCATTTGCAACTACTCCACCCTGGGTGACGCCAGGAGCAGGAAGTAAACTGCTTCCCATCAAATAAATATCAATCGCTCTTGCAGCACCTCGCCCTTCATTAATTGCCCATACAACAAGAGATTGACCTCGACGGCAATCACCTGCCGTAAAGACACCCTCTATGTTGGATGTGAATTCTCCGTGTTCACCGGTGAAGGTTTCCCAATTACCACGAGGGTTTTGCTTTTCAATGCCTAACATGTCACCTACTTCCAGTTCAGGTCCAACAAATCCAGTAGCGAGAAGGACAAGGTCAGCTGGCCACTCTTTTTCTGATCCCTCCACTTCACTAAATGGAGGACCATTCTCTACAGGACTAGACCAATCAACTTCGACAGTTTTAACAGCTTTAACATTACCGTTTTCATCTCCGATAAATTCTTTAGCCAAAACATGATAAGCTCGAGGGTCATTACCGTTTTTTGCTTTATTCTCAGCATGAGAATAATCAAGACGATAGATACGCGGCCATTGGGGCCAAGGATTGTTGGCAGCTCTTTCCTTAGGGGGCTTGTCGAGTAATTCAAAGTTTACTACCTCCTTACATCCGTGTCTGAGTGAAGTTCCTATACAGTCAGCGCCTGTATCACCTCCACCTATGACAATAACATTCTTATCTTTTGCAGAGGTATATTCACCATTTTCGAGATTAGAATCCAAAAGACTCTTAGTATTGCGAGTTAAAAAATCCATAGCGAACTGAATACCTTTCAACTCCCTACCAGGATTCCGTCCTGTTGGATCGAATGGCTTAGTAGCACCTGTTGCCATCAAAAGAGCATCATGTTCTTTGAATAAATCATTGGGGTCAATGTATTCAATCTTAGATCCATTCTCCTCCATAATTTGGGTCATGTGTCCATTTTCAAAATCTTCTTTTTTTCCAACGTGGGCACAGGTAACAAATTTAATCCCTGACTCACGCATTAAGGAAATACGACGCTCAACAACATCCTTATCCAACTTCATATTTGGAATTCCATACATTAACAAACCACCAATCCTATCAGCTCTCTCATAAACAGTTACCTCGTGACCAACTTTATTCAGCTGATCGGCTGCGGCTAATCCTGCTGGTCCTGAACCTACGATTGCAACTTTTTTACCAGTTCGCTTGCTCGGGGTATTTGCGCTAACCCATCCCTCTTCAAAGGCCCTATTGATTATTGTGTTCTCAATGTTTTTAATTGTAACTGGTGGATTAGTGATTCCCAAAACACAAGAACCTTCACAAGGTGCAGGACATACACGGCCAGTAAATTCAGGGAAATTATTTGTCTTGTGCAGACGATCGATTGCCTCCCTCCATCTCTTTTGATAGACCAGATGATTCCACTCGGGTATTAGATTATCAATTGGACATCCGTTTCCAGATTGACAAAATGGGACGCCACAATCCATGCATCTTGACCCCTGTTTTTGAAGATGCTTCTCGGATGGCCGTGTATTTATCTCACCGTAATCATTCAAACGATCAAGAGGATCCCTATAAGGAACAGCCTCACGCTCAAATTCTAAAAATCCTGTCGGTTTACCCATTTTAAATTATTCTTATGCGACGAGTTCTTTTTCTGCCGCCTGTTTACGTTCTTCTAAAACTCGCTTATAATCAATTGGCATAACTTTTATAAAATGACTGAGTGATTGGTTCCAATTATTTAGGATGTTATTTGCAATAGTTGAACCAGTAACTTTTTCATGCTGAGCAATTAAAGATCTAAGCTCTTCAATGTCATCTTTGTCAGCAACTTTTTCTAGGTTGACCATTTCCATATTGCAATTAGGCGGAAATTCATTATTGGGATCCCAAATATAGGCCACTCCACCAGACATACCTGCCGCAAAGTTTCTACCTGTAGGACCAAGAATGACCGCACGTCCTCCAGTCATGTATTCGCATCCGTGATCTCCAACACCCTCAATAACAGCTTGAGCTCCACTGTTGCGAACGCAAAATCTTTCGGCTGCATGTCCTCTAAAAAATGCTTTGCCACCAGTTGCGCCGTAAAGGCAAACATTTCCAGCAATAATATTTTCTTCTGGAATGAAATTTGATGATCTTGGCGGATAGATTGCAATCTTACCTCCGGAAAGCCCTTTTCCCACATAATCATTTGCGTCTCCCTCTAAATCAATACTAATGCCTTGGGCAAGAAAAGCACCAAGGCTTTGTCCTGCGGATCCAATAAACTTAATTTTAATGGTATCTTCCGGAAGTGTATTACCTCCTTGGGACTTGGCCACTTCATTACTCAAAATAGTACCAACAGTTCTATCAGTATTGATAATTGGCAATTCGATGTTGACTGGGCTACCTTTTTTGAGAGTAGGCATTGCAAGTTCTAGTAATTGCATATCAAGAACTTCATCAAGACCATGATCTTGAGACTCAGTGCAATAAGTTCCAACATCTGGGTGTGGTTTTTCAGCAGGTGTTAATATTGAAGATAAATCTATTCCATCTGCTTTCCAGTGATCAATGGCTTTTTGCATTTCCAAAGCATCAACTCGACCAATCATTTCGTTAATATTGCGAAACCCAAGATCTGCCATAATTGTTCGTGCTTCCTCCGCAACCATGAAAAGATAATTAACAACGAAATCTGGTGACCCATGAAACTTCTTCCTAAGTTCTTTGTTTTGTGTAGCTATACCAACAGGACAAGTGTTGAGATGACATTTTCTCATCATTATACACCCCATAGTAATTAGTGGTGCGGTTGCAAATCCCATTTCTTCAGCACCTAACAATGCAGCGATAACAACATCTCTTCCAGTTTTAAGTCCACCATCGGTCTGAAGAACAACGCGACTTCTAAGATCATTTAGAACAAGTGTTTGATGAGTTTCTGCGACACCTAACTCCCAAGGTAATCCTGCATGCTTTATACTGGTTAGCGGAGATGCACCTGTGCCTCCAGTCTCACCGGCAATAACAATATGATCAGCCTTGGCTTTTGTAACGCCCGACGCAATCGTACCAACACCTACTTCAGAGACTAATTTAACACTCACTCTTGAATGACGATTTGCATTCTTGAGGTCATGAATAAGTTGGGCGAGATCCTCAATAGAGTAGATATCGTGATGCGGAGGAGGACTGATAAGGCCAACACCCGGTGTACTGTGTCTGATGCGTGCAATATTATCATCCACTTTTTTTCCTGGAAGTTCTCCACCCTCACCTGGTTTAGCGCCTTGAGAAACTTTAATTTGCAGTTCATCTGCATTGGTTAAATACCAGATAGTTACTCCAAAACGCCCAGAGGCAATTTGTTTAATTGCTGATCTTTTAGAGTCTCCGTTGGGCAATGTCTTAAACCTCTCAGGATCCTCACCACCTTCTCCAGTGTTACTTTTACCTCCTAGTCTATTCATGGCAATAGCTAGACCTTCATGAGCCTCAGCCGAAATAGACCCAAAGCTCATCGCCCCAGTACAAAAGCGCTTCACGATTTCTGATGCAGGTTCAACTTCGTCAATGGAAATTGATCCTCCGTTAGCTCCAGACTTAAATTCCATTAAACCTCTGAGAGCACAGAGCGCCTTATTACTATTGTTAATGTGATCAGAAAATTGTTTATATGATTCAAAGTTATTATTTCTAGCGGCAACTTGTAAAGCTGATATGGATTCAGGATTCCACATATGCTTCTCACCATCAGCTCTCCAATGAAACTCCCCTGGATTGGGAAGCGTTGGTAATTTAACTCCATCCCGAGGTGGATAACCAAGAGCATGTCTCCTTAACATTTCTTCTGCCAACTCATCCAAATCAAGACCTTGAACACGACTCGCTGTCCCTCTAAAACATAATTCTATAACATCATCTTTAAGGCCCACAGCTTCAAATATTTGAGCACCCTTATAGGAATGTAGGGTTGATATACCCATCTTCGCCATAACCTTGAGCATTCCCTTAGAAACACCCTTGACGTAGGCTTCAACTAACGATCCATCATCTTTAAATTCCTCTGAATCTGTTAATCCCTCGCGTCTAGCTTTCCACAAAGCCTCGAATGCCAAATAAGGATTAATTGCATCTGCACCATAACCGACCAAAAGACAATGATGATGAACCTCTCTTGCCTCACCTGTCTCCAGCACAATACCAATTTGCGTCCTTAGTGCATTCTTTACAAGGTATTGATGAACAGCTCCGCTTGCAAGCAAAGTACTGAGAGGAATACGATCTTGACAGACTCCTCTATCGCTTAAAATAGCAAGCGTACAACCGTCCTTGATGGCTTGCTCAGTTTCCACACATATTCTTTCAATTGTTTTCTTAACACCTGAAATACCGTCAGCCCTTGGAAAAGTGATATCAATGACTTTTGAACTCCAACCCTTATAGTCAATTTCTTTCAAAGAATGCAATTGTTCGTTTGTCAAAATTGGGCATGCAAGCCTAAGCCTTTGAGCATGTTCTTCAGTTGTTTCAACGAGATTTTTTTCAGGACCTATAAAACATTCAAGAGACATGATGACCTCCTCGCGAATGGAATCAATTGCCGGGTTAGTTACCTGAGCAAATAATTGTCTAAAATAATCATATGGCATTCTTGGTTTGTCGCTTAAGCATGCAAGTGCGGCATCATTGCCCATAGAACCCAGTGGATCTCGCTTTTCACTAACTATTGGTAACAACATGAATTGCATAGTCTCAGTGGTAAAACCAAAGGCCTGCATTCTTGATAACAAACTATCATCATCAAGACCTGGAGCCTCTGACTTTAGAGTTATATCATTAAGCTCAATCCTCTGATTTGCTAACCACTTTCCGTAGGGTCTCTGTGATGCAAAATCAGATTTAATCTCATCATCAGGAATCATTTTTCCTTTTTCGAAATCAACGAGAAACATTTTTCCTGGCTGAAGCCTACCTTTGGCAACGATATCTGCTGGATCGACATCTACAACACCAACCTCGCTACCCATGATTACGCGATCATCTTTAGTCAAATAATAACGACTAGGTCTCAGACCATTTCTATCTAAAACAGCACCGATGCACTTACCATCGGTAAAGACGATAGAGGCAGGGCCATCCCATGGCTCCATAATACAGGAATTAAATTCATAAAAATCACGTTTTTCCTGATCCATTTGCTTATGTTTTTGCCAAGCTTCTGGAACCATCAAAAGTACTGCCTCTTGCAATGAACGTCCTGACATTAAAAGAAACTCAAGGGCATTATCAAAATTACCGGAATCAGAGCACTCCTCTTCCATTATGGGGTAGAGTTTGGTAAGGTGCTCTCCAAAAAGATCTGTCTTTAGAGTGCCTTCTCTTGATCTCATGGCATTAATGTTTCCTCTGAGTGTATTGATCTCACCATTATGACTCATGAATCTAAACGGTTGAGCACGGTCCCAACTTGGAAAAGTATTTGTCGAAAACCTTGAATGAACCATCGCCAAGTGCGTTTCAAAGTCAGGATTTTGAAGGTCCTTGTAATATTTCAACACCTGCGCGGTGTTTAACATACCTTTGTATATCATCACTTTAGTTGATAGACTACAAATATAGAATAATAGTCTTTCATTAAGCGCCTGATCGAATCTTAGTTGATGACTAGCACGTTTTCTAATCATATAAAGCTGTCTTTCAAAATCATCACCCTCGAAGCCCTCAGATGCACCAATAAATAATTGTTTAATGTTAGGCTCAGCAGCTCTAGCAGCTGGACCTACATTTGCTTCCTCAGTGCATACTGGGACATCCCTCCACCCCAAACAAATCTGACCATGCTCCGTAATGATTTTTTCTACCTCATGAATGCATTTACTTCTTTCATTTTCATCTTTAGGAAGAAATACAAGTCCTGCACCAAATTGACCTTCTGATGGTAGTTCCAAATCTAAATCAGACTTGGCAACTTTTCTGAGAAACCCCTCGGGTAAACCCACTAATATACCAGCTCCATCTCCTGTATTAGGCTCACAACCACATCCCCCCCTATGCTCCATCCTGACTAACATTTCTAATGCATCCAAAACAATCTGGTGATCTGGCACTCCCTTCATGTTGGCAACAAATCCGACACCGCAACTATCCTTTTCGTAAGCTGGGTCGTAGAGGCCTTGTTTTTTTGGAAATGTCCTAAATGACATATTTTTTGGAATCTTTAAATTGAGGTGGTGTTTAACTTTTCTTTATTATCTTAAAGATAATAAGGAAAAGATAGCGGAATTGTACCCTTTCCAGAAAATCTGCAAAAAGGGCGCATAATCTACCAAGCAACTGATAAAAACCAAGTAAGAATGCATATGAATTTAATATTTGTTTAACGCTCGCTTAATCACACCAGTTTTAGGCATTTTTAAGGAAATTATTGCTAAATATAGCAATAATAATGCCTATTTTGACTCAGAATCTGGATAACTTCCTAGAACTTTTATAAAGTTACAATGCTCCTCTAAGTTATGAAGTGCCTCCGAGAGCTTCGGATCTTCACAATGACCTGCAATATCAACAAAGAAAAAATACTCCCACTCCCGCTGCTTAGAGGGGCGACTTTCTATTTTTGACATATTAATGTGAAACTCATTGAAGGGCTCTAAAGCCTTAAATAGGGATCCTGCCTTGTCCCGTACCGAAAACATTACAGAAGTTCGATCATTACCCGTTGGAGGACACATCTTGTGACTCAGAACTAGAAATCTTGTAGTGTTGGTGGCCTTGTCCTGAATATTTTCCTCTAAAACTTCTAAATTATTCAATTCTGCGGCCAATCGACCGCCGAGAGCAGCTGCACCAGTTTGATCTATAATTAACTCTGCTGCCCTAGTAGTACTAGAAACTTCCACAAGTTCAGCGCTAGGAAAATTCTTTTGTATCCAATTTCTACATTGGCCGAAGACTTGTGGATGAGAATATAATTTAGTTATATCTTCTCGAGAAATCTTTGTCATCAGAGCGTTTTCGATAGGTAAAAGAATTTGAGCACATATTCTGAGAGGAGAATCTGCAAACATATCTAAGGTATGATTTACAGCTCCTTCAGTTGAATTCTCAATTGGAACAACACCGTAGTCAGCTTTTTTTCTAGCCACACAATCAAAAACCCCGGCTAAACTTTCTTGAGGCGAATATTCAACACTGTGGCCAAATTTACTGATAGCTGCCTGATGCGTCCAGGTACCTTGAGGACCTAAATATGCAATCTTTAAGTCCTCCTCCAAAGAAAGCGCTGCAGACATAATTTCACGATATATTGCCCTAATTGAAGTTTCACTAAGGCGACCCTTACTTTTTTTAACCAAACTCTTGAGTAAACTCTCTTCCCTTTCAGGAGCATAAATTTCAATGCCGTCCTTCTTTTTGATTTCTCCTACTTCATGAACTAAATCCGCCCGCTCGTTCAAAAGCTCTAATAATTTTGAATCAAGGGTGTCGATTTTTTTTCTTATATCGTCCAGAGACATTAATTATCAATTTTGAAGTTTCGAATAATCAAACTAACAATCGGTCAGTTATCCCTTTTAGCTATAATTATTTATCATTTAAAAGAATCATTCAGATTCTTTTGTATTCTCATTTTCGGTAGACTCAGATTCATTTTGCGAATCTTTGGCTACTTCAGAAAGAGAAAGCTGTTCATCGTTCTCTTTTTCTGATTCAGGTTGAGGTAGGTCAACACTTCTAAG
>Ga0163110_10001671_pt1 | contig 11316 bp, 9 predicted proteins | sample CRUFie1St17metaG_FD_108703 | JGI IMG/M metagenome (GOLD analysis project Ga0163110, IMG submission 108703) | Marine microbial communities from the Costa Rica Dome - CRUD Field 142mm St17 metaG | ecosystem: Environmental > Aquatic > Marine > Oceanic > Photic zone | place: Costa Rica: the Eastern...
ATGAAAACAACAGACTCAAAATAGATACGGAGCCTATAATTGTAAGAAAGTCTGTTAAAGAAAAACCTATAGGATATGGTTGTCCTGGGGCAATATGAAGAAATCCAAATGACAGCTGTAAAATACAAATGAGATAGCCAACAGCAACACCTACACAAATTCCAAAAAAACAAATCATCAGCCCTTGGTAAAAAAAAACATTGAATAATGCTTTTGCCGAAAGCCCCATACTTTTAAAGGCAAGAAAATTATCCTTCTTTTCTATAAAAAGCATCGTAAGCGAAGAAACAAGATTAAACGAAGCAAGCACAAATACAAAAATCAAGATCAGTGTTAGGATTGCTTTTTCAGATTTACTCGTCTTGAAAATTAATTCATTTTTCTCTTTATAGGTCTTCACAATATAGCCCGGACCTAAAAAATTCGAGACCTCATTTTTAAGTTGAATGAGATTTGTCTTAGGCAAGGCAGAAAAATAAATATTCGTAAGCCGTCCCATAGTGTCCTTTACCAATTTTCTATACGCATTAATGGGCCAAATCAGTGTTTCCTCATTTACTTCTTTATTTCTGTAAAATAAAACTGAAGAAAGGTTTAGCTTTTTGGTAAAGAAGGGTTGTTTGGCGCGAACACTTATATTACGTTTTGGTAAAAACAGCTTAAAATTTCCGTCAAGAGGCGCCTCCAGTTTATCAAGTAATGAAATGCCAATTATACCTTCTGGGCGCGCAATATTTCCCAGGGAGGGTGGCGGCCCTTTATAATTGTCATGTATTGCGATTACATCTAAAAAAGAGGAGTCAACTGCAAATAATTTTGCATTCGTTCTTTTTACTCTAAATGTTTTCTCGTTCACAACAGGTCGGTTGTATTCTACAACAGCTAAAGCTTCTATCCCTGAAGAAATTGAGGAAATCCCCTTGATTTTCCTCAACGCAGCCCAATCAATTTCGCGCTCATAAAAGACTTTTCCTTTTGAGGATCGCGCAACAAGAGATGGGTCAAACTCACTGTAGATTTGGTCTATGAGTTGTTCCATTCCATTAAAAGCAGAAAGCAAAACGACTAGCGCACAAGTAATGCAGGCTATGCCTGTAATAGATACGCGAGTAATCAAAGTAATAATATTCTTCTTTCGCTTTGAACGAAAATAGGTCTTTGCTATATAAAAGGCCGTTCTGATATTTATTTTTTTAAGAGTTCATCAATCTTTGAGGCATAGTCGAGAGAATCGTCTATGTGAAACTTTAATGCCGGTATTTTACGCAAGTTTTTTAGCTTTTTACCGACCTCACCCCGAATTCGACTAGCGTTTGACTCTATGTTTTCAAAAACATCCTGCTTATCCCTTCCACCAAAAATACTGAGGTAACATCTTGCCAAAGACAGGTCTGCAGTTACACGTACGACTGTTACGGTTACCATTGTGCCTAAACACACGCTGGCGTTTCGTTGTAAAAAGACTGAAACTTCTGACTGTATTACCGATTCTATTTTACTTTGTCTTATTGATGCCATAAGACAAATTTAAGAATAGTATTTCATGATGTCCCGAAAAGTAAAAATGTATCTTTGTGCTACCGATGAAATCTTATCTCGAAATATTTAAATACACAATGCAATATCGGCTGCATACTTTCTTGGTCGTATTGTGCAATATGCTTTTTGTGGTTTTCAATCTGCTTTCCTTGGTTTTATTTATTCCGGTTTTACAACTTATTTTTAAAAAGCCTGAAAGCATCACTCTCGTGGCTAAACCAGAATTTACTTGGGGTATTCCTGAAACATTTCTATACTTCAAGGACTACTATAATTTTACCATGACCTCAATGGTAAAAAACAATCCGCTGCACGCCTTGCTGTTTGTTTGTCTTTCTGTTATGCTTGCCTTCTTCTTTAAAAACTTATTTAGATATGGTGCAGTTTGGTTTCAATCAGAACTAAGAATGGCGGTCGTTCGCGATATTCGAAATAAACTTTTCGCCAAGGCAATGAGCCTACCTTTGGCCTATCATACTAATGAGCGCAAGGGTGACCTCATGGCGCGAATGGTTAGTGATGTAAATGAAATTGAAATTGCAGTTGTCTGTTTACTTGAACTTTTGTTTAGAGAACCCTTTGCGGTAATCATCAATATTGCCACACTCATTTATTTGAGCCCAGGTTTATCTTTATTTTCTTTTTTATTAATGCCAATATCCGCCTTCGTGATTTCAAGAATTGGTAAAAGTCTCAAGCGTACGGCTAGGAAAAGCCAAGAACAAACTAGCATAATGTATTCATCGATGGATGAGGGCATTGAAGGAGTTCGAATTATCAAGGCATTTAATGCCGCTAAATTCATTGTTCATAGGTTTATGAAAACCAATCTGAAGCACCAAAAATTGGTAACAAGAACAGCGAGAAAGAAAAACCTTTCGCCGTTATTAAATGAAACAATTGGTGCTGGTGTTCTCTTAACCTTGGTTTGGTTTGGAGGAAGGATGATTTTGGGAGGTGCTGAAGATGCCCTATCTGGAGAGATATTTATGACTTTTATAATTGTTTTTTCTCAATTTTTACGGCCCGTACAAAATATCTCTAAAAACATTTCAAATATGATAAAGTCAAGGGCCTCTCAAGAAAGAATCAATGAAATATTGACCCTAGATGATGTTGTTGTTGACGCACTTGACTCCTTCAAAATTAGTGGCTTTAAGAAAGAAATTGTTTTTAAAAATGTCAGCTTCCAATATGAAACAGAACGTGTTTTAGAAGACATTTGTTTCACAATCGCTAAAGGTCAAAACATCGCCCTGGTTGGGGAGTCTGGAAGTGGGAAAACTACACTAATTAACTTAATTCCGAGGTTTTATAACGTAAGCTCAGGAAGCATCGAAATAGATGGGAAAAATATAAATGAGCTCCGCATCAAAGATCTTAGATCAACCATTTCATTGGTTTCTCAAGACCCAATTTTGTTCAACTCAAGTGTGGCTGACAATATTGCTTTTGGTGAATCCGAACCCAACAGACAAAAAATTATCGAGGCTGCAAAGATTGCGAATGCACATGCCTTTGTTGAAAAAATGCAAAATGGATATGACAGTTTGATTGGTGAACGAGGTAGCTTACTATCAGGAGGGCAAAAACAACGGCTTAGTATCGCAAGAGCAATATATAAAAATCCAGAAATTCTCATTCTAGACGAGGCTACATCAGCATTAGACCTTGAATCAGAAAAGCTCGTTCAAGAGGCTTTAGACCGAGTAATGGAGAATAGAACCTGCATTGTAATTGCACACCGATTAAGCACAATTCGAAAATCTGATCTCATCTTAGTTATTGATAAAGGGAAAATAATAGAAAGTGGCAATCATAAGTATTTGCTTGAGCAAGAGGGGATTTATAAGAAGCTGTACGATCTTCAAGTCAATTGATTTCAAATATATTTGAACAAAACAGATTAGTTATGGTTACCTTTGCATATGCAAAGTCAGTCCACATTCGCACCGCTCAAATTTGCTAAAAGCAAAAACTCTATCTTTTACAAGGTTTTACGTCAGCGAGTAAATGAGTATTTTAAGAAAGAAAATATATCAAGGCATGCCAATGCAAGCATGGTATTTAAAACCGTTTGTATGGTTACGTTATATCTGGCGCCATTCATCTTAATTGTAACATTGAACATTAGCTCGTGGGCCGTTCTCTTCCTATGGGCTATTATGGGGTTAGGTATGGCTGGCTGTGGTCTTTCTGTAATGCATGATGCCAACCACGGAGCCTATTCAAAAAACCCAGCTGTCAACAACTTCATAAGTAAAATTTTAATTATTCTCGCTGGAAATCCTTCAAATTGGAGAATTCAGCACAATGTATTACACCACACTTATACAAACGTTTCTAACTATGATGAGGACATTGCTCCACCGCCGGCAATACTGAGGTTTTCCCCGCACACCAAACGTTATAAGATTCACAGATTTCAGCACTTTTATGCCTACTTTTTTTATGGTTTGATGACCATTACTTGGTTCATTAACAAGGACTACGAGCAAGCGTTAAGATATAACAAAATGGATTTATTAAAGACACAAGGTCTGACCCTCAAAAAACACCTTAGAAATATTATTGTAAATAAATTGGTGTACTCATCTATCTTTATAGCGCTTCCGTTTATTTTTAGTCCTGCACCGTGGTACATCACGCTTGTCGGCTATTTGCTAATGCAATTCATAACAGGTTTTATTTTGGGTATTATTTTTCAACCTGCGCATGTGGTGCCTACATCCACTTATCCACTTCCGACAGAGTCTGGAGATGTGGATGCAGATTGGGCTGTAAATCAAATGTATAATACGGCCAACTTCGCACAAAAATCACGACTTTTTTCGTGGTATGTTGGAGGGTTGAATTTTCAGGTAGAGCACCATTTATTTCCAAACATTTGTCACATCCACTACAAAAAGCTATCGTAAATCGTAAGAGCAACCGCTGAAGAATTTGAAGTCCCTTATCATTCTTACAAAACGTTCATCGGCGCTCTGAAAGACCATACACAGATGCTGTACAAGTTAGGAAATCAAGATGTTGCGCCAGCTATACATCATTGAGCATGAATGTGGCTTGATTTAAAACCACTACCCACTGGTCAATTCTTTACAAAGCTCATTTTCGGCCCTTTGTTTTCCTCTTCAAAAGAGATCATGTATTCTCCTGGCGCAAGGTAAGCACAATTTATTTCAACGTGTGAAGTCGCTTGAATAAATTCATATACCAACTTGCCCGAAACATGTGTGACCCTTCCTTTTTTACCGATTAAAAATTCTGGAACGAGAACATTTAATTTGTCGTTAGTTGGATTCGGATAAAGGATAATAGATTGATTTCGCTCGTCAATACCAACACTAGAATCAATGGTAAGGTTCAAGGTTATGGTACTATCACAGCCCGCTTCATTCGTGATGATTTGAGTGTATACTCCGGAGGAATTGTATGTCGTTCCGTTTAGAGTATACGAGTCAAGAGCAGTCTCAAATAACTCAGAAGTAGAACTATTATTTAAGGTTAATGATAAGGTAATCGTAGAGTCGCACCCATTAGTTGTTGTGAAAAGTTGAGTTGCAGATGAATTACTTTCCGTGTAGGTAACACCGTCTATCCAAGTATAACTATCACATGCGGATTGAACATCCGTTTGAGAAATAGAATTGTTAATTGTAAGGTCCAAGACTATCGTAGAGTCACATCCCTCAGAATTTGGAAGCGTTATACTCGCACTGTTGTTACTTTCTGAATAGGTGACTCCATCAATCCAGGTGTAGGTATCACAAGCCTCTTGTACATCGGTAGTTGTCGACCCCAAGTCCTCTTGGTAAACCCGAATATAATCAAGCACCAAATCACTTTCTGTAAATGCCGGATCAATAGAGTTTTCTATGGCTACATTTAGTAAAATAAATTGATCCGCAACAAATGGCCAGGTACTCATATTTTGAGGATCTGGTTGATAGGTATAATAAATAATACCATCCACGCTGAAATCAATTTTATCCTCTGTCCACTCCATGGCATAGATATGAAATGTATTGGAAACATCGGAAGCCATTATGCCGCCGTGATTCACTGTAGCCCCGGACGAAGAAGGAGTGTGTAATGCGCTTTGCACATAGTTTTGATTTGAACCCCAATGCTCCAGAATATCAATCTCGCCACATGCTGGCCATGCGGTGGTACCAAAACCTTGTGTTTGCCAATACGCCCCCGGCTCGTTAATGTTTTTCCCAAGCATCCAAATAGCTGGCCATGTTCCAATACCAAAAGGCATTTTAGCGCGCGCTTCGACACGACCGTATGTAAACGCAAATTTTGAGTTTAATCTTGCAGAAGTATACTCCTTGGTTACACCCTGATCTGTGAATGTTTCTTCTTTTGCGACAATATGCAGAAATCCATCTTCCACATATGAATTTTCCTCTCGATCAGTGTAATGCTGAAGCTCTCCATTAAACCAACCCCAGCCATTTGGAAGCAGTGTTTGGTGAAACCATTTTGATTCATCTACAGCGCCATTTCCATCAAATTCGTCCGACCACACTAGGTTCGTAAAAACATTACAAGTCCCAATCGTTCCATCATATTGTACGTCATCAATAAAGGCTACAACCAAATCATTATTGTTTTCACCATTTACCTGGAGTAGTACACGATTAAAATCTGTTCTTGTAATTGGATCGGGAGAACCTGGATTTAGGTTAATGTAGGGATCGTCATCAAAATCGAACGAAACCTCCACCCATTCATTTAAAGAGACGTTTTTAATTATTTCACACTGAGTTGCCCAGGGGGCGGGGGTTGTTCCGTCTTGAAGCTTTAAGGAAATTTGATTGTTTTGAGTCCCTGTCAAGCTACTAGATTCAATATAAATTTTTAAACTAAAAGTATGGTTTGTGGAGAGGTCAAGGTTTTCACCAACATCAAAGGCAACATTCGCGTATTGACCTCCATAATCATTATAGCGCATTACAGATGCCGATGTGTTTATTCCTTGAACAAATGGGTTTCCGAACATTAAATCCATCCCACAATCGTCTGCGTACCAAGATGCGATTGTTCCATTGCCCTCGAAGTCATCTTCAACACTCTGTATCTGAGAAAAGCCCAGAAATGTTATTGATATAAAGGTTACTACGAATAAATTTTGCTTCATGCCAGGTGAGTAATTAGTTAGTGTCAAATTTACATTTCTTCGTAGAAAGAAACAAAATCAAAAAAGACAATTTATTTCCCAGAATAAATATCCTTATTTGACTCTATTTTGTGCCCTAAGGATAGGAAATATTAGGTAGACATTCTGTTTTTTATGTATATTTAAATCGTCCATTTTGATATGGTCTAGAGAGACTAATCGTTAATAAAAAAATAAAATATGAGTGATTTTCCGTGGTTTAAATCCTATCCTTCTGAAGTTCCAAAAACAATAGAGCTTAATCGGTACAACAATCTCGTTGAAATTTTCGATCAATCTGTCAAAAGCTTTGGTGATAAAACTGCATATAAAAACATGGATGTAGAAATGAGCTTCAATGAGGTTTCTGCGCATGTAGATGCATTGGTTTGGTACCTCCAAAACAACACAAAGTTAAAAAAAGGAGACCGCATTGCTCTGCAAATGCCTAACCTGCTTCAATTCCCAATCACAATTTTTGCATGCTTAAAAGCAGGCTTTGTGATCGTGAATACGAATCCTCTTTACACGGCTGAGGAAATGCGGCATCAGTATAAGGATTCTGGCGCAAAAGCGATTATTATACTGGAAAATTTTGCATTTAATTTACAAGAGATTCTGCATGAAACTGAAATAGAGACTGTAATTACGACCACTATTGGTGATATGCTTGGTGGACTGAAGGGTGCCATTACAAATTTTGTTGTTCGACATGTGAAAAAAATGGTGCCACCATTTCAGCTGAATGATACTACACCATTAAAGCAAATTTTTAAAGATTGCATGGGTAAAAAGGGCAAGGATGTCGCCTTGAATAAAGAAGATTATGCATTTCTTCAGTATACGGGTGGAACGACGGGCGTTTCAAAAGGGGCAACGCTTTCGCACGGAAATATCTGTGCCAATGTTCAACAGGTCGAAGCATGGATTGGACATGAATTCGAAGACGGACAAGAAACAATCATTACCGCACTTCCTATGTACCATATATTTGCGCTTACTGCAAATTGTGTTGTGTTCTTTCGGTATGGAGCAAAAAATATCTTAATAACAAACCCAAGAGACATGAAGGGTTTCTGTAAGGACCTTAAGAAAAATCCATTTACATTCATTACTGGTGTCAACACACTCTTTAATGGTCTACTAAATCAGGAGGCATTCCGAAGTCTAGATTTTAGCAATCTCAAAATGGCACTAGGTGGAGGGATGGCAGTACAAGATGTTGTTGCCGCCGAATGGGAAAAAGTCACAAATAGCCCTCTTCTCGAAGCTTATGGGTTGTCTGAAACAAGTCCTGCAGCTACGATAAACCCCGTTGGTGGAAGCCATAAAATAGGGACAATCGGGTTGCCGCTTCCTAATACTGATATTAAAATTTTTGATGACAACAAGGTCGAAGTTCCACAGGGAGAAAAAGGTGAAATCGGAATAAAGGGGCCTCAAGTTATGCAGGGTTATTGGAATCGACCAGAAGAGACTTCAAATTGCATGCATGGTGAATACTTCCTTACTGGTGACGTTGGTATTATAGATGAAGATGGTTTTTTCAAAATCGTAGACCGAAAGAAAGAGATGGTTTTAGTCTCAGGATTTAATGTTTATCCAAGTGAGGTAGAGAAAGCAATTACTGAAAATCCTAAGGTTTTGGAGGTAGGCGTTTGTGGGGGTAAAAACGAAGACGGGACAGAATTTGTCCAGGCCTTCGTTGTGAAAAAGGATGCGTCCCTTACCAAGGAGGAGGTCATTGCCACTTGTCGGGAAAACCTCACAAATTATAAGGTTCCAAGAGAGGTACACTTCAGAGACGAGCTTCCAAAATCGAACGTGGGTAAAATCCTCAGAAGATTATTAAAATAAGCCCTATTTATTGTGCGTATTGATAAATATGTTTGGTGTGTCCGCCTATCCAAAACCAGATCTCTTGCCACAAAATTAGTATCAGGAAATAAAATAAAGCTCAATGGTCTCGAGTGTAAACCAGCGAAGGAAGTGACTATAGGAGATTTAATTAGTATTCAAAAAAACAACGCAACATTTAGTTTCCGGGTCAAAGCGCTTACCGAAAAAAGACTCGGTGCAAAATTAATTTTGGATTATGTCATAGATGAAACAGCTGCCGAAGAAATTGAAAAATACAAAACATATCAGGCAGCACAGAGACACTATCGGGGAAAAGACCATGGTAAGCCATCGAAAAAAGACCGCCGTGACCTTGATGATTTTTTAGAAGGGTGGTGAGTCTATAGTTATTCGCATAGTTTTTATGTCTCAACTTTTTACCTTCTTATCTGTTACAAAGAAAATTAAACAATGGACATTTATACGATAACTTTTATACTATCCACCTTTTGGGTGGGGCCTTTTTGGTTTGCTATGCTGCTCAATCCCGAAAAAGATAAAACCGAAAAGTTATTAAAAGGGCCCATGTTTTTTCTTGGACCGATTGTTATTTGGCTGATTATGATGGCCATGAATCCTCAAGGATTAATTGACTTTGTAAATAGTGGTTCTCATCCAGAGGGCTTTCTCGCGGGACTTGGATCCGGAATGTCTTCGAAAGCAGGTGTTACGGCAATGTGGGCCCACATGGTCGCGGGAGATATTTGTGTTACACGTTGGATATGGAAAGACAGTTTAACCCGAAAAATGAATAAAATACCATATTTGATTTCCATGTTTTTCGCAGTCATGTTGATGCCGCTTGGAGTATTAATTTACCTGATTTTCAGAGGTAATAAAAAGAGTCATTCATAAACTATACCATCAACTAATGGGAGCGAATAAAATACAAAACCTTATCCTTGTTTTATCATTAGGCACTTTTTTCTTGAGCTGCGACAATAAAGCAAACATTCCATACTCTCATTGTGAGTGCTATGAGAATTACTACGACATCAAAAAAGGAAAATACGATGACTATGCCCTTCGTGGAAACTTCATGAGAAAAAATAACCTTCGAAAAAATATGGAAAATAAAACAGATGAAGTTGTACAATTCACTTACCTCGATTCAGTTGATAGAGAGATCAGACGTCAGTGTATAAAGAAATATGGCAAAGAGGTAGAGCAATTTGGAGAATGTGACTGATGTAAATGCAAGATTCAGAGTACCTCTCCCGAAAAAGGAGCACTATAATACCACCCCCGTCGTTTAATTATTGAGATACATAGCCTTTCTAATTTCAAGCCCAAACATCGATAAAAATAAATTTCTTCTACAATTTAAGGACAATGCCTATTTCGTTGACCAAGGCTCTTGTTGATAAAAGTAATTTGGCGATTTTATCTCGTTATTCATTTCCGTATGAAAGACCTCCATTGTTGAACCCGATATTGGGGGCACAATCCATGCCCAGTCGGCGGTCACATCCCTTCCTTCGGTTGTCTCTTTTCTCAAAAACTCCATAAATTGTTTGGATGCTGTGTGGTGGTCAATAATTTTTACTCGGTGTTTTTTAAATGAGTATAAGACTGCTGAATTTAACTCAATAAGGGCTCGGTCTTTCCACAAGATATTTTTATCATTTAATTTCAGTCCCATGAGCTTCGCAACTTTCGGAAGCATATTGTACCGAGACTCATCCGCCAAATTTCTCGCTCCAATTTCTGTACCCATATACCACCCATTGAAGGGTGCAGCATGAAATTCAATACCCCCAATTTCAAGTGTCATGTTTGAAATAATTGGTGTAGAATACCATTGTAGACCCATGTCCTTAAATGAATCAATAAAGGGATGCTCAATAGGTACGATAGAAATTATCTCCTCAGGAATCTCACGAAACTCGGGTTTATTGTCTCCGACCTGAATAACCAAAGGTAATATGTCAAACTGTCCCATTTTTGGAATCCACCCGAGTTTCATACACTCCTTGGTGAAACTTAATTGCTTTGAATCTCCTATTATGCGTCCTTTTTGATCTCGATAGCCTGCAAAGCAAAGGAGTTGAGGATTCCAAATACGTATTCCATTATGCGCATTGAAAACCGTAATTGTGGACTTAATATTTCCTTCATTTGTAGCGGTTTTAATGTGATTTAATAAGGCTTGAAAAATATCCTCGGAATGGCTGAGCTTGCGGCAGTCAAAAACCTTCATTGTACGCCAAAATAAACGGCCAATACATTTATTAGAATTTCGCCATGCTACCTTTGTGCCATATACCAATTCAAAACTCAATAGCTCATAAGCCCCTGTACTTTCAATCTCTTTGTGTACCTCAGCTAAACGAGCCTCAAGCAGGTGGCTTTTATTGAGCTCATTGTAACATAGCTCCAAATAGTCTTCCGCTCTTTGTTTTAAAGAATTAACATCCATCAAGTTCAAAATTAAATATTTAGACTCTTCAACTAAAAATAAGCCCAATAAAATTCGTTTAAATATTATCCCATGAACAAGAACCTAAAAACAGGAGTTATATGGGATATTTATATCCTTTATAATGAATACAAATATCACGTAATCAACATATTAAATAATTATTTGTGATTTTAAAAGTCCTTTTCCAGGTCAATATAGCTTTCCTAATCGCTCCTCAACAATTAGATTTGTACCATGAAAAGTGTTATAATATTATTGTTATTTATACCCCTAGGATTATTTGGACAGC
>Ga0163110_10001673_pt1 | contig 11311 bp, 9 predicted proteins | sample CRUFie1St17metaG_FD_108703 | JGI IMG/M metagenome (GOLD analysis project Ga0163110, IMG submission 108703) | Marine microbial communities from the Costa Rica Dome - CRUD Field 142mm St17 metaG | ecosystem: Environmental > Aquatic > Marine > Oceanic > Photic zone | place: Costa Rica: the Eastern...
CATATCCATTCTTGGCAGCAAGTGGTGGTGAGGCTGCTAATCCAAGCAACACTCCAATTCCAAAAAGTCCTAGCACAAATGCCAAGGAAACTCTATCAACCGTATGCCACCAATGTAAGACTATCGGCTCTCTCTTTTCAGAGATTACCGAGCCATAAACTATCTCAGTCATAAGCGCTGCCGCCTGCCTTCAAATTACGTTGGTTTGTCCAACTTATTATTACAGCCAGTCTAAACTGAAAAAATTAATTTCGCTAGGAAAAAATTATTTCTGTAATTCATTAACTAGTTTAACAAAATGCATACCTCGTTCTTCAAAATTTCTATAGTTATCAAAACTTGCGGCTGCAGGTGATAATAGTATCACGTCATCTGGTCTAGCATTGGTGAATGCGTCTTTAACGGCTTTCTCCAAATCGATAGAAAGGGTATATGGAATATGTCGCAACTGCTTAGAAAAATCTTTGGCACACTCACCAATGAGATATGCGTGTTTTACAGTTTTCATATTGCTAACCATAGATTTTATGCCGCCTAATTTTGCTTGACCACCAACAATCCAATGAATATTCGAAAAAGAATTTAAAGCTTTGGAAGCACTTACTGCGTTTGTTGCTTTGCTGTCATTTACAAATAAAATACCATTTATACTTGCAATAGCTTGGGTACGATGCGGTAGTGCTTTAAAATTAATTAAATTATCTATTATTTTTTCTGTAGAAACACCTAAGTTTCTACAAACAGCAAAAGCAGCACAAATATTCTGATGGTTATGGGAACCAGGCAACCCATCAAAGCAGTCAACACTTATTTTACTAACAAGTTCCCGATTTCTATATTCATACAGAATTCCTGATACTACAGAAATCGCCCAATCATCATCTTTAAGTATTGACTTGCTCGAAATCTTAATTAATTGCCCCAACCCTGAAGTTTTCAATTCATCAAATAATCTTTTGCCTTCAATTTCATCTACTCCAATAATTGAAACTTGCTTCTTGCTCGTCCCAAATAACCTTTTTTTTGCCTCAAAATATCCCTCAATGCCATTATGACGATCTAAGTGGTCTGGAGAAAAGTTAAGAAAAACAGCGATATCCACATTTAGAAGCTTGGCTACTTCTAATTGATAACTACTCAATTCCATTACCGTTGCATCAACTAAATGAACCGGCTCAAGATCAAACACCGGAATGCCTATATTCCCCCCAAGTTGCACTATACCAAATGAATTCTTTAAAATATGATAAACTAACGAACTAGTGGTAGATTTTCCGTTTGATCCAGTGATAGCGATTGTCCTAGTAGGAGCTGATTTTTTATTTTTTTGCTCCCCAAATTCATTTTGAAAGAACAATCCAACATCGTTATCTATTGGAACTTTTTCGTTAATAGCTCTTTCAACTATTTGTGAAATAAAAGGATATCGATATGGAATTCCTGGTGAGAGAATGAGCATGGAAATATCTTGCCAAGATTCGATAGTTTCAAGATTTTTTAAGGTTAAACCAAGCTCACTGGCTCTTTCTCTGCCTTGAAGCTTATCGTCCCAACAAATTGGAAATGCCCCCCCTCGCTTCAAAGCCAAGGCAACCGAACAACCTGATTTACCCATACCGTAAATCGCAATTTTTTTATTTTTTAAAAAATCGATCGATATCAATTATATAACCTTTTTGTCTTAACGCACTTTAAGCGTGGCTAACCCTATCAATGCAAGAATTACAGCAATTATCCATAATCTAATAACTATAGTGCTCTCTGCCCAACCTTTCTTTTCAAAATGATGGTGAATGGGGGCCATTAGAAAGACACGCTTACCAGTAATCTTAAAATAAAGAACTTGAATTATTACGGACAATGCTTCAACCACAAACAACCCACCAACAATGGCTAAGACAAGTTCATGTTTTGTAGAAACTGCTATGGCTCCTAATCCACCTCCCAGCGCCAAAGAACCGGTATCTCCCATAAATACTGCTGCCGGTGGAGCATTATACCACAGAAAGCCCAAACCAGCACCAATTAGCGCTGAACAGAATATTAAAATTTCTCCAGTTCCAGCAACATAATGAACATCCAAATATTCTGTAAAATCAGTTCGCCCCACAGCATATGCAATTATCCCAAGAGTGCCCGCTGCAATCATAACTGGCATAATAGCTAAACCATCTAATCCGTCAGTTAGATTAACTGAGTTAGCAGATCCCACAATTACAAACATAGAAAAAGGAAGAAAAAGAATACCAATGTCCAGAAGCAAGTTTTTGAAGATGGGTAGCGCGATAGTATTTTGAAGCTCACCTGGATGGAACTGTGAAGCCGCATAACCACCGATGCCAGCAACTATCAATCCAAATATCAATCTAATTGACCCCGAAATACCATTTACACTTTGTTTTCGAACTTTCTGATAATCATCAAAAAAACCTATTAGTCCAAATGAGAAAGTAACAAATAAAACTATCCAAACATAAGGATTTGATAATTTTGCCCACATTAATGTCGATACAACCAATGCCCCCAAAATTAATACTCCTCCCATAGTTGGAGTACCTTTCTTATCTTTCAAATGTCTTTCTGGTCCATCATCTCTGATTGGCTGTCCTTGACCCTGTATCCTTTTTAACAAATTTATTAGGGGTTGACCAAAAACGAACCCAAATATCAGCGCGGTGAAAAAGGCACCACCCGATCTAAATGTAATATATCTAAATAAATTGAAAAAATCACCTCCATCTGAAAAATAAATGAGTTGATAAAACATAAACTTACCCCTTTTTACCTTTAATCTGATATTGGCAACTTATTGATACTCTTCAACTTACGAACAACTTTTTCCATATTAGACTTTTTCGACCCTTTTACCAGAATTACATCAGCATTTGATATATCATCTACTAAAATCTCAAGTAACTCATCAGTGGTATTAAACCAACATTTATCTACTTTGGAAGAAAGAGTTTCATATAAACTCTTCATTAGATCTCCAACCAAATAAAATTTTTCAATGTCTTTAATCTCATCCCAAGTTGCAATACTTTGATGAATAGAAACTTCATTGAAACCCAACTCTAGCATATCGCCCAAAATAGCCACTTTTCTCCCTTTAGTGAGACGTTGTCCTATTTTTAACTTCCATAATGAGTCTAAAAGTCTTAGACCAGCTTTTAACGAGGTAGGATTACTATTATAAGAGTCATCGATAAGATCAAATATCTTGATTGCGTCTCCATCCCAGAATTCAATCTCAATATGTTGCCCTCGACCTTCAAAAGGCTGCCAATTCTGGAGTTGTTTAATAGCAATATTTTTGTCTGCTCCTAGCAAACTAACTGTAGCAATGGTTGCAAGTCCGTTCAATGCGAAATGTTGACCAAGTGAGTTCAACTCAAATTTAAATTTTATTGAACTTTGTGAGGCAATAACCTCTAGCGAATGATCTTTAACATTTACTTGATTCAGCACCCAATCAGGTCCCTTTATACCAAACTTTTGAAGATTAACCGTTGGATCTTGAAGAGAACGTTCTATGATATCGATAGTACTAACATCTGAATTAACTAAAGCTAAACCACCCACTTCTAACCCAGAAAAAATTTCTGACTTTGCCAATGCTATTTTATTAATGTCTTCAAAGTTTGACATATGAACGTTCTTAACTTCAGTGATTAAAACGATATTTGGCCTTGCTAAACTACTGTGCTCCTTTATTTCGCCACTTTTATTCATGCCCATTTCTATGATCGCAAAATCAGCATTAGGTGGCATTCGGGCTAATGTTAAGGGAACCCCCCATTGGTTATTGAAGCTTTTGTCTGATGCATGGACTATTCCCTGGTTTTTTAAGGCTACGTTGAGCATTTCTTTTGTTGATGTTTTGCCTACAGATCCTGTTACAGCTATAATCTTGCCAGTAAAACGCTCCCTAGCGGCAACAGCTAAATTTTGTAAAGCTTCTAAAACATCTGGAACTACGATTAGACGACCATCATCTTTTAAAGCTGCTGGAATATATGAAACCATTGCCGCCACTGCACCATTTTTAAATGCATTTTCAACGTAATCATGCCCATCTCTTTGGTCCGTAATCGCAACAAAAAGATCACCACTTTGCAAAGTTCTTGAGTCAATGGAAATGCCCTCAACCACCCAATCACCTGACCCGATACCTCTAGTAGCCATTTTTATTTCATTCGAGGTCCAAAGAGCCATTTATTTATTTCTATCTAATATTTCTATCGCCATACTAGCTTGCTCTTTATCATTAAATGGGAAAGTTGTATCTCCAATTACTTGGTCAGTTTCATGACCTTTACCTGCTATTAGTAATGCATCACCATCATTGAGTTCAGAAACGCCCACTAAGATAGCTTTAGCCCGATCTCCAATTTCTATACCTTGCTTGCAACTAGATAAAATAGATTCTCTTATAATTCTAGGATCTTCTCCACGAGGGTTATCATCAGTTACATAAATTAAATCTGCATGCTGGCTTGCGACCTTGCCCATTAAAGCTCTCTTTTCCTTATCTCTATCACCTCCAGCTCCAAATATTACGATCAGTCTACCTAATACATGCTGACGCAACGAAACTAGGGCATTTTCCAAAGCGTCAGGTGTATGGGCATAATCAACAAATACAGGAGCTCCATTATTTCGCATTCCAGCCAATTCCATTCTTCCTGGAACTGGTTTTATAAAATTTAAAAGACTTTTCACTTGGTTAATATCTTCTCCTAAAACAATAAGAAGACCCACTGCTATTAAGAGATTTTCAACCTGAAAACGACCTACCAAATCAATTCTAAACTGATGATAAAAATCGGCATATTTAAATCTAACAGTTTGACCGATTTGGTCAGATTTAACCTTATCAATGATTATGTTATCTTCACTGCCATAACCAATTGTAAAAGTATTCAAGCCAATCTTGTCACAGCGATTTTTTACAATTCTACCTTTATCACTATCAGTAAAAATAACCGCAGTCCCACTAGCAGTCAAGACAGCATCAAACAAACGCATTTTAGACTCAAAATATTCTTCAAAGGATTTATGATAATCAAGGTGGTCATGTGAAAAATTGGTAAAAGCAGCAGCACTCAAAGTCACCGCATCAAGCCTATGCTGTGACAGACCATGTGAAGACGCTTCCATTGCACAGTGATTAATCTCATTTTTTGATAATGAATCAAGTAGCTTATGCAGGGTTAGTGGTTCTGGGGTAGTAAGTTTGACATCACTACAATAATCACCATCAACGCCATTAGTGCCAATATTAACAGATTTGTAACCCCGCAAACACCATATTTGTCTGATAAAGTTAGCAACAGAGGTCTTTCCGTTGGTCCCAGTAACTGCAACCATGGTTTTTGGCTGACCCATCCAGAAAGCCTTTGCCAGCCTAGAAAGCTCAACACGTGGATTTGATGAGATGATACAAGGGCAATCTAAATTTGAATCTATTTTTCTGATAAGTTGAGAACCCATTTCATCAGTTAAAATTGCCTTAGCACCATTTTCTATAGCTTCTTTTATATATTCGGCACCATGCATTTTTGACCCATTTAAAGCTATAAATAGAAAACCATTTTTTATTTTTTTGCTGTCTACCTCTAATCCATTTACTTCAATATTTTTTCCTTTATCAGAAATCAATCCTAAGTCATATAGAGACACTTTTCTTACTTTCTCTGATGACATTATAATCTCCTAATTACCCACTAATAATAAATCATCATTTTCGTTGGTTTGAAAATTTGGCCTAATTCCTAATAATGGAGCAACTCTATAAATAATTTCAGATGCTATTGGTGCAGCAGTCCATCCAGCCGTTCGTCTAGACTGTTCACTAGTCAAGATCTTAGGCTCATCTAAGGTTACTAGTAAGACAAATTTTGGTTTCTCGACTGGAAATACAGAAACAAAAGTGGTTATATTTTTTTTCTTAAAATACCCACCTTTTGGGTTTACTTTGTTAGCAGTACCAGTTTTGCCAGCAACGGAATAACCATAAACACTAGCAGTACTTGCGGTACCCCTATCAACAACCTGCTGCAAAATATTTATTAATTCAACCGAAACCTTCTTTGATATTATTTGCTCTCCTTTAATATTCTGCCCATTATCCTTTAGTAAAGTTGGCCGTACTTGTGTTCCCCCATTTAATAAAGTTGCGAAAGCAGAAGCGACATGCAATGGGCTGGAAGAAATACCGTGACCATAAGAAATCGTCATTGTTGATATTTCACTCCAATTTGTGGGATACTTAGATTTGATATTATTTCCCTCAATTAACTCAATACCAGTGCTCTCAAAAAAGCCCAATTTATTAAGAAATTCTTTTTGACGTTTTGCTCCTAGCTCTTTTGCCAATCGTGAGGTCCCAGTATTTGAACTTTCAACAATTACGTCCGTGAAAGTTAGTTTATCTGGTAACTTATGGTAGTTACTTATTTTATGTTTTCCCCAAAGAATTGGACTTGTAGTATCAATAAATGTATCAGGTTTCGCGATACCATCTTCTAACACAGCAGCAGCTGTGAATACTTTAAAGACCGATCCCAATTCATAAAGCCCTTGCACAGACTTATTGAAAAGTGGATTCTCAGACTCTAGTCTCGAATTTGAGTTCAATGCCCGATTGTTTGGATCAAAATCTGGTAATGACACCATCGATATGATTTCACCTGAGTTAATATTCATCAATACCGCAGTAGCACCCTTGGCATTCATCAATTTCATACCACCAGCAAGCACATGTTCTGTAGCACTCTGAATACCTAAATCTAAGGACAGTCTCAGAGAATCTCCTTTTCCTAAATCATCTTGCAAAAACTGATCAAATTTCAGCTCAACACCCGCTACACCAACTAATTCTGCCGAAGTAACGCCTTCTCTACCAAAATTTACTCCACCTAAAACGTGGCTCGCCAACCTACCATTGGGATATAATCTCATTTCTCGTGAACCAAATCTTAAACCTGGTTCTCCCAACTCGTGAACAGCCTGCATTTGCTCTGGTGATATTTTACGCTTTATCCAAATAAACTTTCTATCACTACTTAATTGCTCCAAAAGCTTATCATAGTTTAATTCTGGAAATATCTTAACAAGTTCAGTGGTGGCCAAATTTTTGTCAATCATCATCCTTGGTTTAGCATACAAAGCATTTGTAACCAAATTTGTTGCTAATATTGAGCCATTTCTGTCAAGAATATCTGCTCTCTTGGTTGCAAGTTTAAATGGTTGCGATGAGCTGGTTGGTTCTATTGGTGTAGTTAAAGAAACTTGGCCCATTTTCAAAGCGATTCCTAAAAAAGACACCAATATGAATCCTACTAAGACTAATAATCTACTTTCACTTCTTAATCTTGCAAACTTCTCCATTCTTAGATGTCTTTGACGAATATTTTCTCTTTCAATGTTATTTGGATTTTGTCCTTTCTTGCGGGCAAAAATCACCTCACTTATTGGTCTTAGCGGTTTCCTTTTCATTGGCTAATCTCTGAAATACCTAAATTAAAATTGATTGGATCTAAAATAGTCTCTCTGGTAGTTGATAAATCGTCTTGTCCAGACCGCGAAATCTCGACATCGCCAAAATGTTTAGTGTTCAATTCAATCAACTTCAGTTTTTCAAAATTTAAATCTGCCAGAGCTCTTAATCTGTCTGGCCGGTTTAAATACGCCCATTCAACTCTTAAAACACTTAATTTTTCTTGGGCAAAATTAATGTCTTTATTGACTGTCTTTATCAAGTTTAAAGTTGATTTAGCTCTATAACTTTCTTGATAGGCCCAGAACGCAAGAAAAATTACTGCTATTGTCATAGCAATATAAGTTATACTTTTCATCTGCTATAAGCTCCTAAATTAGCAATCGGTAAGCCCAATAAGTTTTTATCTATAGGAACAAGCTCAGAATTTAACCGCTTTGCGATGCGTAATTTAGCTGACCGAGCTCTATTATTTGATTTAACTTCTGCCTCAGACGGCGAGAATTTATTTTTTTCAAATTTTTCAAAGCTTGGTTTATATTTTGATTGACTTGGCTGGTGCCGGTTCCCTTGGGAATTAGTTTGTGATTTTAATTTTATAAATCGCTTCACAATCCTATCTTCTAGCGAATGAAAAGTAATAACAGCCAAGATACCACCAGGACACAAAAGTCGTTCAGCTACTTCTAAAGCTTCTACCAGTTCCTCCAACTCGTTATTTACAAATATCCTTAAAGCTTGAAATGTCCGTGTGGCAGGATTAGTTTTCAAAGGTTTATATTTGGGAAAGCAATTGTTAATCAAAAGAGCTAAAGCTTTTGTTGAGTCTATTTTTTTATTTTTTCTTTCTTTTACAATACTGCTTGCGATGCGACGTGACATTCTTTCTTCACCAAATGTATAAATAATGTTTGCTAAATCGTTCTCCGAAAAATTGTTCACGATATCAAAAGCAGATAAACCAGAGCTACTCATTCGCATATCTAAAGGTCCATCTTTGCTAAATGAAAAACCCCTGTTTGCTTGGTCAATTTGCATTGAGCTTACGCCTAAATCTAACAGGACTCCGTCTACTGACTCACAGCCCAATGATTCAGCGATTTTCCCCATATTACTAAATCTATCATTGCTAAAAAAAAACTTCGATGGAAATTGTTCATTTAATAATGCTGTAGCAGGTATTACAGATGGGTCTCGATCTATCGCGATGACCTTCCTCGTATCAGATTCTAACAATACTTTACTATATCCACCATCACCAAAAGTTCCATCAACCCATATACCAGAAAACGGTTGTAATTGACTTTTAAAGTCATTCAACAAAACTGGTATATGTCTTGGATATTCAGCGGGTTCCTGAACTCCTGCATTTACCATCAGTCCAAGCTTTCATTTTCCAAAAGTGTTAAAGGATCAAAATCGCCTTCTTGACCATTATACCAAAGATCAATTTCAGCCTCATGATTAGCGTACGCATCAGGTTGCCAGATTTGGAATGTATCACCGGAGGCTACAAAAATTGCGTCTGAAACTATTCCCACTTTATCCCTAATACGTTGCGGTAAAACTAGGCGGCCAGTCTCATCAATATTAGTGTGTAATGCTTGTCCAGAAAACATCCTTTCTAAAACTCTTCTTGATTTAGAACCTCGGGGCAAAGCCGCTATTCTATCATCAACTTCAGTAATCGATGAGACACTAAAACCCTCTAAAAATTTTCTTTTGTTACTTCCATAAACTATAACTAAGTTTGGATTAAGACCTGATGTCCATTCCGGATCATTTTCCTCTAAAACACGGCGAAATGCCGCCGGTATTGAGACTCGACCCTTAGCATCTACCTTATGAATACTTTCGCCTCTAAACCGTCTAGTCATCTGACAATTACCATTCCCTCAAACCCTTAAATGAGTGACGGCGGATCGTGCTGCTGCCGAAGCTCGATCCGCCGCTTTCGTCCTTATGGACCGGTTTGAAATTCGCCACCTGGGGGGGGTGTCTGCTCGCGTATTTTTCAAACCATCAACGACAATTAAGCGGGGCCCGTATGAAACCTGACTTTGCGTGAGGATCTTAATGCCCTCTTAAGCGTCCCGTCTTTATCGTACTATAGGGATGCCATGGGATTTTATGGAAATCAAGGGGAATTTTTGGTTTTCGTGCTAAATTATTTGGTCATAAAAGTGAAATCCACCCTCAAAGCCTTTTATTAAGCTTATTTAGTAAAAAAAAATTCAATGGCCACTATATGTAGTAGCCATCATTATCTTTATTTATCAAAAAAATTTATTCGAAGAGCCAATTTGGTTGAAACAAAAGGGGAACATTTACAGTAAATTTGTTATTTTCAACAAAGAACCCGACGATTCGCTTTAATTTTTCAAGATAATTTTTATGCAAAATTATTCTGAATAAGCTTTTCTGCTAAAGACATATAAGCTGCCGCCCCTACAGAATCAGAGAGAGCCAGGGGTTTGCCGCTGTCAGAAGATATTCTTATATTAAGGTCCAAAGGTATTTGTCCCAAAAAAGGAATATTTTGCTTTTCAGCCTCTTTTTTGACCCCACCGGCCCCAAAAAGCGCCGCTTCATTCCCACAAGCTGGACAAATATACGTCGACATATTTTCAACCATGCCTAATATTGGTGTTTTCGTCTTTTCAAACATATTCAATGCTTTTCTTGCATCTAAGAGGGCAATATCTTGTGGTGTAGAAATAATAAGCGCACCCGTTACTTTTGTTTTTTGGGCAAGAGTCAGCTGGACATCGCCAGTTCCGGGTGGCAAGTCTACAATCAATACATCAAGATTTCCCCATTTTACTTGACCAAGCATTTGTTGTAGAGCACCCATGAGCATCGGGCCACGCCATACCACAGCCTGATCTTCATCCAACATCAAGCCAATCGACATCATTGTGACATTATGCGCCATTATTGGTATGATAGTCTTACCATCAGGGGAAGATGGCCGAGCACTTACTCCCATCATTCTAGGTTGAGATGGACCATAAATATCAGCATCTAGCAAACCAACCCGACGACCTTTTCTTGCCAAAGCTACCGCGAGATTACTCGATAAAGTTGATTTACCTACGCCACCTTTTCCTGAAGCAATTGCTATAATTCGATCAATTCCTTGTACTGCACTCGCTTTCTCTTGTGGCCTAGGATGGCCGCCAAGCGTTAACTTAGGTGGATTGGAAGAGCCTGTTTTTGCTTCCTTTACATGCGAAGTAAGGACGATTGATACTTGAGTTACTCCATCAATTTGCTCTAGTTTTTGCTTTGCTTGTTGTACAATTTCATTGAATGCAGAAACGTCTGGTCCTTCTACTTCAATGACAAAGCTGATATCACCTTGTGAAACATTTAAAGCCCTGATGACATCTGCTGAAACCAAATTCTTCCCATTTGGTATCGATATAGTTTCTAACACTTCTAAAATTTTATTTTTTAATTCACTCACAGTAATCACTTTTGTAAACTTATGTTAGTATATCCCTATTTAATCGATACGTACACCATCCGTTATGCAAAAAAATCAAAATTAGCAGTAAAGGCTTCTTCTGTGCGGACCTCAATAAACCAATATTTACACTTTCATAACTAAAGTCAGAGCTATGCATTTATTGCATGTCGGTTTTGCCTTATTGTCTGTTTTTTATTTTACGATTTACTCCTAAGTCACCATCATGACAAAAAATGAAAGGTAGAGATTATGGCAGTAATATCAGACTTACCGATTACCGAGGGTATTAGACAAAAAGTTGTAAATAAAATTAAAGTTTCTATAGAAAATTACCTCAG
>Ga0163110_10001674_pt1 | contig 11311 bp, 7 predicted proteins | sample CRUFie1St17metaG_FD_108703 | JGI IMG/M metagenome (GOLD analysis project Ga0163110, IMG submission 108703) | Marine microbial communities from the Costa Rica Dome - CRUD Field 142mm St17 metaG | ecosystem: Environmental > Aquatic > Marine > Oceanic > Photic zone | place: Costa Rica: the Eastern...
ACGTCGCGCTTGCGCCCTGCTGGGGGCTCCAGGGCGTTCGCGCGCGCTAGTAGTACAGAACCGTCCCATACCACCGCGCCGGTCTCCGACTCTGCTTCCGTCCCACTCGCGCCGGCGACGCCGCGGCGCTGCGCTCCGCGGTCCATCGGAATGATGACTTTTCGTCCGGCGCCGAGGTCGAGCTCGAAGGTGTCGGCGTTTGGGTCGACGAGTGGTTCATCCTCGCCGAGGGCGCGCAGACCGACGAGATTCGCGTCGTCGCCGTCCGAGGAGTCGTCCGCGAGTTTTGCGGACATCTCTATCGATCAATGTGGCGACACAGCTCTTGCTATGCACGGCCAGTGGCAGCTTGGTGGCTCTTCAGAGGCTCCGAGGGCAGTACGAGTTGTTTTGCAGCGGCGCTGTGAGACGTTGATGACTTTTTCTACAGCGCTATACTCAGTAAAATAGCCCCTGGTGCCCAAAAACAAGGCAAGCAGCCGCAAAGTCGTAGCTAGCGCACGTAAAGACACTAGCAATCCAAACGGAGCTGCTAGTTTGGCCCCTGCACAGCTGGTAGCGTACGGCAGCGCTGCGAACGGCTGTCAGCATTCGCGACTGGACTGCGTCCTTTCACCATGGAGGATCTGCAATTGGAGGGGACAACACCCTGGGGTTCTCGGCACCCATTCCTAGCTGCCGCCACGCGCGGAGACGTCGCAGAAATAAACAGATTGCTTGCGGTGGGGGTTTCGCCCGACCTAGCGAGAGAAGAGCGTGTCTCAGAGTACCACACATTTCGACAAATGCCGGCGCTGGCTTATGCGTCGCACGGCAGTAATTACTTGGATGAGCGGACACAGACGGCTGTCTTTCCGACTCAAGACAAGCAGGAAGCCGTCGTCGTCGCGCTCTTACGCGCGGGAGCGTCCCCAAACCCGGAGGGTTGTTCGCCGCTTGCTGGCGCGACGAGTAGGGGCTTTCCCCGGATTGTGCGCATACTTCTGGAAGCGGGCAGCAATCCCAACGCGTCCACTCACAACCCGGGCCAGATGCCGTTATTCGCTGCGGCCACCAAATGTGAGAAATGTGTCGAGCTACTACTAGCTGCTGGCGCCGACGTGAACGCAGCAATGCAGTACCGCTCTTCAGTAACACTCGGCCCCGCTGGACCGTATCACACGGCACTGGACCTTGCGATTGGCAGGGAAATGACTGATTTGGACTTAATGCCACGAGCGGAGCGCCTGCACCGCATCTACCCACTGCTCCTGCGGGCCGGCGCCACTTTCCCTCGGCACTCCTGGCACGCGGTCCCATCTCACGAGCGGCGGCGGCGCTTCCCGTACCTGAAAAAAGTCCTCAGAGCCGGCTCATTCGCCGCCTACGAGAAGGAACACACGGACGCCCTCGTCGCGATATTCCTCCCGAAGTTCCCGCATCTTCCCGCGGAGGTCGTCCGCCATATCGTGGCACTCTGGGCCCACTGTGGGTTCTACTAAGAAAGTATGTTGTGTACAAGCGATTTAATAACTAACAATCAACGCGCGCCAGCTCTACACGCGCGCCAGCCGCTCGGCCAGATTCTCGCGCTTCGCCCGCTGTGCGTTCGTTTCGCGGAGATGCTTGTCGAGAGCGTGGAGGCGGCCGACGCAGCGCAGGTGGCGGCGCGTGTCGTCATGCTTCTCTCCTAATATCCGCTTTACATCTCCATGCGCGGCTTGCGCGAGGGACAACGCCTCGGCGGCGGCGACTTGCAACTTCCGGTCCTCGTCGCGAGATCGCGTGTGGTCGTTGAGCCGCCGGACGCAGCGCTCCGCCAAGACGAAAGCTAGTTCCAAGCGCGAGTCGGCCCGCGACAGCTGCTCGGCGGCCGTCGACGCGGGGGCGTCGCACTTCTTGCGCAGGGCTCCCTCGTCGACGTCCAGGAGAGAAGCCTTGGTCGCTTCGATGGCCTTGTCGCGCTTCTGCTCGCACTTCTTTATGGAGGCGAGCACGCTGTCGAGGCGGTCCCGCCGCGTGTCCTTGCGCAGCTGCCGACGCAACAGCGCCGCGTCGATGGCCGTGCCTTCGCGCAAACCTACCACCACGAGATTCGCGCACGCGACGTCGGCGTGCCGCGAGTCGGAACCAGACCTATCATACTCCAAATCCACGCGATCCACGGCCAGCGCGACGGCCGTCGGGCCCGTATACCGCGTCTTGCAGGTTGGGCACTCGTACGAGGCGGCCGTGGACACCGTCGCCATCTCGGCCCATTTTCTCAAGCACGAAGCGTGGGCGTAGGCGCTTTCGCCTCTACAAGCGCAGGGCTGCCAGAGCGGCTCGTCCTCCTCGCCGCAAAAGCACACTCTACATGCGGCGCCGGCAGGTAAGGGCGCCCTCACAACACGAACAACCTTGCGATGAACACACTGGCAGTCGCGCCAGCCGCAGTCGTCGCAGACGTCCCGCGACGCCGGGGTGTGCGGCTTTGCTACGACTTTCCGAGCGCTGCCGCCCGACACCCACTTGTCGGACAGGCGCGGGCCGCGCGGGACGACGCCGCCGTCGCGGCCCGGCGGGATCGCGGCGGCGCCCGTGCGCGCTCTTATTGATTTGGGGGCGGCGAAGCCGGTTGCGACCGGTTTCGCGGGCGCGAAACCGCTCAATGGTTTGGCAGCAGGCGCGAAGCCGGCGAGCGGCGCGGAGGAGCGCTGCGGCGACGGCGTGGTCGTGGCTGCTTTCTGTACGGATGCCACCGGTGTGCTGCGTTTGGCGTCAGCAAAACCAGCCAGAGAGGCCATTGCTGCTCCCTGTGTAAGGACAGGCGCGCGTTCGCGATTGCTGCAAGCGCTTGCCGTGGGTATTTAAATGATCCCTACGGGTCGAGCGCGCTCGGTTTTGAGCACTGCGACCCTCAGCACTGGACAAAATGCCGCTGTGCCTCGGCATCGAGAGCATAAGAAGCCTAAACTTTTTATTCGTCTGCGTACGCATCCGATCCCTCCCACGAGCCGCAGGGAGTTGGGCGCGCCGCTCTCGTAGCGTGCATCGTGCGGGGAAGCTAGCATTTCGCAACAAAAGCCATCGAGAGGGAGTCCAAAGCAAAACTAGAAGGGCTCACCGAAAGCCACGGCGCGCCCCGACAGACGCCGCAGCGGACGCTAACCTGCGCGCCGGCTTCGGCAGCCAGGCGTTAGTGCTGCCCCTGCAGCAAAACAGGGCCAAAGCCATACAAGCTCGTAGAGGCAGCCCAAACAAAAAAGACGCAGATCCCAGCATGCGCCACCGCCACGGCGCCGACGACGGCCCGACGCCGGGCCTCTGGGACGACGCCGCTGCGAGCGCGCCGCCGGCCCGGGCGCCTCACTACAAACCGGGACGACCGGGACGACGGCGGCGCGCCGCGTCCCTGAAAGACTACCTCCCACAGGACCCAGTACGATGGTGGAACTATATCTTCATAGCGATACCTGCGCTGTGCTTCATAGCGTCATTCATCCTCCCACAAAGACCACTACACGATTTGGGAGCGGGCTTCATGACCGACGAACACTTCGCGCGACGATACCTGCAAACCACAAACGCCACGAACGCGACCGCCCCGCCGGCCACCGAAGCCGTCTTCTTCGAGTACACTATTGTATCAAGGTTCACGCCGGGCATTACGATCTTCGCGAACATTGCCTTTGTCATGTTTTGTTTGAAACAACTGCTGCACATGGCTACGGCCCAAATCGACGAATTCCCGGAGTACCGCTTCGTGAAAGACAAGTTTCAGAGTCGGGAAGAGGGCCAGAACTGGAACTACGACTTTGTGATTGTTACTTCGATCAAAGACGAGGGGCACAAATTGGTAGATGATCTCCAAAGAAAGAACTCTATGCGTAATATTGTCTCCGCGTTAGAAAATGCCGACCTGGAGACGGAGCAGTACAAGTCCAGGAAGTTCGACAAGGTGTTCATCAAGATTAGGGCTTCTAGAGAACGATTAGAAGAGGAGGCCGATAGGTTAAATATGAAATTCAGGTTAGATGAAAGAAACGTGAAACAACGGTTATTGGACGGCCAGCCCGACCCGCTCAACCCCGACGAGTACGACGTCTACCCGCGCAAGAACGGCTGGACCTACAAGGGCTTCCAGATGGAAACCGCAATAACGGACACCGAGGACCAGTGTCCGTACGCGTTTGCAGCGGCGTCCTATATATCCCTCCTTACGCCGTCGACGCGACTCGTCCCCATGAGACGAGGCCGTGGGTGATTTTGTTTTTGATTTTGAGCACGTTTCGGGCGAGATCGCGGTATATCACGCGCAGGTACTACGAGTACATCTACGGCGAGTACCGCTCGAACCCTGAATTGCAATCACTGTATCAAAAATACCCTAGAACATCATCAATGTTCCGGTCCGTCGACCGCGTGAAGCTCATCATGTCGATCCTCAAGTGCGACCCGAACGAAAACGGTGCGATCTCCGCGTTTTGAAGTGCTGAGGCGCCTTCACGCCATCGACGCGACTCGTGTCCATCAGACGAGGTCGTGGGTGGTTTATTGTATGATTTTGAGGCCATTCGGACCGAGTCGAGCGACCGCGATGCTCCGCGCAGGTGCTGGGTTGGTGTTAGAGAAGTTGCTCAAGGCGGAGATCATCCTGGCGGCCTTTCCGCTGCACGACCGAAGCGAGTTGCAGGCCTGCCAAAGCAAGTGGCTCGTGTACTGGAGCTGGCCGTACGTATCGCGGCGTCCTCGAATTCGAAAAAAAGACCACTGGCCGCCTCCTCTCGTGGAGACAATCACAGGGAGACGCCTCGCGACACACACAAACGGCCGCGTCACGCGAAACCGCCGCAGGTGGGACCAGCCGTTTGTCAAGATAAAAGATTATTTCGGCGAGAAGATCGGCCTGTATTTCGTGTTTTTGGGGCATTATACGGAACAAGCTGGTGTGGCTGCTATTATCGGTGTTATTGTGTGGCTCGCCGCGTGTCTTACCGGTGGTGTGAACTCGCCGGTCATCCCCTTCTTCTGCGTCGTCATGAGCGTCTGGGCCACTGTGTTCTTGGAGACCTGGAAGCGGAAGCAGTCGCGGTACGCCATGGAGTGGGGCATGGTGGGCATCGAAGAAATCGAGGAAGAAAGGCCGGATTTCCTGGAAAGCGATCTGGTGATCGACATCAATTCGCCGGTGGATGGGGAGGAAATCAAGTACTTTCCGCCCAATATAAAAGCGCGACGTAATTTAATTGCGTGGACCGTTATTCTTGTTGCTTCTACGGCCGTCATGGCGCTGGTTATAGCTACATTTTTTCTGAAAGCGATTCTAGCCGTTAGAAATAACTTGTTGAACACGCGCCACTGGAACTGCGCGAAGAACCAACGGCAGTTCTCCGGAAGACCCAAATGTGTAAAAAATTGGGGCATCCCGCGATGGCTCGGGGTCGACATGAGCGGCGAGATCGGCAATACGTTGGTGAGTCTAGCGCAGGCGGCCCAGATCTTCGCTTTGGAGAACGTGTTCAACGAACTCGCGCTGTTGTTGAATCGCTATGAAAATCACGCGACCGATACCGAGTTCACCGATAAACTAACGGAAAAAGTTTTTATTTTTCAAGGAATTAATTCGTTCTTCTCCTACATCTACATTGCTTTTTTCAAGCAGTTGCAAGCCAACAGAGCCATATTGCAGCCGTTCCCCGGTAGTTATGGGTGCAAGGGCACTTGCATGTCCGAACTCAACAAACAGCTCCAGGCCATCTTCATCTCGAAGGTCGTCCTAGCCAACGTCAAGGAGATCATGATCCCCCACTTCTGGTGGAAGAAGGACCGCATCCAAGAACAGCGGCGCGCTGAATTGGATGAGATGGCGAAGCAGGAGCGGTGCGATCTCGGCGTCCCGTTGTGTAGAGACGCCTTCATGCCATCGACGCGACTCGTCTCCAGGAATGATGGAAGTGGGTGGTTTCTTTTTCGAGTTTGAGTCCGTTCGGACCGAACCGCGATGCTCCGCGCAGGTTGGACGAGTACGCCGCGCTCGGCGAGGAGCCGCCGGAAGAGGAGGAGGTCGTTTCTCGGGATATCTCGCCGGCCGAAAGGGAGTTAGAATTGGACGAATACCACCATATGTTAGGTACTTTTGGGGACTACCGAGACTTGGTGCTGATCTACGGCTATACGGTGCTCTTTGTCGCGGCTTTACCTCTAGCACCACTCCTAGCTCTCATAAACGCCTACGCCCAGATCCGAGTGGACGCCTGGAACATCTCGGTCGTCTCGAGACGCCCTTGGCCCCAGAACGCGGAGGACATCGGCTCCTGGGCGGACATCATCGAGCTGCTGTCGTATATCGCCGTGTTTACGAATAGCATCATCATCACGTACACAGGAGAGTTTTTAACCCATTGGACGAACGCGAACCGCATCATCACGTTCGCGTTTCTCTACCACGGTATGGTGGTCGCAAAGCAACTCGCGGCGTTAGTTATTGAAGATGTGCCGGGAGACGTCCAAATACAAATAGACCGGCAAGAATTCGTCGAGAAGAAGCTCATCTTTTGCGCGGCAGATGATCAAATGGAAGTGCCGGGGGTCGCGGAGGACGGCGACGCGCCGGACGTCACTATATTCGATAAAGATGATAGCGTGGTCTATCTGGACTATCCCGGCTACGAGAACTACGGCAAGGAGCGGAAGCGGGAGATTTCGGATTCGATGCGGAGTCGGAAGAAACAGGATGAGGGGTATATTCGTGAGGCGGAGCTGACGAGTTTGTAAGCTTCTTACTGATTTGTTAGGACCTAGCCGCGACGGGCCATGATGGTAATCTGGACGTCATTCCCATAAAAATCCGCCATGCCTTCCAACAGCATGTCGAAGGCGCCCCGCTGGAAAGACTCGCGCTCCCGCTCCTCGTAATCTTCTCGGCAGCTTCGCTCGAACGCAAGCCACGCTTCCCCCTCCCAATCCTTGTTGTCCAACAGATCAGCCACGATATCATAGATCAGCCCGGGCGGTTCGAGTTCATACGAAGGCCCGTGCCGGCTAGCGCCAAATGCCTCGTAGATCTGATCATGCCAAGTGTCCACCAGGGCCTCGATGTCGCCGTTCAGGGGTGAGTTGGCGTCCCCCCAGGTTACCCGGATGTCCTTGTCCGGCGTTCGAATGACGGCCTCGTAGTATATGGTCCCGCCCCGTAATTCATAGTTTACTAATTTTGCACTGTAGCCCTCCGTGCCCGGCGCAGAGAATATATACCAGCCATTCGGTTCCTCATACTGGTGACAACGGTGGATTCGCCAGGGATACTCCTCGCGGTTTCCGCACGCATACCCCGCCGCCAGGAACTGCTCGACGGAAGAATCAAGCGCTGGTGTCACGACGAGGCGCGGGTACTCCTGGCAGACCATATACCGCTCCACGGACAAGCAGGCTTCCGGTACTCGGAGCTCGCGCAGGTGCGGCAGGGATGCGCCGGCCAACTCGATCATCAGGACATGTAGGAAGCGGCGATTGTCGTCTCCTATGTACTCCATCGTCGATACTTCTGCGTCGATAATTCGCAAGTTCGGGTAGCGATGCAGAATGTTGCCGAGAGGCGACTGCCACCATTTATAACTAAATCCCTCGTCGCTGCTCGGGAATCGGAGGAGGGTGCGGTTGCGCAGCGCATCCTTCCCCAACGGGTGACGCTTCGACACGACCTCCAAGCGAAGCGCGTCCGCACCGCCCAAGTACCCCTGCAGGAGGTTGTTTCCGATCAGCAGGTCACACACTGATGCGGTGTCGGGCATAGCAGAAGGAGTGACGGCTTTTGCGTCGATCGAGGGCGCTTCCATGTCTTCCACGCCGCGTCTGAATAACCGTTTCACAGCCCTCAGCATCGCAGAGCGTCCTAGTCGCCTTCCAGTGCAGCAGTATTGGCGGCTCTCTGGCGGCCGGAGAGTCAACAGGACTCGAGTTCACAGCAAATGCGACTTGTACGGAAACGCGAAGCGTCGGAGACGTCGTGGTTTGCGTGTGAGAGTCGGGCGCAAAAAGCGGCCGAAGCTAGCGATGTAAGACACTAGCAGTGAGCCGGCTCGACTGTGGCGGCGCTGGCGACGGACGTACAGCTGGACAGGGGTGCTCCTGTAGCGATTAAACAGCGTTTCTTGTCGCTGCGTCAACTGCTGCGGCCGTACTGCATTGCTGGTACAGCTAGCACTGCATCAACTGCATCCTTCAATCGCTGTGCCGTGCGCACTGACGGCTAGCATCGATCACCGCATCGCTGCATCATGGGTAGGGACAAGCCCCCGCCGCCCTCGAAGGCCGACAAGAAGAAAAAAGGCAAGGGCAAAGAAGTACAACAAAAACGCTGCGAGTGCGAAAGACGGTGCGAGTGCGGCATAAGGCCGGAACGCCCCACGAAAAAGGACGGCAAGCCCGACCACGGCTTCCGGTGGGACGGCGAGGTGCAAAAGTGGGTCGGCAAAGGGAGTCGGGACCAGCGCATCGCCTCCAAACTCACGGACAAGGGTCCGAAGGAAGTGAAGGGTTTGACATTAAAGACGCACGAGAAATTACCTTCTCAAATGTTAAGTGAATGGTGTCAAAGAGAAAAACGCCCGAAGCCGCGCTGGCATCCCGCCAAGCCTGCGCCGCCTGGGAAGCATCGGTCGCGGTGTATTCTACCGGATCCTAAAAGAAGAGGTAGTGAACATGACCTGGCGTTTTGCCCCGCCGAGGCGTTTCCTTCTGAAACGATTGCGAAGGAAAATGCTGCGTTGTTGGCTCTCAAGCAGACGCAAGGGTCTTTGCCTTTGGAAAGGAAATTACCGGAGCCCTACCGGAGCACGTGGCTCGCCATGGGTGCGGCGAAGAAGGAGCCGGCGAAGCTCCCGCGCAAGGGCTCGAAGAATAATTTAGAGGAGGCCGCCGCCGCCGCGCCGGAGAAGCCTTCAATAGTGGTCCCGACGATGGACCGCGCCCACGCGTCGAGGGCCGAGGCCGATAGGGCGAGGCGCGCCAAGGAAGCGATCCGGAACCAGCGGACGCACGCGAGGGAGGCGAGGAAGCGGGCGAACCCGGACGCGCGCGTTTATATGGCGCCGGCGGTTCGACGCGCCGTCGTCGACGCGCTGGGTTTACAGCGAACAAAGGAGGATGATGGTGGAAGTTCGAACGACCTCCAGAAGCTCGCGGAGTTGGAAGGAGCGAAGAGGGACGCGGCGCAACATCTCGTCGGCCTCGGTTTCCGGCCGGGCCAGGCCGTCGAGGCCGTGGCTACGACATCAACGAATGATGCCTTGGAAGCGACTGAAAAAGCTCTGGCGCACCTGTGTCTGCACGTGGACGAGGGCGACCTGCCCGAAACGTTTGATCCGAAGAGCGGCGCGAACCTCGATGTTGTTGTTTCTCGCAAAGTAGCTTCGTTTGCGGTTGAGGGCGACTTCGCGACGAGGTGGACGCAATGTGCGCGCCTCGCACAGCCGGACGCGTCGTTAGAAGAGGGGGCAGGTGAATCAAATGACGAGGTCGAGGCCCTCGAGGCGACGTTCGACGTGACCGCTGTGCAAGAGGCACAGGGTTCCGTGATGACCATAGGGGACGTGTCCGTGCTTATCCCATCAATGTACCCGTCGATACCGGCCATGGTCTTGTGTAAGGGAGCTTCAAAGGCACAACATGCTACGTTAGCGAAGCTCGCCTTCTCCTTAGTGGGCGAGCCCATGCTCTTCGATCTGGTGGAGGCTGCTAAGAATCCAACAGAGGACGCGCCGCCGCCGCCGCCCGTCGCACAGCAGAAGCGGGCGGTGCCCGTTGTTGTACCGCAGCCGCCGCGGCGCATGCGTAGGAGGGGCCCCGACTGGTGGTCGCAACCCTCGAATGGCCCGCCACCTCCATCAAAACCGCGCACGTCTATACAATTACAACGGAAGACGCTGCCCGCGCACAAAGAATCAAAGAACGTTATCGATACGGTATCCAAGTATCAAGTCATGCTAATTGAAGGCGGTACCGGATGTGGCAAGACGACGCAAGTGCCCCAGTTCCTGTTAGATAGCGCCGAGGGACCGATCAAAATAGTCGTGGCACAGCCTCGGAGAGTTGCCGCGGTGGGAGTAGCCTCAAGAGTCGCGGAAGAGCGGGGCGAGAACGTCGGAAGCACGGTCGGTGTAGTAGTAAGAGGGGAAGTCGCGATGGGCTCCCATTTGTTGTTCTGTACGACGGGCGTGTTGCTACAAAGACTAAGGAGCGACACGAACATAAATGGCATAACTCATTTAGTTGTTGATGAGGTGCACGAAAGGCACCTAGATGCGGACCTACTCCTAGCGTTACTGAGACCGTTACTTGTCAAGAGACCGTCGCTACGAGTCATCCTGATGAGCGCGACGATGGACACGACTCGCTTCTCGCGGTATTTCGCCGACCTCAATCCTCAGCTATATAAGGGTAGGTGCCCCGTCCTATCCATACCAGGATTCGCGCATCCGGTGGATGTGGCTTACTTGAATGATGTCAAGAGGTTACTAGACCGAGATGAAGAAGAAACAAGGAGAGAAAAGGAGGCCTGGACGGCGACGCCGCAGCGCTTAGATGTGCAGTTCGTCGCCGACGCCTGTCGTGCTATCGCTCTGGATGAATTTCAGAGAGATTCAACCGGTGCGGTCTTGGTTTTCGTGAGCGGCGCTCTAGAAATCCAGCAGATCTGTCGCATTTTAGAGAGAGACCCGACATTATACCCGCTACCGTTACACGGCTCGCTACCCGCAAAGGACCAACGGAGAGCCTTCGATACTGCTCCCAAAGGTAAAACAAAAATTGTGGTGGCCACGAACGTTGCTGAGACTTCTATCACCATACCGGACGTGACGGCGGTCGTCGACACGTTGCGATGCAAGGAGACGGGCTACGACGCTTCTCGGTCGTTACCGTGTCTCAAGGAAGTGTGGATCCGGCAGGACGCCGCGAAGCAGCGGAAAGGTCGGGCGGGCCGCGTGCGGCGGGGCCGGTGCTATCGACTGTGCCCCAAGTCGTTCTTCGAGGGCTTTGGCGACCATACGACGCCGGAGATCCATAGGGTCGGCTTGGACGGGCTCTGTTTACAGGTGTTGTCGATGGACCTCGATGTCGAGTCCTTTGCTCCGTCGTTGCTCGATCCTCCTTCACCTGATACGTTACAACAAGCGTTGCGGGAGCTCTCGGACTTGGGTGCCGTATCACAAAAGAAATTGACGCCGTTAGGAAGGCACTTGGCGCACCTCCCGTGCGCGCCGAGACTAGGCAAGTTACTCGTGTTGGGGGCGTCCCTGGGCGTGCGCGACGAGGCGTTGCGGGTCGCGGCCGGTTTAGGTGGGAGAAGCCC
>Ga0163110_10001675_pt1 | contig 11310 bp, 12 predicted proteins | sample CRUFie1St17metaG_FD_108703 | JGI IMG/M metagenome (GOLD analysis project Ga0163110, IMG submission 108703) | Marine microbial communities from the Costa Rica Dome - CRUD Field 142mm St17 metaG | ecosystem: Environmental > Aquatic > Marine > Oceanic > Photic zone | place: Costa Rica: the Eastern...
AGAGACGCTCTATCATATACTGGAGGTTTTCCCATGTTTAAGAGTTTTTTACGTTTCAACTCCAAATCTGTTGGAGACTCAAAACATTCATATAGTTTATGATCCTTTTTTAATTGTTCCGCTACACTTAAGTATCTCTCAATTCGATTAGACTGTTGCTCTTCTTCATCCCAATTCAACCCCAACCACTCTAAATCATACTTTATAGAATCAATGTATTCTTGTTTGGATCTTTCTGGATCAGTATCATCTATTCGCAAAATAAATTTACCATCATTTTGTTTTGCTACTAAATAATTAAAAAGTGCTGTTCTAAGATTTCCAACATGCAATAAGCCAGTTGGTGAAGGAGCAAAACGAGTGATAATCATGGCAATTCCATCGAGTTATTAATAAATACTGGCGGTATCAGCTACTACGAAACCTGTCGAGCTAAAAATTTTATCAGATGTTAAATTGTTAAGTATTTGCCTCAACTTAACTATTATCCCTCCATTTATTAGCGATTGGATATCTTCTATCTAACCAAAATGCTCTGCCTGATAATTTTGTTCCTGGAGCAGACTGATATCTTTTATATTCTGATTTATAAATCAGATCTTCAATTTCCTTTACAACTTTTCTATCAAAACCCATTTCTACAACTTCTGATACCGACTTTTCATCGTCAATAAGTGCTTGTAAAATGACGTCAAGAACTTCGTAATCAGGCAAGCTATCCTGATCTGTTTGATTGTCTCTGAGTTCTGCAGTTGGAGCTTTTGTCAATATCGTCTCAGGGATAATTTCACCACTTTTGCCAAGCATCCAAGATCTATGGTTAGCATTTCTCCACATCGAAAGTTCGAAAACCTTTGTTTTATAGAGGTCTTTTAAAGGATTGTAACCGCCTGACATATCACCATAAATTGTAGAATAACCAACAGCGACTTCAGACTTATTCCCAGTTGTCAATAACATTTCACCAAACTTATTTGACATCGCCATCAATAACAAACCCCTTAACCGTGATTGAATGTTTTCTTCAGTCACATCATCATCTTTATCCCGAAACAGATCTTTCAAAACATTATTTATAGAATTTTTAGGCTCTGAAATTGGCACAGTATCCAAGGAACATTGTAAATTCTCAGCGACCGTTCGTGCATCTGAAAGAGAACTCTCAGAAGTAAATTCGGATGGCAACATAACACATCTCACATTATGTGCCCCCAAAGCATCAACAGCTATAGCAGCGACCAATGCACTATCTATACCACCTGACAAACCTAAAAGTACTTTTTTAAAGCCAGTCTTTCTTACATAATCTTTTAAAGTTTCCAACATGGTCCTATAATCAAGTTCTTGTTGATGAGGTAATTTATTAATCGGACCATTTACTACGAACCAATTGTCGCCTATTTTCTCAAAATCAACCTTTTGAACGACCTCATCATAAGCAGGTAGTTGAAGCGCAATTTCACCTTTTGGATTTAAAGCAAAACTCATTCCATCAAAGCCTTGATCATCCTGACCACCAACCATATTCAAATAGACTAAAGGTATGTCAGTCTCAACAACGCGCGATATCATTTTTTGCAAACGTTCTTCTCGCTTGTCTCTACTATATGGTGAACCATTAGGGACTACAAATATCTCTGCCCCACTTTCAACTTGTGCTTCACACACATCTGGATGCCATGCATCTTCGCAAATTGGTGAACCAATTTTTACACCATCGATATTATAAGGGCCAGATATCGCTCCTTCTGAAAAAAAACGTTTTTCATCAAATTCATTATCATTGGGTAAAAAATGCTTTTTTACGACAGTTTCAATCTTTCCATCACGCAAGATATAATAGGCATTATACAATTTTTCTCCGTCAAAATAAGGAGCACCTAAACCCACACTGGGGCCTAATTTTAATTCAGATGCAAGCTCTTGTACCAGTAACATTACCTCATTAATGAATGCTGGCTTTCTCACTAAATCACCAACTTGATATCCTATAAGAAACATTTCTGGGAAGGCAATATAATTGGCATTAAGTGGTTTAACTTTTTTAACAGTCTGCCTAACCTTTTCAGCATTGCCTGCTAAATCTCCAGCACGTGCATTTAGCTGCGCAATAATCAATCGAAATGTGTTATTCATATTTAACCTCAAAAACATTCTTGTTAATATTTAATCACTCTGGATAAAATATAAAAGGGATCAAATTAAAAGGATTGTCAGGTGAAGTTTGTCCATTTAGAGTTGAATATGAAATTACAAGCCTAATTTTTAAAAATTTATTTTGGAAAAAACGATGTTATTCAAATATGTTCTAAATACCGCTTTTTTATTTACCGTAATGTCGGGTACCAGTTTATTAGCTGAAAACTCAAAAATAGTTACTGAATTCGACTCTGGAGGTTATTATGAGGGTGAATTTAAAAATGGTAAAAGGCATGGCTCAGGAAAATATGAACTTCCAAATGGCTATTCTTATGAAGGTGAGTGGGTAAACGGAGAAATTTTTGGACATGGAGTGGCACGCTATCCAAATGGATCCATTTATGAGGGTATGTTTTCAGATGGAAAACCTAATGGTTTTGGAAAAATAGAGTTTTTAAACGGCGATATTTACGAAGGAGCTTGGACTGATGGAGATATAAATGGTACCGGAAAAGCAACGTATAAGAATGGTTTTATCTACATTGGCAACTTTAAAAACGCTAAATATCATGGCCAGGGCGTTTTAACAGACTCAAACTATTATGAATATAATGGAACCTGGAATGATGGAAAGAAAGAGGGAACCGCTAAGATAACTTATTCTGATAAAACCCAGTATGAGGGAGAAGTTCTAGATGGTTTAAGACATGGTCCTGGAAAATTAAGTTTACTCGATGGTACGATTTATCAGGGTATTTGGCATAAAGATAAAATTCATGGCAAAGGACTGATAATTAATATTGATGGGGAAAAATATGAAGGGAATTTGCAAAATGGATTACGATCAGGAGAAGGAAAACAGCAGTATAAAAATGGGACATTATACGAAGGATCATTTTTAAATAATCAAAGGCATGGCACTGGAAAACTTACGCACGTAAGTGGCTATAACTACTTTGGAAGATGGGAAAATGGGCAAAAAAATGGCTTGGGAATTATAGATTATGCTGATGGTTCTCAATTTTCTGGTATTTTTCAAGATGGTGCTGCGCATGGAAGAGGTGAAATTAAATATGCTGATGGAAGCCATTACGATGGAGAGTGGTTTAACGGCATAATTCAAGGTTATGGCAATTCAACCTACGCAAATGGAACAAAATATAAAGGACAATATTTTAATGGAAAAGCACATGGCAAAGGAACCATGACTTATCCAAACGGGAACATTTATAATGGTGATTGGCAAGCAGGGTTAAAAAATGGAGAGGGAATAGCAACATACAATAACGGCACCGTATACTCTGGTGAATTCAAAAACGGAATGAGGCATGGTGAAGGGACAATATTAATGCAAAATGGTTTTGAGTATAAAGGAGAGTGGCAAAACGGAGAAATTGAAGGAAATGGTACAGCAAAATATCAAAATGGTGATATTTATATTGGCAATTTTGTAAAAGGTAAAAGGCATGGATACGGTAAAATGCTTTATAATAACGGACAAGATTTTGATGGAGAATGGAAACATGGAAGGCCTGTATCTGGCTGACATTACCAACTTTTACAAAGAGTACTCACAAACCATATATCTAATTACAGATGACTTATCCCCTTGAATGAATTAACATTTGGACATATTTTGATATTATGTACGAGTTACCAAAACTAGTAGATCCGTTTGATCGATCAATAAATTATCTTCGAGTATCTGTAACAGATCGATGCGACTTTAGATGTGTCTACTGCATGTCAGAAAATATGACTTTTCTGCCAAAAAAACAGCTGCTAACCTTAGAAGAGCTAGATCGAATATGCTCGATATTTATTAGACAGGGGATCACCAAACTTCGAATTACCGGAGGTGAGCCATTAGTAAGAAAAGGAATAATCGATTTTTTTAAATCAATTTCCAGGCATTTGAGCTCAGGAGCACTTAAAGAATTAACTTTAACTACAAACGCCTCACAACTGGAAAAATTTGCACCTGAATTATCTGATCTGGGCATAAAACGAATAAACGTTTCCCTAGACACTTTGGATGCAGCTAAATTTTCCCAAATCACACGATGGGGACGGCTTTCACAAGTTTTAAAAGGTATCGAGGCAGCTCAAAAAGCCGGTATACGCATAAAAATCAACACAGTGGCTCTCAAAAATACCAATGAAGATGAATTGTTTTCTCTTACCAATTGGTGCGCATCTAATGATATGGATCTAACTTTCATCGAAGTCATGCCTATGGGTGATATTGGAAATGAAAAAAGACTAGATCAATATTGGTCTCTAGAAGAACTGCAAAAAAGACTTGAAGAAAAATATACAATAGTAAGTCTAGCTGAAAAAACTGGAGGACCAGCCAGATATATAAAGTTATTAGATCTAAACTTAAAAGTTGGCTTAATAACACCGCTTAGTCATAATTTTTGCGAAAGTTGCAACAGAGTTAGGTTAACTTGTACCGGTCAACTACATCAGTGTTTAGGCCAAGAAGATGAAGCTGATCTAAGAGATATATTAAGGCAAAACCCCAATAATGATGAACCTGTAATTAATGCCATTAAGAATGCTATTGCGTTAAAACCAAAAGGCCATAATTTTGATTATAGTCGAAAAAATATTTCTGGTAGAATAAGCCGACACATGAGCCATACTGGAGGCTAAGCAAAAATATAGTTGTAAATTATCAATGGTGAGAAAATGGATAAAATTAAAAAATCAGAAGGAGAGTGGAAGGCACAACTCTCAGAAATGGCGTTTAAAGTAACGCGTAAGGGAGCCACAGAAATGGCCTTCTCCAATGACAACTTTCCCAAAACACCAGCATATTTTAGATGTGTCTGTTGTAAAGAAATATTATTTGATTCAGATCACAAATTTGAAAGTGGCTCCGGTTGGCCAAGTTTTTTTCAAGCCGCAAATAAATCTATGATCGATGAAAAAGAAGACAACAGTTGGATTATGAGACGAACAGAAGTGGTGTGTGCAAAATGTGATGCACATTTAGGACATCTATTTCCTGATGGCCCTAATCCAACAGGATTAAGGTATTGTATAAACGGTGCCGCTTTAGAAAGAGATGAAAAGTAAATCTACTACTCAAATGACTGAGCAGGGTCGTAGTTTCCAGCTGAATTTAGTAATTGCTGTATTAGGCTCATGCCCTTGATACCACTTTCAGTAATTCTTCTAGACAAGACTATTACTTTCTGATCTTGAAGTTCAAACTGTTCAATATTTTCTAACAAACCGCTTTTGGCAAATGAGACAACAACAAGTTTGCGTTCAGTTATTTCAGGCGACCTATACATGAAATTTTTAACTTTTGTATATAGATAAAACCACCGATCATCCTCTACCAAACCTATTGAAGATGGAGGGCCAAAAAGATTTTTGACATTCTCTTTTGAAGCTTTGCCAACCTCTAGTTGGCTTAATATATGCTCTGATGGCACATAGCCGTGTTGTTTATATGTTGGAGAACAGCTAGCAATCGATAAAAAACTAAATATGATAACTAATGTTTTCAAATGAAAATAATAAAGCTTCATAGGTTTTCAAAATGACTTTCAACATGTTACTATTGTGCTTGAAACTATATAAAACTATTTAACAATTCAATAAGATAATAATAACGGGAAATTTCAATTGAAAGAAAAATACAGAGAGTTATCTTATAAATCTAAAATAGATATAGCGGCGTTAAGTGCAGAAAAATCTATTAAATTTAATATTAGTTTCAGCGCAGAAGATTTAAGTGAAATAGCCACTAGTCTTGATGTTAATTCGATTAAAAAAGCTACTATGCGTGGTAAAATTTTAAGAATTGATAAAGATAAATGGACTTTAAATACTGTAATTGGCGCCACTGTTTTACAAAATAGTGTAGTGTCCTTGAGACCAGTAATGACACGAATTGATAATAAAGTATCTCGTCAGTTGGTAAAAGGACCTGACATGAGTATTCAAAAAAATGAACGTGAATTAAATGATGATGATTTTATTGATAAAGAATTATGCCTTGGACTTATTTTTTTTGAATACTTGGCCCTAACCATACCACTATATCCAAAAGAGAAAGACGAAGTTTTTGATGAAAGTTCGTTTACTCATCAAGAAAAAAAAGAAGATGCAGAATCTAAAAAGATATCACCCTTTGCGATTCTTGCCAAACTGAAGAAAAAAGACTCTAATCTATAATATTTAAAGAAAAAGCTTGCACTAATTGTAATAAAGAGTATTTTCTCGCTCTAATTTGAGGCTCTGTAAACTTTCATTGAAACTTTTGCATTTAAACCTTAAAGAAGGCGTGCAATCACACGTAAAAATAGGAAAAATGAGGTTGAGTTATGGCTGTACAACAAAATAAAGTGACACGCTCGCGTCGTAATAAGAGAAGAAGTCACGATTCTTTAATGGCAGAAAATCTGAATGAGTGCAGCAACTGTGGTGAATTAAAAAGACCTCATCATATATGTGCAGCTTGTGGGTATTATTCCGATAATGAAATAGTTTCTATGATTGAAGACATTGATCTAGATGAAGACGCTGCATAGAAAATCTGTAGTCATGATATACCTTGCATTCTGAGTTCAAAGATAAAAAAGAAAAAGCCCTGGTAATATCAATTGACGCAATGGGTGGAGATAAGGGCCCGAAGGTCGTAATCGACGGCATCTACAAATCATTAAAAAAATATCCCAACACTTATTTTATTATTCACGGTAAAAAAGATCAATTAAGTCCACTGATTAAAAGTTCTCCGAAAATTCTGGCGCAATCTGAACTTGTGCAATGTGAAGACGTAGTAACAATGGAAGACAAGCCAAGTCACGTGATAAGAAATGGCTCTAACACTAGCATGTGGTCAACCATTGAGTCTGTTCGAAATAAGAGCGCGTCCATAGCAATATCCTGTGGAAATACTGGGGCATTAATGGCATTATCAGTCGTTAGGCTACGCAAATTACCCGGAGTGATACGCCCAGCTATAGCCTGTCTTTGGCCCTCAAAAAATAAACACGGGTTAAATATTGTCTTGGATGTTGGAGCAGATGTTAAAGCAGATGCTCTAGATTTATCACAATATGCTCAAATGGGCGTCTCATACGCGAGAAATGGCTTAAATATAAAGGAGCCACGAGTAGGACTCTTAAATATTGGAACAGAACAAAATAAAGGACGTCCAACCATAAAGCAAGCTTATGATTTAATAAAGGACAAAGCCGAAAATGGAAATTATAATTTTGTAGGCTTTGTTGAAGGAAGTGACATTCCCTCTGCCAAAGTAGACGTAATCGTTACAGACGGATTTACCGGTAACGTAGCCCTAAAAACTGGTGAAGGTACCGCAAAATTAATACGTGAAAGGTTAGCTAAGGTTTATAAAAGTAGTCTTCTTTCACGTATAAGTGCCCTCTTATCCGCTAGTGAATTGCAAAAATTCGCTCATGGAATAGACCCAAGACGCGTGAATGGCGGAGTATTCTTAGGTCTGAATGGGACAATAATTAAATCTCATGGTGACTCTGACCCAACCGGCGTAGCTGCAGCCATAGAATTAGCAATAAATTTAACAAGTTCAGGTTTCAACGAAAAACTAGCAGCAAGAATTGCTTCTGAAACCGAATAACGATAAGCTAAAATAAAGAAAATAATAAGATAGATCAAGATGACGATGTTAAGAGCGGTTCCAGTTGGTGTTGGGCATTATTTGCCAAAAAAAATTATCAGTAATAGCTATTTTGAAAGATTCCTTGATACAACCGATGCGTGGATAAGAGCTCGAAGTGGTATCGAAACAAGACACTTTGCTGAAGACAATGAACTTACTTCAGATCTCGGCTTCATCGCTGCAAAAAATGCGTTAAAAGACGCTTCTTTGGAGGCCAGTGATATCGACGCTATTATTGTTGCAACATCAACTCCAGACCTGACCTTCCCATCCACTGCCACAAAAATTCAACATAAGCTTGGAATGACAACTGGTTTTGCTTTTGATATACAAGCAGTTTGTGCTGGGTTTGTTTTTGCTCTAGCAAATGCAAATGCTTTAATTGTTTCTCAACAAGCAAAAAGAGTTATTGTAATTGGTGCAGAAACTTTTTCTAGAATAATGAATTGGGAAGACCGCTCCACATGCGTATTGTTTGGTGATGGCGCCGGTGCCTTAATCTTGGAAGCTCAAGAAGGCAACGGTGATACCCATGACAGGGGCATTATTGCAACCGATTTAAACTCTGATGGTAGCCTCACCGATATTCTTTACGTTGATGGTGGTGTCTCAAAGAACCAAAGAAGTGGAATTCTGGTTATGGAAGGTAAAGAAGTTTATAAACACGCAGTCACTAAGTTAGCGCAAACTGCTGAAACAGTACTCTCTAAGGCAGGAATAAATAATAATGAAATAGATTGGGTGATTCCCCATCAAGCAAACTTACGTATAATAAAATCAACCACACAAAAACTTGGCATAGATATGTCAAAAGTTATCTTAACAGTCCAAGACCACGGCAATACTTCAGCAGCTTCAATTCCACTTGCTATATCTGTTGCAAATAAGGAAAAAAAACTCAAAATAGGTGATCTATTGTTAACTGAAGCGATTGGAGGCGGGCTAGCCTGGGGATCTATTATCCTACGCTGGTAAAATTTTTAGACTGATCAATTACTTAAGGTTGACAGATTAAGTATTATTTTCCTACTGTTAGTGAATAACTTGGGGGAGTTAATTATATGAGTGAAAAAACGCTGACACGCATGGAATTGAACGAAGCTCTTTTTAGAGAAGTAGGTCTTTCACGAAATGAGAGTTCAGATTTAGTTGAAAGCGTTCTGAATCATCTTTCGGATGCGCTAGTAGCTGGAGAGACTGTAAAAATTTCCTCTTTTGGTACTTTCAGGGTGTGTGAAAAAACTCAACGTATCGGTAGAAACCCTAAGACCGGTGAAGAAGCCGTTATCACCCCTCGAAGAGTTTTGTCATTTCGTCCCTCGCATCTGATGAAAGAACGGGTATCAGCGGGAAACAGTGGCTAAGTCATAAGCTATGGAAAAATCAGCTCAAGCATTCAGAACAATAGGTGAGGTGGCAACTTGGCTGGACACAGAAGCTTACGTATTAAGATTTTGGGAAAGTAGGTTTTCGCAAATAAAACCAATAAAGAGAAAAGATGGAAGACGATATTATCGACCAGATGACATGAAAGTAATTGGTGGGATAAAAACATTATTGCATGGAGAAGGCATCACCATAAAAGGGGTTCAAAAGATCTTAAAAGAAAAAGGCGCTAGCTATGTTGCGACGCTATCACCAGAAATTGAAATATATGAAAACTCAAAAGAAAAATATGGTGAATCTACAAAAACCATTGAAACGCATACAAAATCTGAAGTTGAAATTGATCCAGAACAATCAGATATTAGAGCGCGAGAAGATATAAACTTTAACGATGATTTGGCTGGTTATAATGCAAAACAAAAAAATGCTTTTGAAAAACAAGAACTCAAGATAATTGTGAGCCGTCTAAAAGTATTAAGGGACAGGATAATGCATGAAAATAGTTTTGATATTTAAAAAATCTGCTATTGTTTATTGCAGCGCCTTCTATAAAAATTAATGAGTAAAGCATATCGGGCTATAGCGCAGTTTGGTAGCGCGTTCGTCTGGGGGACGAAAGGTCGTGGGTTCAAATCCCGCTAGCCCGACCACTAACATTTAAAAAAGATTTACACTGTTTCAACAAGAGATGAAAAAAGAGATAAATTATGGTGGATAAAATAAAAGGAGTAATTCCTTCACAATCAATTAGAAAGATGATCAGAAACATGAATATTCTTTCTGGTGAAACAGAAATTCTATCCCCTCAAATACAACCAGCCAGTTTGGACTTGAGATTAGGTGAAACTGCTTATCGAGTAAGAGCCTCATTTCTTCCTGGAAAAAATGCAAAGGTTCTTGACCGTTTACATGATTTCGCTATGCATAAAATTGATTTAAATAATGGAGCGGTACTAGAAAAAGGCTGCGTCTATGTTGTTCCATTAATGGAGAGCCTCGACCTTCCTAGTACAATGACAGCTGCAGCCAATGCAAAAAGTTCTACTGGTAGACTAGATCTTTTGACAAGAGTGATCATAGACAACGGGTCAGAATTTGATCGAATAAGTGCTGGATATAAGGGGCCATTATACGCTGAAATTTGTCCACGATCATTTTCGATCCTTGCACAATCAGGGCAATGCTTGAATCAAATCAGGTTCCGTATTGGAAATACTGTCATAAGCGATGCTGAACTGAAGATAATGCACAATAATCAAGCTTTAGTTAGTGGGCAAGCATTGATAAATGATGGGTTAGGTTTTTCAGTAGATCTACAACCAACTAATTCTACCTTGGTAGGTTTCATGGCAAAGCCACATACCGACGTTATAGATCTGGCAAAAATTGAACATTATAATCCACTTGATTTTTGGCAGCCAATTGAAAGTGAAAATGGACGAATAATCTTAGATCCAGGTGCATTTTATATACTCGTAAGCCGAGAATCCGTGAATATTCCTCTAAATTGTGCTGCCGAAATGGCACCTTATTTAGCAATGGTTGGTGAATTTAGAGTCCATTATGCTGGTTTTTTTGATCCTGGGTTTGGGAATATTTCGGCTGGTGGGGTTGGTTCAAAGGGTGTGCTAGAAGTTAGGTGCCACGAGGCTCCATTTGTAATGGACCATGGTCAAAATGTAGGTAGGCTAGTATACGAAAAAATGGTTGAAGAGCCAGATATTGTATATGGGCGAGATGTAAAATCAAATTATCAGGGGCAAGGATTGAAACTCTCAAAACATTTTAAGAAAATATAAGCTTTTCAACCATTATCTTCAAAAAAATCTGCGTCCTCCAGATTATCATGGCCTTCATTGAATTCCTCATCTTTCACCAATTTCCCAGGTGGTGGTCTACTCTCTAATAGTCCCGCCGCACGTAACTCTTTCAGCCCGGGTAAATCTTTAAGAGATGACAACCCAAAGTGATCTAAAAATTTTTGAGTTATCATGAATGTAACAGGACGACCGGGAGTTGTGCGACGACGACCCAAACGAACCCACTCTATTTCTATCAGAAGATCTAAAGTTCCTCTACTTACAGAAACCCCCCTAATTTCTTCAATTTCAGCTCTA
>Ga0163110_10001676_pt1 | contig 11310 bp, 8 predicted proteins | sample CRUFie1St17metaG_FD_108703 | JGI IMG/M metagenome (GOLD analysis project Ga0163110, IMG submission 108703) | Marine microbial communities from the Costa Rica Dome - CRUD Field 142mm St17 metaG | ecosystem: Environmental > Aquatic > Marine > Oceanic > Photic zone | place: Costa Rica: the Eastern...
CCAATGTAGCAATTTTTTGATTTTTATAAATCAAACTGATGAATTATTTTGATGTTATTTATATGGCATGTTAACTATTGTGTGAAAGTAATAGATTACTTGATAATTCATATATAAAAATTTTTTTAATAATATAATATGTGTGAAGATATGTATTTTTTACTCGGAGTTTCTATTTATGAAGATTAACACATTTTATGGAATTTCAAAAATCTATCTTATTCTGATTTTTATGATAGGTCTTATTCTCTCCGTTGTTGCGATAGCCGGATTAGACAGAGGTAATCAGTGGTCATTAGTGCAGATTATTGTTTCTATGGCAGGTATTGGGATAACTCTTCGATTAAAAAATAATAGTCGATATTTCAGACTATTATATTTATTCATAGTATCTCCAATAATTTGCTATTTATCTCTAAATTATGTCTATGAACTGCTAAGTTTACCATCGCTAGAAAGTTTTTACTTAGACTATAATAGTGTTGTTTTCATTAAATTATTAGATTTGACCTATTACTATATAGTGCCAATAAATTTTATGGTTGCTTATAAATACGAGATCCTTGATAGGCCAAAAGAAGGTGGTCAGATTTATATACCTGAGATAATTTCACTGCTTATTCAGGCTTTACTTTTTGGTATACCAACTTTGATGGTGTTATCATCAGTTTTTGATTTTGAATTGACAAGTATTCTTGCAACCTCTGGTGTTTTAGCTGCGATCGTTGGATTGGCAATTCAAGCAAATCTCAGTAACATGTTGTCAGGAATATTTGTAAATATTGAAAGACCTTTTTCGTCAAATGAATGGGTTACGATAGGTGACAAAATTGGACTTGTTGCTGATGTAACCTGGAGATCTACAAGGCTCAGAACACTTGAAAATACTGAAATCACAATACCCAATGAAGTAGTAGCTAGTTCAGTTATTACAAATTGGAGTCGCAACGATAAAAAAAGAATGAGTGAAGGCTTTCATATATTTAACACTTTTTCTTTTCACCCAAAGCATGATCCACAACATATTAGTCAGTTAATACTGAATGCTTTAAAAAAAGTGAAACCTGTTGACGGTCGAGCCCATCTAAATTTTCAATGGGTAAAATTTAATGATGTCGATGAATATGGTCTAAAATTTACTGTTGGATTTGATTGTCTGGACAGAATGTTAAAATTTTCTCAACAAAATGTGGTAATGCTTGAGATACACAAAACTTTGAAACATGCTGGTATAAGCATGAGTGCAGGTAGATTATACACAAATCTTGAAGAAGAAGCGGGTTTCCATGCGTTGAAATCCAACAGTCGTATTCCAGAGCATTTTGATCCTGAGTTCTATGGTGAATTTAATCCTTACAACGAGACTATAAAAAATAAAGTTTTACTCCAGAAGGTTCCGATTTTTATGTCTATGACTGACGAAGAAATTGATCTGATAGCTAACAATTGTAAGAGATCGCACTACGATATATCTGATCTAATAATTAAGCAGAATGATCCTGGTGATAGTTTATTTGTAATTGCAGATGGTGTGGTTAGTGTTCAAGTTGAGCAAGCTTCTGGTGATTTGTTTACTGTATCAAAGCTAGGCGTGGGAGATTTTTTTGGAGAAATGTCTCTAATGACTGGGGAGCCACGAACTGCAAACATAATTGCAGAAAGTCCGACGGTTACTCTAAGCGTTGAGAAAGGTATAATTAAGAAAGTTTTTGAAAAAAACCCGAGAGTTTCTGACATGATTTCAGATGTTTTAGCAAAGAGGAAAGTTGATTTGGAAAATGCTAGACTTTCGAGTGCTGAAGACGTTTCAAACGTAAGAAATATTGCCGATGATTTAAAAAAGGCTATAATCAAATTTTTGAGTTAAGTTATAGTAACTGAATTATAATAATGATGGGTAGAATTATTATTTGATTAATATCCATCATTCTTTTTTTCGCTTAGCACTCTGTCTCTTTTTCCTAGATATGCTCCCCAGGTTGTCACGCAGAAGGGAACGCAATAGGTTAGGCACACTTTTAAAAGAGGTGGAAATTCACCAATTAAAATTTTATCCCCGTGGTTTATTGTGGTAAGAATTGTTCCGACCACGCAGGCAGTGTAAAAAGCTTTTCTGGGTGTGCCATCTGTAAAAGCTAAATCTAAAAATTTCGTTGAATATTTATCCGTCATTGCGACCTCTAATAATTTTTATCTGGATTTGACAATATTTGACAAACGTGTAGGGAGATAAGTTTTTTAGTTGTGTGGCGGAAGCATCTCTTTAAACCAGGTGCTTATAGCTTTTAATTTTTCTTAGATAGAAGATATATCCAATGCCTCAAAAACATCAATAACTAAATGCTTACCGAGATGAGAATAAGAGATATTTTGCCCCTGATGAATGTCTGAAAAGCTTTCACTGAACAATTAATAATTATTCTTGCAAATCCTTTAAATTATATTTTGAAGTCAAAAAAGCTTATATCAAGCGCTCTATTTCTTTATAAAATCGCCCGATTTCATTTAAATATCACTTTCGATAGCATCAATTTATCAAGTATTAAATTGCAGTTAGTGCGTTGTTTAAACGTTGTATAGGTTCAGGCTTCTCATAGTTTTGGCCATTGAGAAATTGTTCAATTGTTTCGCCTGTTAGATTAATTGCTCTCTCCAAAGTTTCCTGTGCCTCCTGCGTTTTTCTCAATTTAGAGTAGGATGCTGCTGAGTAAAATAAACTATTTTTTGTCGGTACCTTAAGTTTTTTAAAACTATTTATGGCGTTTTCAAAGTCTTCCATGCAAAAATTGATTATACCTTCATCCTCAAATAAAATATCTGGACAGAATGGATCTAATCGCATTGCGCGCTTGATTTCGTCTAAGGCTTTTTCAGGCTCACTCATATAAATCAATGCTGTCGCATATTTTGCTGCTATGTAAGCATCACTTGGGCAAAGGTCCTTGGCTTTTTCATGATGATATCTAGCTGATTGAAAGTCTTTTCTAATCATTTTTATTGAGCCCATTATTCTGTGAGCCTCAGCTTCATCTGGATCTAACTCAAGTGCACGAGTCACAGATTTAGTGCATTCCTCAACCCAATTCCCACCGGCTACCTCCTTATCCCATGATTGATAGTTAGCTAAGGAACATGCTCTCCAAGCGTGGGCTCTTGCATAATTTGGATCTAATTCTGTAGCTTGTTTAAAAAAGTCATAAGCTTTTTCGGCATTTTCTTTTGTTGCCCCAGATTTTCGATGATGATCTAAACCTTGTAAAACAAGATCATATGCAGCTAAATTTTCAGGTCGTGAATTTGAAAGTTGTTGAATATGATCTGCTTCGACTCGGCCTACGATAGTGGAAATAATAGTGGCAATTAGCTCATCTTGAATGTCAAAGATTTCATCAATTGTTGTATCATAATTACTTGACCATACAGTACTTTCTTTTTCTGCTGATATTAAGCTGGCACTTATCCGCATTTTAGGTCCAAGTTTTCTGACGCTTCCTTCAAGGATGTATCTTACACCTAGTTCTTTCCCAATTTCCTTTGGCTTTTTATTTTTTTCACGATAGGCGAAACTAGCGCTACCAGATACTACAAGTAACTTTCTGAATTGGGAAAGAGATGAAATTAAGTCCTCGGAGAAACCTTCACAAAAATATGCTTGTTCTTCGTCATTACTTAAGCTTTTGAACATCATTACTGCTAAAGACCCTGCCTCTGCCTTGTCAATTGCGATCTGTGGTGCTTCTGTTGGTTGATGATATCTACCTGCTCCTTTGAATTGCACAATATTATAGGCTTCCACAGGATTTTGGATATTCTTTAACTCTAATTTGCCCACTGGCTCAAAAGAAGCCTTTACTTTTTGACTGACCATGTCGAGTACTGTCTTGGATATACATATTCCCTCAGGCTCTGCTTTGGCTTCCAACCTTGCTGCGATATTAATGGCGTCTCCAAAAAGATTATCGCCAGATATCATGACATCTCCCAAGTTTAGGCCAATTCTAAATTGCATTTTTTGATTTTCTGGTAGCGCGTCATTAATCGTCTGCATTTTATCTTGAATTTTAATTGAGGCTTCCGTTGCTTTAACGGGACTATCAAATTCTGCTATTACACTGTCGCCTGCAGAGCCAAACATTCGCCCATTGTGTTCAGATATGATACTATCAATTATTTCACGGCGCTGTTTGAGAACAGCCAGAGTTATGTCTTCATCAATTGACATTAGTTTACTAAAGCCAACTACATCCAATGCAAAAATTGTACTTAATTTTCGTTCCATATTACTACCCCAAAATAATTTAACTTGTTTAGATTAATTGCTAGCGTATCTTGTTAAATTAGCAGAATGATTTCATTAGTTTATTCACAATTTGATATTTTGCAAATGGAGATTGGTGATAAACGAGATCAAAAATGCTAATTTGGACGAAATTTAGGGAAATTATGACGCATTTTATTACCTTTTATTACAAACCATTTGTTAGTAGTGTGTTGTGATAATATAAATGTTGTGTTGCTTCAGCGAAATTTTAGACGAATATAATTAAATGCAAAATTACTCCTTTTTTTCGTTAGCCAAAAATGCCCTAACTGGTCATAAAAATTGGCAAAAAGCTTGGCGTAGTCCGCCTCTTAAAGAAGAATATGATGTTATCATAATTGGGGCAGGTGGGCATGGATTGGCTACAGCATATTACTTAGCAAAAGAATATGGCGTCACAAATGTTGCAGTTTTGGAACGAGGGTGGTTAGGAGGAGGCAATGTTGCTCGGAATACTGTAACTGTTCGCTCTAATTATCTAAGAGATCAATCAATTCCTTTCTACGTAAAATCTGTAAGTCTTTATGAGGGTTTAACCAAAGATTTAAATTTTAATATGATGCATTCAAAACGTACTATGGTCGATGTGATACATAATTATCCTAAAATGCGGGATTTAAGAAGACGTCAATTGACTATGGATATATATGACTCGACTTACGAGCAAATTACTGTGGCACAAGTGCGTAAACTAATTCCAGCTTTAACAGGTGGTGGTCCTGATTCTAGACTTCCAATTATTGGCGGCATGGTTCACAAGGATGCGGGGGTTAATAGGCACGATGCTGTAGCTTGGGGTTATGCTAGAGCTGCAGATTCTCTTGGAGTCGAGATGCATCAAAATACAGGCGTTACTTCCTTGCTCCGCGACAGCAGTGGAAATATAAGTGGCGTTGAAACTGTGAAAGGTCGAGTAAAAGCGAAGAAGGTAGTGGTCGCTGTTTCTGGACATACTACGACCCTTACCGAAACAGCTGGATTAAATTTACCACTTAGAACTATGAACTTAACTGCATTTGTGTCGGAGCCAATAAAACCTATCGTTGACGTGATAGTAAATTGTTCAGATTTAGGCTTCTATTTTAGTCAATCCGATAAGGGAGAATTAGTTATTGGTGGTGCTCCTGACTCAGCTCAAAGTTTTAGGCGAGATATCAAGCAACATGTGTTTGAGGATACTGTCGGGGCAATGCTCGAATTATTCCCATCTTTCAAGAAACTAAAGCTGTTAAGGCAATGGGGTGGTCATTTAGACATTACACCAGATGCATCACCTATCATGGATGAAACCAGTGTGTCTGGATTGTATGTCACAGCCGGTTGGTGGGGTGGTTATAAAGCCATACCTGCCGGAGGCCTAACAATGGCTCATCATGTTGCAAAGAACACTCCCCATCCCTTAATGGAAGCTTTTACATGTGATCGATTCAGGAATTTAGATTATATTTTGGAAACTGGCACAACTACTGCTCGATAAAAGGTGTAAAGATGTTATTGATAAATTGCCCATTTTGCAATCAACGTAATGAAACAGAGTTTGTTTATGGGGGCCCCGTTGGACTAGAAAGGCCCGATCCAAATTCTGTGTCAGATCAAGAATGGGTTGATTATTTAACATTGGTGCCCAATCCAACGGGTCCTGTTTTCGAAAGGTGGTGGCATGCCCGTGGATGTGGGGAATGGTTTATCATTTGTCGGGATACGGTCACTCACGATATTGTGGAGAAACCCGATGGATAATAATATGCGTTTACAATCTGGAGGTAGAATTGACCGTTCAAAGCGTTTAAAATTTGAATTTAATGGGCGCAACTATTATGGTTATTCGGGTGATACATTAGCATCAGCTTTGCTGGCAAATGGTATCAAAGTAGTAGCAAGAAGTTTTAAATATCATAGGCCACGTGGTGTTATTGGGTCTGGAGTAGAGGATCCAGCTTCTTTAGTTGAATTACTAGATGATAATGCATCAGGAAATAACTTATCAACTTCAATTATTTTAAAAGATGGATTAAAAGCCAAATCAATTAACTGCTGGCCCACTGTAGACTTTGATCTTGGTTCCATAGTTCAATTTTTTCATAAACTTGTTCCAGCAGGATTTTACTACAAAACTTTTAAGTGGCCAAATTGGCATTTATTTGAGCCTTCTATTAGAAAAGCTGCTGGCTTAGCCAGTGCTCCCAAAGAACCTCCAAAAAAAGGACACTTTGAGTCACGAAATGCATATACAGATATCTTGGTTATAGGTGCTGGTCCAGCAGGGTTAGCGGCAGCATTAATGTTTGGAAAAGCTGGTTTAAAAGTTTTTTTGATTGACCAAAATTCAGAGCCAGGGGGAAACTTATTAAATTCTAATGCTGAAGTTAACTCAAAATCTGGAATGATTTGGGTAGATGAAGTTGTCCGGGAAATTGAAGAGATGAGTAATATTACTCATATGCAGAATAGTACTGCATGGGCTTACAGAGAGCACAATCTGGTTATTGTGAACGAGCGAGAGGTGGAAAATCCTTCAATTTTAGAGCGAAGTTGGCGAGTTCGCGCTAAAAAAGTTATCATTGCAACAGGTGCTATTGAGCGTTCGCTAGTGTTTGCAAATAATGATCGACCAGGTGTTATGTTAGCTTCTGCAGTTCAAGCTTTTGTAAATCGATATGCATTAAAATTGGGTGATAATTTAGTTCTCTTCACAAATAATGATAGTGTCTATGCTTATATTGATGATTTATTGGGAGTGGGAATTAATATATTGGCAGTGATTGACTCACGTAAAGCTGTTCCTCAATCATGTTTAAATGCAACAAAAAATTTAAGAGTAATTGCTAATTCTGTGATTAAAAATGTAAAAGGTTACAAAGGGGTTGAGTCAGTAACTGTCCAGTCAATCAATACTGGGGATTTGGAAATTATCAAGTGTGATTTGGTTGCGCATTCAGGAGGGTGGAACCCGGCGGTTCACTTGCACTCACAGTCGCGAGGATCGTTAAGATTTGATTCAAAAATTTCAGCTTTTGTTCCAGATAAAATTGTTCAAGATTTAGTAAACATTGGATCTTGTAATGGTACATTCGCGTTAAAAGATATCTTTGATGAAGTTAAGAACTCGGTATCTAATATCTCCACTGAGCTCAAGGCTATTGCCGATGAAACTATTTTTGAAGCTGATAGACAAAACTATTCGATAGAACCCTTATGGAGTACAGACTTATCAGATGGAAAAGAGAAAGCATTTTTTGATATTCAAAACGATGTAACTTTTGATGATGTTAGATTAGCATTATTGGAAGGATATTCTAGTGTTGAGCATGTTAAACGATACACAACAGGTGGGATGGGTTTTGATCAAGGTAAAACGGGTAACATCAATATAATAGGCACTATTGCTGATCAGCAGGGTGTTGCCATGGATGATGTTGGAACTACTACTTTTAGATCCCCATTTACACCAGTATCATTTGGATCAATCAATGGTGTTAGAGAGAAATCTGTTGTTTTACCTTTTAGGCATACTCCAATAACGAAATGGAATCTTGAAAAGGGTGCTTTCATGTATGAAGCAGGTGCTAGATGGCGCCGCCCTGGTTATTTTCCTAAGAATAATGAAGGTTTTCAAGAAGCAGTTAATCGTGAGTGTGAAGTAGTCAGAAATGGTGTCGGGGTCTATGATGGTTCTCCACTGGGGAAGTTTGAGCTGAAGGGCAAGGATGTTGGGATTTTTCTTGATTTGATATATACGAATATAATGTCTTCTTTAGAGCCAGGGTTTGGTAAATATGGGTTAATGTTAACTGATGATGGACTGATTTTTGATGATGGTGTTGCCTTCAGAATCGATGATAGTCGTTGGTTTATTTCGACTTCTTCCGGCCATTCTGATGCTGTAAATCAACACATGAAAAAGGTGTTAACTTTTGATCGTCCGGATTTGGATGTAAAGATCACCAATACTACTAACCAGTGGAATAATGCTACAATTTGTGGACCATTAGCACGAACGCTTCTAACGAAACTGTCAACAGATATTGATGTTGATAATGAATCTTTCCCATTCATGACTTTTAGAGAAGGTATGGTTGCTGGTATTCCTGCAAGAGTTATTAGAGTCAGCTTCACCGGAGAGTTGTCTTTTGAAATTAATGTGGCGCCACGACATTTGCTTAGCTTGTGGAAAAAGATAATGGAGGCTGGTGAAGAATTCGGGATTTTACCAGTTGGGTCAGAGGCTAGTCATGTCTTACGGGTTGAAAAGGGTTTTTTATCTCTAGGTCATGAGGTTGATGGTACAGTGGATGCTTATGATTTGGGCATGAGCTGGATCATGTCAAAGAAGAAAAGTGATTTTATTGGAAAGCGGTCTGTTAATTTGCGACGAAGTCAGGATAAGGTTAGGCGCGAATTGGTTGGTTTGTTGCCGCATGATCCAAATGAAGCTATACCTGAGGGTGCGCCGATCACCCCTATGGGAAACAAAATACAAACAGAGGGTTATACAACGGCGTGTGTTTGGAGTGTTGTAAATAAGAGATGGGTTGGATTAGCATTAATTGAGGATGGACATTCTCGCCATGGAGAAGATGCCCACATAAGATTAAAAAATAAAATTATTCCAGCTAAGATAACAGATCCCATTTTTCATGATCCTAATGGCAATTTATTGAGGTCGTAAATGGGGTATGATATAAAAATTGAGAAAAAAATACTTCATGCGTTATTCGATATTAAAGGATCAATTAAGGATGTTAATTCTTATTTAGAGGACCAAATTGGGTCATTTCCAATAGAGCCGAACTCATTTATTAAACATAAAAACTTGAAAATATTATATATCGGTAGCGAGCACTGGATTATTCAAGCGCCCATTGAGGAAGAAGAGAGTCTACTTCGCTTATTGGCCCCTAACAATTGCCCTTCTTCATTAAGTATCGTTCTAATTTCAGATACTTTAACTTTTTTCAAGATTAACGGCGCTAATGCAGATGATATAATGTCTATTGCTTCACCTTTAAATTTCAACATGGATGTATTTGCCCAGAACAGTGTAACTTTTAGTGAGTTTTTTGGATTGAAAGCACTAATTATGCGCGAAGGTGACGGGTACCTATTTGGTATTGATCAAAGCTTTGGCGACATGATTTGTGACTATATTGATCTAACATTAGCTACATAAGGTTTAAAAGTATCAATTTAAGAAGTTTATTTATTGATATTTATTTGCAACTAAAGCTAACATTTCACCTCTTTTTACCAAACCTCTATTAGAGTGGGCTAAAATCTTGCCACTATGAGAGAATTGCAGTTCAATCGATGGTCTCTCAGGTTCTGATATGTAATGAAACCAACCAGCGCTTTGTCCTTTTGAAACGATTTCTCCTGCTTTAATCAGTCTATCAAATATGCCATCTCCGGGAGCATGTAATGTTGCTTTAGGATTAGAAATCTCAATAATTTCAAATTCTGATTTTTTTAAATTTTGTTTACTCTTAAAAATATCTAAATGATTTAAAATGTTTAAGATACCAAGTTCCGCTAAGTTAGTCATATTTGGATCAACACCGCCGCCCCCCCCCAGTTCAGCGGCGATCATCGGAATTCCAGCTCTTTCTGCAGCTGAATTCAATGACCTATTGTCATTATTTTGTCCTAGAATCCATATTGTTGGTGCCCCAAAAACTTTTGCTAAAATCATGTTTTTATTAAATAATGTGGTATTTTTAGATTTTGTTGCCAGAGAGCAAGGTGTAAATATTGAAGCTTTACCACCAGAGTGCAAGTCAATAATAACATCAAAATTTGATATAAGTTTGGTTTCTAAATAGTGTGCTAACATTTCTGTAGGCGATCCGTCTGGGTCACCAGGAAAAGCTCTATTCATGTTTTTATTATCTAAAGGATTAGTACGGCTTGAGTTCATTACTGCAGAGAAGCTTAAGCATGGAATTAATAAGATTTGGCCAGTTATTTCGTTCGAAAGAACTTTTTGAGAAACCCGCATTATAGCAGCCGGCCCTTCAAATTCATCTCCATGGTTTCCACCAATTATTAGAATTTTTTTACCTTTTCCATTTCTAATATTAATAATCGGGATAGCGTGGTAACCTAGTGGAACAGAATTGTCTGACCATGGTATAACAAGGTCGCCAATTTGGAAGCCATTTTTCTCTAAATCAATATTTGATTTTATTCTAGATTGATTATTGGGCATTTTAATGGTCCTTATAGCTTATACATTATTTTAGTCTATTTTTAGTATGATTGTTAAATGTTGCAAAAGAAATTTGAAAATAGCTTATTGGCGTGTTTAAGAATTAACATGTCGAGTTTTATACCCTTATTTCAATAATAAATATACATATAATATTCTAAATAAGTTTTAATTTCTAATTTTACTAATTTTGAGGGGGACTGAGATGGATACTTTTAACAATTTCAAAATCAAGCCGATTTCCGGTGCAATGGGGGCAGAGGTTTTTGGTATAGATCTGTCAAAAGATCTTTCGTCAGATGCTTGGAATGAAATACAAGACGCATTTCATCAATATTTAGTTTTGATTTTCAGAGACCAAAATTTGACTGATCAGCAACAATTTGATTTTTCTCAGCGATTTGGAAAAATTATCCCACATCCATATGTGAAAGGATTACCAGAAATACCTGAGATCTTCAAAATCATAAGGGAACCTGGAGAATCATTTAGTTGGGATGGATTTTATCATTCTGATTTGATGTTTTTGAAAAAACCGCCTCTTGGGGCAACATTGTACGCTAAAGAATGTCCACCTTTTGGAGCCGATACTGCATTCACAAACATGTATTTGGCTTACGAAACATTGTCAGATGGGATGAAAGCTTTATTGGATGGTTTAGAGGCTGAGAACGAGTCTGGAAATCCACAAAAGTATAGTAGCAAGTATCAATCTATGGAAGAGCTGGGAAAGAAAGGCGCTATGGGAGCTGTTCATCCAATGGTGCGGGTTCATCCGGTAACA
>Ga0163110_10001677_pt1 | contig 11308 bp, 23 predicted proteins | sample CRUFie1St17metaG_FD_108703 | JGI IMG/M metagenome (GOLD analysis project Ga0163110, IMG submission 108703) | Marine microbial communities from the Costa Rica Dome - CRUD Field 142mm St17 metaG | ecosystem: Environmental > Aquatic > Marine > Oceanic > Photic zone | place: Costa Rica: the Eastern...
ATGAAGAAGAAAGAACTAGAACAGCAGATGGCACATGTTTGGGCATTAGTGTGGAATATGCATTCACACTATGGATACCACACACCTGCTAAGTATGGTCTTGGCGGTACTCCTCTAGGTGAAGCAGTTATTGTTACACCTGAGATCGTAAAGAGATTCCAGTCTATTGAAAAGGTTGAGAAGATCAACATCATTATGTTGAGTGATGGTGAATCAAATCCTCTAAGTTTCACTCGTGCAACTTCTTACGAGAATTATAAATACCGTCACGGTGATTCAGAGACAGACTACGATACATACTATCGTTCAGATTATCTCTGCCATCATGGTAACAAAGTGTTCATATTGAGAGATCCTGAGACTCGTTACACCAGAAAACTTGATATTGAACCATCTCTAACTACAAAAACAATTGTAGATTTTTACAAGAATTGCACTGATTACAACTGGATTGGAATCCGTATTGGTGACAAGCGTGATCTCCACTCTATTTGTAGCGATCTTGATTATGGACTTGCAGCACAATATGATCACATGTGGTCAAAGCAAAAGTTTGCTGCAATCAAAGAATATGGATTTACTGAATTGTATGTCTTCCCATCAAACAACATGGGCAGTGGTACTAACGAAATCACTGTGAAATCCAAGGGTGATACTGCATCTGCTGCAGAACTTACTCGTGCTTTTAAGAAACACATGGGTTCAAAGATGACCAATAAAGTCATCCTAAATAAATTCGTGGAGCAAATTGCATGAATACACGATGGGACTTTGAGTATTATTATAAAGGTGAAGACAGACACATTAAGGGTCATGTCTTTGCTGCTACTCAAATGCAAGCATGTATGAATTTCCAGAAAGCATTTAAGAATGCTTTTATGGTAGGGTATCCTGTACCCACACAGAGCGGAGGATCAGATCAGCATTCAATTGCGACTGACTCTCTAAAATAAACACATTATTGTCATGGATTACAAACCATACTCACCTCAATGGACTCGTAAGAGATACCTAAAAGAGGCACTAGAATCTTATCTGGAGGACGGTGCTGATGTCAGCACCATCTATGAAGACATTCTAGATATACTGAACGCAAAAGCATCTTCTGCTATAGCAGAGTATGATAAGATTGCGAAATTGACTGATAAATTATCTCAAGAATAAAATGCTATCTACTGCATATCGTCTTAGACTAGAAGGTATCTGTAAGAAAATCGCAAACAAAAAAGAAGTCCCTTTGGATGACATGATTTGGGCAGAAAAAATGTCCAAAGCAAATACCACTGCTCGCGAATGGTTGCGTCAAGCACGTCGGCAAGCAGCACAGGATATTCAGGAGGGCAGCACCGATGATTTTCTCAATAGGATGGGACTCGGAGACCCTGACCCATCCAAACACAAAACAAGATTTGATGGTGCTGATGATATAAACGAATGGTTTAATAGAGATAAACCAGACGATTGGAGACAACGTGACTAAACCTATAGAAAATTACGAACAACTAATTCAACGCTTTACTAAGCGTACCATGCAACTCTCTAGTAGAAACCAAGAGTTACAAAGTGCATACGATGAGTATGTAAAAAATCAAAATGACCTAAAAAGATTGGAAGGTTCTATGCAGGCAATCCAGTATGTAGCATACGGTAAAATGCCTGGTGATGGAAATCATGATAAGTTCAAAGATCACTTACCACGAGGAGCAGATGTACACAGCAGTAATTTACAGCAACGGAAGTCAGGAGTGTGAGAGAGTCGCATCATTACTTAAGTCATTAGGTGGTGATTTTATGGAGTATAAACTGGATCAACATTTTTCTCAACGTGCTTTTGAAGAAGAGTTCGGTAAGGGTACAGAGTACCCTCAAGTTTCAATTGGTGCAAGGCATATTGGCAATCTAAAAGACACTCTAAATTACTGTAAAGAACAAGGTATGTTCGTTTGAAAACTGTGTGTGGGAGTCCATATAATACTGCGTAAAAATACTTAAGTGGTATAATAAATAATGATGTATGGAGTTGAAACTATCATGTCCCATTACACACTTGCTTGGCACGATAAACAAGATGTTGAGCACCATATCTGCGAATATGCAGAATCCGCATTTCAAGCATCAGAACAGGCGAAGGAGGATGTTCCCTATCTACAGGAACATCCTTTTTCTTTGTATGAAATTCTCAGAGAGGACTAATGAAAAACCTACCGATTGTTTCCACAGTTGTTATCTTTGGGTCTGTCACAGCAGCACTTTATTTCCTTCCGATGGTAGCATACGCACAACCAGTATTTTAACTGTCACACAGGCATTGCACCTATATAGATTTCCTGCTATAATAAGTACATAATCAAACAGGGAATCCAATGCCAGCATCACCAGTAACAACTGAAAAACTCATCAAAGCACTTACAAAGAAGTTTGGTGAGGAAGTCACTTCAAGCGAAGTAAAAATTGTTGCTCGTAAGATGGGTCTTTCTTATCGTACTGCATGCGGTCGTTTGAACGCATACAAAGCAGGACGTGGAAAGTGGAACCTTAGTGTTCAGGAATTGGAGCAAGCATACGAAGCACCTTCTGCTACACACACTGTAACTATGGTGCCTTCTGTGGACAATACATATGTTCCGTTTGGCAATTTCAATGATCTCCACAAGGTAATCAAGTCCAAAGTATTCTATCCAACATTCATTACTGGACTGTCTGGTAACGGTAAGACATTCTCTGTAGAGCAAGCATGTGCTAAAGCAGGACGCGAACTGATTCGTGTCAACATTACTATTGAAACCGATGAGGATGATTTGCTCGGTGGTTTCAGACTGGTCAATGGTGATACTGTTTGGCATAACGGTCCTGTGATTGAAGCACTTGAGCGTGGTGCAGTCTTGCTTCTAGATGAACTTGACTTGGCATCTAACAAGATCCTTTGTCTACAGTCTGTCCTTGAAGGTAAGGGTGTCTTCCTCAAGAAGATTGGTCGCTACGTCAATCCTACTAAAGGGTTCACAGTTATTGCTACTGCTAACACCAAGGGTAAAGGTTCTGATGATGGACGTTTCATCGGCACCAATGTACTTAACGAAGCATTCCTTGAGCGTTTCCCAATCACCTTTGAGCAGTCTTATCCAAGTGTTAAGATTGAGCAGAAGATCTTGCTCAACGTTGGTTGTGATACAGACTTTGCAGAGAACCTAGTCAAGTGGGCAAATGCCATCCGTAAAACATTCTACGATGGTGGTGTTGATGAGATCGTTACTACTCGTCGCTTGGTTCACATCGCTCAAGCATTTGCTATCTTTGGTGACCGTTTGAAGGCAGTTACCAGTTGTGTCAACCGTTTTGATGACGATACCAAAAATTCTTTCCTAGATTTGTACACAAAGGTTGACGCAGGAGAAGAAATGGATTATACTAATCAAGAAGATGAACCAAGTTTTTGATTATGAAGTACAACGAAGATGAACTTCTAAAGGAACTTCGTGATTACATCGCAGGCACATACAATCAGCACTATGCAACTGATAAGATTCAGACGCTAGATCTGATTGATGCCTGTGGTGATGCAGAAGCATTTTGCCGAAGCAACATTCTCAAATATGCTTCTCGCTACGATAAGAAAGGAACTGCTCGTCGTGACATCATCAAGATTTTACACTACGGTCTGCTCCTCCTTTATTTCAGCGACCAATCCAGCAAACGTGAAGATTACCCTAACCGATGACCGTTATTTCTAGAGAGACTATTGACATTCTGAAGAACTTCAGCAGTATCAATAAGTCTATTGTTATTAAACCTGGTAGTAAACTCAGCACTATCAGTGTCAACAAAAATATTATGAGTACCGCTGAGATCCAAGAGTCTTTTGATAGTCAGATTTCAATCTATGATCTGTCTTCATTCCTTGGTTGTTTGAGTCTGTTTGATCAACCTCAGTTTGATACTAGCAACTCACAGTTCTTAGCAGTAAGTGATAGCAGCGGTCGTTCTAAGACTCGTTTCTTCTATGCTGATCCTGATGTGATTGTTCAACCTCCTGACAAAGAATTGCAGATGCCTTCTGAGGATGTGCAGTTTACTCTTGAAGCAGGAACACTCCAGTCACTTCAACGTGCAGCAGCAGTCTATCAAGTTCCTGACCTATGTTTGTATGGTGAGAATGGTATTCTGAAACTGTGTGTAACTGATAAGAAGAATGAAACCTCAAACACTTTCTCAATGGAAGTTGGCGAGACTAAAGATGAGTTCTGTTATTGCTTTAAGATTGAGAACTTGAAACTTCTTGTATGTGATTACAAAGTCACAGTCAGTAAGCATAACGTAGCATTCTTTGAAGGAGAAAACGTACGTTACTGGATTGCATTAGAACCAAACGCATGATCTGGACACATAAATTTGCTCATCATAAAGAACTAAAGAATGCCTTACTGAAAAGTATTGAGCATTCTAAGGGCAAAGAATATGTTAAAGGTAAAGACCAGATTGCAAAGACTGATTATTATGAAGGGTTAGATCTGCATGAGAAACATTATCTTACATTGTTTCATTCAAATCTAACCGAGTTTTATCATGAACTACATGAACGTTATGCACTAGGAGATTTCTCCTTGTATAATGGATGGTATCAGCAATACTATGAATCAGATACCCATGGGTGGCATGCTCATGGACTTTCTAATTTTAGTATGGTATACTATTTGGAGATGCCAGAACCACATGTAACTGAATTCTGGATACCCCATGTGAAGGAGCGTTATACTCCAGAGGCACAAGAAGGGGATATTGTAGTATTTCCTGCACACTTTCCACATCGTTCACCTCCTATCAAAGGAGATACGAGGAAAACTATTATCAGTGTGAACTATAACATCCACACTATTGACTCCAAATTTATTGAAGATGGCAAATGATTTCCTGTGGGTAGAGAAGTATCGCCCACGCAAAATTGATGACTGTATCTTGACTGATAATGTCAAGACTAACTTTCAATCCTTTCTTGACAACGGTGAGATCCCAAACCTCTTGCTGTCAGGTCCTCCTGGTATTGGAAAGACTACAGTAGCAAAGGCATTATGTGAAGAACTTGGAGCAGACTATTATGTTATCAATGGGTCAGACGAAGGACGATTTCTTGACACTGTTCGCAATCAAGCAAAATCATTTGCTTCTACTGTCTCTCTTACTTCTACTAGTAAGCATAAGGTTCTTATCATTGATGAGGCGGATAACACGACTAATGATGTTCAACTTCTTCTCCGTGCGAGCATTGAAGAGTTCCAGAAAAACTGTCGCTTTATCTTCACCTGCAATTACAAGAACAGAATTATTGAACCTCTGCACTCGCGGTGTGCAGTCGTTGACTTCGGAGTAACTGGAAAAGATAAACAACAACTAGCAGGACAGTTCTTCAAACGTATCAATCAGATTCTCGGTCAAGAGAATGTTGAGTTTGAAATGAAAGTTATTGCTGAACTTATTCAAAAGTTCTTCCCTGATTGGAGACGTTGTTTGAATGAGTTGCAAAAATATTCTGCAACTGGTAAGATTGATACAGGTATTCTATCTGTCATCTCTGATGCCTCTGTTGATGAACTTCTAGATGCACTGAAGCAAAAGAACTTTACCAAAGTTAAAAAGTGGGTAGTTCAGAATATTGACAATGATGTAACTTCGTTGTATCGTAAGATATACGATGCTCTATATCCTAAACTAGGATCCCAATCTATTGCTGCTATGGTTCTTATCATTGCAGACTATCAATACAAAGCAGCATTCGTTGCTGATCAGGAGATTAATCTTCTGGCAAGTCTTACACAAATTATGATGGAGTGTGAATTCAAATGATTGACTTAAAACTACTCAGAATTATTACTGGGGAAGAGATTATTGCTGACGTGGTTAACTTTAGCAATGGTCTTGTTACTGTAAAAAATGCACTGGTTGTTTTGCCACAGGGTCAACAGTTTGGATTTATGCAATGGGCAAGTGTTATTGATCCAGAGCAACCAGAGATTACTCTTGACATGAAGCATGTTGTTTACATGGCAGAGGTACATCCTAGAATCCAAGAAAAATACAATTCAATGTTTGGTAGTGATCTTACATTACCTGAGGAGAAAAAGTTAATTTTATGATTAATCTATTTGGCGAAGAAGAAATGAGACCTTTGGTATGGAGGAAAAAAGAAGTACCTTGTTATTTTCTTAATAAGGAAGGTGGTTTGTGGAGTGATAAACGAAATAAATTTTTAACACCATCTTATGAAGTTGTAAGGTATGCTGATGGGACAGTAATAAAGACAGCAGTGAAATATAACCTTTCAATTCCTTCAAATTTTTATGAGGATTATAATTTTTCTAAAAATGGAAAGACACAAAATATCCAAGATATTCCATGGGAGATTATGACCATCCGTGTTCATAGAGCAATGATGGAAACATGGAAACCTTTTGATGAGAATCCTCCAGAAGATCTAAAAGATGAATGGGATAGTTTATCTGATAAAGTAAAATATTATATTGAAGGTGGTATGGTAGTAGATCACTGGGACGATAACCCATTGAATAATCACATAGACAATCTAAGATGGTGTACATCTTTAGAAAATTCTAATCACCGAAAAAAGCAAAAGTATGCTACAATGGAAACAGAGAAAAAAACTCCCCTTGAGGAATTAATCAAATGAAACTCAAACGTCAAATGAAATCCAGAATTTATTATATGTTCTGGGGAGCGATGACCATCACAGTGTTCATCGGTCAACTGTATGTTGGTACAGGTTATCGTCTTATGACAGATTCAGTAAACAGACTATTGCAGTCTGTTGATGGTGTACTTCTTGACAAAGATAAAGTATATCCAGATTACGAAGGATTTATTTAATTGACAGCATTAATTATTATTATCGTGCTTATTGCTGCGGCAGGAGCACTTATCAGATACTACGATCCCCATAACTAATGGCATCCCTGAAAACCCCTCTTCGTTATCCTGGTGGTAAAAGTCGTGCAGTAAAATCTTTAGCAAGATTTATTCCTGACCTTTCCTCCTACAAAATTTATCGCGAACCTTTCCTTGGTGGAGGTAGTGTTGCTTTGTATATTACACAGCAGTACCCTTCACTTAGAATTTGGGTAAACGATTTGTATGAACCTCTTACAAATTTTTGGAAGACGTTACAGGATGATGGATATCAATTAGGATATAAACTACAAGAACTCAAGAGTAGATATCCTGATCAGGGATCAGCAAAAGGATTATTTTTAGAAGCAAAGGAGATTATTAATGACGGAGAGAAAAGTCACCTTGAAAGAGCTATTGCTTTTTACGTTGCTAATAAGTGCTCTTTCTCTGGTCTTACTGAATCATCATCTTTCAGTGCCCAAGCATCAGACTCCAACTTCTCAATGCGCGGTATTGAAAAACTAAAACATTACCAAAAATTGATTGAGAACTGGCAGATCACAGGACACGATTACACAATGCTTTTGGATGATAATAAAGAAGCATTCGTGTACCTAGATCCACCTTACGATATCAAAGATAATCTTTATGGAAAGAAAGGAGAAATGCACAAACGTTTTGACCACGATAAGTTTAGTCACGTTTGTGATAATTACGTCTGTCGTCAACTTGTATCATATAACTCGTCACAAATGATTCGTGACAGATTCAATGGATGGGTTGCATCTGAATACGACTTGACATATACTATGAGAAGTGTTGGAGACTACATGAAGGATCAACACTCTCGTAAAGAACTTGTACTAATGAACTATGACCTGTGAGGTAACTTTATTCAAAGCGGGTACAGTCTTTAAGGAAAAAGTAATCTGCAAAGACTACCAAGATGCTCGCAACGTTGCACTAGCACGAAATCCTGGTGCGACAATCGTATCAGTAACAGCGGTATTTTGCTAGTGTGGAAGATATGGAAGTATGCGTTAGGATCTTTCTCGGATGATAAGACCGAGAAGTATGACAACTACATCGCTATTGTACGCACAATTCTATTTTTCTCTTATCTAATAACAAATTGCTTTATCATAGCAGGAAACATACGACACTGGAACGACAATGTACCAACTGAAGGATTACCTAAACAGTATCAATCAAAACAAGCAGAACCTAATAGACCAAGATCCTCTGGCGGAGAAGAAGTATCCAGCATATATCGTTAACAAATGTATGGCACAGCATCTAGACACTGTGATGCATGCTAACGAGATGAACCAGTGGGTAAATCTTCCAAACAAGTTACAGTATGACTTTTTTATAAATACGGTTAGACCCAAGAAGCGTTTCTCTCCTTGGGATAAAAAAGACAAGATTGATGACCTTGAACTCATTCAGAAATACTACGGTTATTCTGTAGAGAAAGCAAGGCAAGTTATAGATATCCTGTCTCGTCAACAACTTGACTATATTAAAGATAAACTGAATACTGGAGGATATAATGGGCGAAGAACAGGAAATCGCGTGGACTAAAAATGATATGGTTGAGGTTACCCTTAGGGAACCTGATGACTTTCTAAAAGTCAGAGAAACTTTAACTAGAATCGGAGTCGCTTCTAGAAAAGAAAAGAAACTATACCAGTCATGTCACATCTTGCATAAGAAAGGACAATATTTCATTGTTCACTTCAAGGAACTTTTTGCCTTAGATGGTAAGAAAACAAATCTTTCTCAGAATGATGTACAACGGAGAAACCGTATCGTTCAATTGTTATGTGACTGGGGTCTAGTAGATGTCCCTAAAAAGGATTCAATCCTTGACATCGCACCTTTAAGTCAAATTAAAATTATCTCTTACAAAGAGAAAGGTGAATGGATACTAGAATCTAAGTACAACATCGGAAAGAAAAAACAACCTTCCGAATATGGACAGCAACAAATCAGCAGTAGTACAGAAGCCTAAAGAAAAATTTCAATGGGCAGATGAAGGGGTATCAACTCTTATTAGAGTGATTATTCTTGGCTGGAGCGGTGCGATATTAACCTTAAATTATGTTTCTATTCCAGGCATACCCCAGAAACAAATTGATCCGACTTTTATAGCTTCAGTTTTCACAACGACTTTAGCTACCTTTGGCGTCCAGACTGCCAAAAAGAATAATGGAGACGGTGACAATAAAAACAAAAACAATTGTGGTTGTAACGATGCAAAAAGTAATTAATGCACTAGCAGTTCTTTCCTTCTTAGGTGTAGCAGGTATCGTCGGTGGCGGTGCAGCAGTCTACCTTAACAGGGGAAAGATTATTGATGGTGTAAAGAGTCAAGCGATGGAAATGATTTCAGGTGCTATGATGCCAGCATTAGATGCTGAACTACCTGCAGCACTTCCTGATGCATTACCTGACACAACTGGAGGAGTGCTCCCCTTCTAAATTAATCCTACATCATGGATATCCCAGAGATTAAAGTCAATGGACTTAGGATAAGTGAGATTAATATTCCTAACGTCTACACACCAGAATGGTTGAAGGAAGCACCTACGGTAATTCCTGCTACTTCACCTGTCACATCACAGATAGGTGTGCCTATTATCAACATGCCTGGTTGTGTAGAAGCGCACGAACAAAATACAAATAGGGAAAGGAGTGGTATCCTTAGTGAAGATGATCCTAAGGGTGTCAAGGTCTTTTGTGATGCTGGTGTCCCATCGTTTAGTCCTATAGACTACGATAAGGATAAGATTGAGTATGAATACGAGGCACCTATACCAGCAGTAAATCCACCTCCAGAAGCAGAACTCGGTGACACACCTGAGATCCCTCCAACAAAACCTATAGTTTGCCCTACCGAAGCACAGATACTAAAAGAACCCATCGGCACTCTTACCGATAGTGGTACTAAAAAAATTGTTGAGTATAGATTGATAGGGACAGAATGTATACCAATCAAAGAAGATATTACTATTACAGATCAAATTATAAAAGGAATACCATCTACTAATCAGGTTACAACTACTGCATCAATTGCAATCGTAGCTACAGCAGCTGCAACTGCAACTCCTATTCTACTGAAAGTTGTTAAACCAATCGTTAAACAAATAATAAAGAGAGTTAAGAAGGCACTTGGTAAAGAACCTCCTAAACTCTCTGCTAGTGAAATTCAAACAAACAAGTTCCGTGAGAAGAGAGGATTACCTCCTCTTAAACTTCCTAAGGCAAGGAAATAGGAAGACCTAAATCTGATGCATTGGTTGAAGGTTCACCTATAGAATGTCTATGTTGAGATACAGCATTAACGTTCTGCACCACTACGTCTGCACATATTTTATAGTATGGTGACTTTGGATGGAATGATATTCCTGCCTTCATTAATTCACCACAATTTTTTAATCTCGCGATCTCAAAGTCTAATCTCTTGTTAGCAAGTAGTTGATTGCGATATGCGTTGTGTGTAGTTGCTGCTTCCTTACAAAGGTCTTGTGCTTTTCTATCCAATGGCCAAGATAAGGTTGCAGAGAATCCTGCATTCCAATTGTAGTTATCTTTCTGACCAGTTCTTATTGATTCGTTGTAGAGGATTTGTCCTGGGTTGTCAGGAATCCCGTCTGGAATAGGGTTGCCATCAGAGTCAGTGTCACCGATGAGGTCAAGCATGTTATATACAGGGCTGTCATAATAATCCTCGTAAGGAAATGCCCAAGAAACATTTCGTGTAACATAGGGGGTGAAGTTAAGAGTAGGTCCTTGACATTGAATGCCATCTCCATAGGTGTTAGTTATATACGGTCCTTGTAAAACCTGAATTGCCTGGTTGGTGACTGAGCCTGAGCTATTCGCGACTGGATTTGCTGTCGCACTTACACCCCCTACAGTCTCCGCCAGAGTGACAGGGGCAATCGCAAATTGTGATAGACATATCGCTATTGGGTAAAGATACTTGTTGTGTCTGTTACGGACTGAATGGTTGTTGTCCTTTGAATGATCGTGTGGTTCTGAAGACCTGGGGCTATGTACGACTCCACGAAGGAGAAGTTGCCACCAGGAGAGCTTTGTTGCCACTGTGGGCGCGATCCGCTCCCCAGATTTAATCCTGTCCATTGTGATGTCACACCGTTTAAGGTAGTAGAAGTTGTTTCAAGATTGCTTGGAAGTATATTACTTCCTGAAGGTTTTACACCCGTGCCTGATACTGTATAGGTATATCCCGTAGAATAATCCATTGAATTTATGGTCTCGGTCACCTCAGATGTAGTTTCCGTATGGCTCGTCATTTGGCCTTGCTGGAAATTTGGGACTACAGGCACTGCGAGTGCAGATCCATGAGCAATACTAAGGAAAAACCCTACAGTTGCTACATGAA
>Ga0163110_10001678_pt1 | contig 11308 bp, 14 predicted proteins | sample CRUFie1St17metaG_FD_108703 | JGI IMG/M metagenome (GOLD analysis project Ga0163110, IMG submission 108703) | Marine microbial communities from the Costa Rica Dome - CRUD Field 142mm St17 metaG | ecosystem: Environmental > Aquatic > Marine > Oceanic > Photic zone | place: Costa Rica: the Eastern...
TCCTTGATATTATAAGTAAAGAATTTTTAGAGACTATGATTCTTACTGGATGTAAGAGTATTGGCGAAATAACTAGAGATTTAATTATTTACAAAGATAATAAGATTTCATAACTAAAAAAATATTAATTCTAATAAAAAAGCCTTGGATGATTTAAATACTAAATATCCAAGGCTAAAAACTTTATTATTTAAAGAATTAATTAATGATCATGATGATCGTGACCACCTGAAGGCCAGTCAAAGACATAGTACAATGTAATCCCACCTATCTCTGAAACTTCATTAGAAACTTTCTTTCTTTTGTAACCGATATCTACTTTAAAATTTTCTTCAACATAATAACCCAAGGAAATCTGTCTAACATTATCGTCAACATTTTCATCGGCTTCAGTAGCATCATTATCTTTATATGTTAATGTTCCGCCAAGAGTAAATTTACCATGTTGCAGGTTGAAGCCATAAGTTGTATATGTTCTGTCATGACCTTTTTCACCACCTAATTTCTCAATATCCATGTATTCACCAATTAAAGTTAATTTCAGATCTTCAGATAAATAGGAAGTGTGCATTAAGCCAATTGACATTCTTTTTTCATCAGCCTCACCACCTGTACCTTTTGCTTGTTTCGCATAACCCAGCTTATATCTAAAGCCATCAATAAAATTATTATCAAGTGAAAAAAAGTCTTTTCCTTCTAATGATATTGCAAAGGATGAAAAATCTTCTGTATTTGAAACTCCACCATCAGATTTTTTCTTTCTTCCATCATTGTTAATCCTTGAATGACTTAAAGAAGTTGTATCTGCATAAAATGTTGATGCATTAAACTTATGTGTTCCAGCATCTCCAAGATCTTTCATGATCTGAAAACCTCCACCAATCTTCTGAAGTAATGAATAGCCTTCAGGTTCTTGATATCCATAAGCTCCTGGGAAAAGATGAAAATCTAAACCAACAGATGGAGAAAATTTACCAGCATATATAGTCAAATCATCTTTCTTAAAATTAAGATATAGTTTGTTTACTATTGACTTATGTTCTTCAAAAAACTTATCTTTTGGTGTTTCTGACTCTTCCTCACCATGACTATGGCCATGGTCTCCACCTTCAACTTTAATATCAGATATTATTGAAAAACTCTCATTAAAATTGTATCCAATTTCAAAATGTGAATGAGTTGAGGCTTCATCTACTTGTTCCTTTTCTTCTTCAGCATCAAAAGTTTTATCTAAATGAATCCTGATTCCTGAATGAATATAAAATCCCATACCATCACTACCATGATCTGAATGATCTGAATGATCAGAATGATCAGAATGCCCCTTTGAAAAAGAGACATTTGGTAACAATGTTATGGAAAAAAGTAATAAAAATAAAAATACTTTACGCATTTGGTCACCGCCTTAAAAAATTAGTATATGTTATAACATAACAATTTACTTATTCAAGAAGTTTGTTTTCTGAAGACAGAGAGAACAATTATGAAAAATAGGGTTAAAGTGAAAATTATAGAAGGACCTGTGGGAATATCGACAAATATTGATAGATATACACCTATAATGATTGATAATATTCCTAACAAACCAGATACCAATGCCATGGATCCGGGTGAGCTTGAAATTTGTCTAGCTGTAGCAGCTGGGATTATAAGCATTGATGTTATTAATAATATTCCAACAACTTTTACACAAGTAGCGACAAAAATTACTAATAATGTTAGAAAAATAGATTGAATTAAAAATGTATTTATATTTTCGGCTTTTGCAACACTTTCGTTTATTGTCATTAATACAAGTTTTTCCCAAATAAAAAAGAGTATTGATATTACTATTATTGTTGATAAAACAAACCAAACAACTTCATTATCTGTGACTGTCAAAATATCACCAAATAAATAAGCATCTAAATTTACATATTGATTAGACAAACTTATAGCTATAATTCCTATTGAGAGAGATGCATGGGCAAGAATCCCTAATAAAGTATCATTTGAAAGAATCTTTTTGTTCTGTAAATAAGTTAACAACGTTGCAAAGACAATACAAACTAAAAAAGTACCTATTGTTGAATTAAATCCTAATACAATTCCAATGGCTATTCCTAAAAGACTACTATGTGAAAGTGAGTCACCAAAATAAGCCATCTTTTTCCAAACTACAAAGCAACCCAGACCGCCTGCAATAATAGAAACGCATATCCCACCAATTAAAGCATTTATAATAAAACTATCAAACACTTTCTCTACCTTCATGATTATGTTTTAAATCATGTTTATATAAAGACATCATGTCTGCAAAATCATGACCAAATAAATTTATAAATTCAGGATCTTTTGTAATACTTGAAGGTTCTCCAGAACAGCAAATATGATTAGATAAGCATATAACTTTTTTTGTGGTTGAAATAACCATATGAAGATCATGAGAAACCATTAATATGCTTATCTCTCTTTCAGCGTAAATTTTATCGAGGAATTTATAAAAACTTAATTGGCCCGAAACGTCTAAATTTTGGGTTGGTTCATCCAAAATTAATAAATTTGGATTATCAATTAATGAGCGAGTTATTAATATTTTTTGTAATTCTCCACCTGATAAATGAGATAATTGTTTATTAAGAATTTCAGAAATATTAAATTCTTTAGAAATATTATTTATTTCATCTTTCTTAATATTTTTATTAAGCATAATAAAGTCCATTGAAGTTATTGGTATAGATTTATCAATCACAAAATCTTGAGGAGTATAAGAAACTTTTAAATCATCTGATTTAATAATCTTACCTTTATCAGGTGAAAAAAATTCTAATAAACACTTTAATAACATTGATTTACCGGCTCCATTTGGACCTAGAATAGTTATAAAGTCTCTTGGGTTAATTGTAAGATCAATATTCTTTAATATTTCTTTATTGTTTCTTACTACAGAAATATTCTCAGCTTTTATTAGCATATTACTTACTTTCTAAACAATTTTGACAAGTACCATTGATTTCAATTGCTATATTTTTATGTAAAAATTTATTTTTTTTCATAACACTTTTAATAACATCTGAGATACTTTCATCACAACATTCTTCAATTTCGTCACAAGCTGAACAGATTATAAAATAACATTGATCATGTTGTAAAGGGTGAGGGCAACCTATAAATGAATTTAAACTATTTATTTTATGAACTAATCCATTTTCCAATAAAAACTCCAAGGCTCTATAAACTGTTGGAGGTTTTGCTGAAAACTCCATACCCGTAATTTTATCTAAAATATCATATGCCTTTATTGGTTTGTGACTTTCCCAAATTATTTTCAAAACTGTTTTTCTGATATCTGTAAAACGAAGATTGTTTTTGTTACAAATATTTTCTGCTTCCTTCATTGCCGAATCAACACAAGAATTATGATCTGAACAATTTGACATAAAAAACTCCTATTGTTATATTATAACACTATGAAAAAATTATTTATACTTTTATTCTCAATAATATTTTTTAATTTAACATTTTTTTCACACTCATATGAAAAAAAAATAATTACAACAATAAAGCCTCTACATTCCATATTGCTTAATATAGTAGATACAGATGTAGATTTACTTCTAGATAGTAATTTTTCACCTCATGATTTTAAACTCAAACCATCAGATATGAACAAGTTAAATGATGCTGATGTTTTAATTTATATTGACGAATCAATAGAAACTTTTATTGAAAGACCATTAGCTTCAATTAAAAATGATGTTAAAACTATTAAAATTTTAGGAAATGCAAATTTATCATTGCTACCAATTCGTGAAGGTGGTGTTTGGGAAGAGGAAGATCATGGAGATGGTCACCATCATGACCATGGTGATTATGATGCGCATGTATGGCTCAGTAATGAAAATGTTATAAAAATGACTAAATTTTTAATAAAGGAACTATCAAAAATTAATCCAGACAAGAAAAACATTTATAAAGCTAATGCAAAAGTATTTATTAAAAAATTGAAAGATAATTCAAAAAAAGTAAAAAAGGAACTGGCTTCGGTTAAAAATAAACCCTACATTGTTTTTCATGATGCATATCAGTATTTTGAAAATGAAAACTCCTTAAACTCTGTTGGTTCGATCTCTCTTAATCCAGAAATTTCACCAACACCTAAGAGGATACAAGAAATTAAATCTAAGATTAAAAAAGATAATGTAGTTTGTCTCTTCAGGGAACCACAGTTCCCTTCAAGGATTGTTCAAACTGTTATTCAAGACACCAATGCTAAAGAAGGTGAGCTTGATCCTGTAGGATTTAATTTAGTACCTGGAAAAAATTTATATTTCGAATTAATTAATAATTTATCAAATGGCTTACGTAATTGCCTTGAAGGAATTTAGAGTTTCTTGAAATTTTCTGGTGTATTTTTAATAGGGCCGACTTCACGTAATTCTTTAGAAGATTTTATTCCCATTTCTTCAAGTTTCTTAACAGAAGGTATAAGTCTTGAATCGACACTTGATACCAGCTTATTCCAGTTATTTATGCTAGATTCAAGAGAATTTTTTAAATTAGAAAAATGTTCAGCTACACTTCCAAACCTGTTATGAATTTGTGTTGCTGCGTTTCTAATATCTTCGATTTGATCTTGAACTTTTAATATTCCGTTTATGTAATGCCACATAAGAATAATAAAGTTAAGGTTGTCGGGGCCTGCTAAAACAACACCCTCAGCAATCATATTTGTATCTTTATTTAAAAGTTCTTTAACTATTAGAAAAACATTTTCATTTGGAATAAACATTATTATAAATTCAGGAGTATGATATTTCTCTTTGACTATTATATTGTGATAACCTTTTTTTGAAAGTTTGTTTGCTTCATTAGCTACTTTATCTTTAATCTCTTTTTTAATTTCATCAATTCTTTCTTTTGATGTATCATCGTTTTTTAACTCTTTTATAACTTCAATATTTGATGTAGCTTTTGAATCAATAATTAGACACTTTTCCTCTGAAAGCAATACAGCATCTAATCTGTAATCTCCATCATCAGTTTTTACTGAAACTTGCGTCATATAATCAATATCCTTTTGTAAGTTATGAAACTTAAAAAGGTTTTCAAGCTGATATTCTCCAAATTTACCTGATTGACTTGAGCTAGCTCCAATTATCGTAGAAAAATCATTTATTTCAGTTTTCATATCTTTTGTAACATTGTCTAAATTCGAAATACTTGTATCCATTTTTGTGAAATATTCACTAAAATATTTTGTTTGGCTATTAATACTATTCATAAGATTTTCAGATTCAGTTTTAAAAGATTTTTCTTGTGAAGCAGTATTTTCCTTTACGATTCCTAGAACTAATTTTTCCATATTAGATTTTTCTTCTTTAATAAGTTTTTCAATTGAATTTTTTAAATCATCAATTTCATAATTTTTATTTTTTTCTTTTTTTATTATTAAAAAAATAATTATAGAAACTAGTAAAGATATTAAAATAATTATTTCCAGATCCATTTTTCAATTATAATAGATAATTGAAGTCAAAAACATGAAAAAATATCATAATTTTGATAAAAATGTAATTATTTAAATTTTATAATAATTTATGCTTTAAATTATAAAAATAATATAATAATTTCCATATTTTAAGTAGAGAAAAATATATTGTTTTTTGATTTATTTATTTAAAAATATTACAAATCGAGTATATAAAACTTTAAATAAAATCATAATAGGTTTTATATGTTATTTTGGACTATAATTAGGTCGAATTATATTATGAGTTATAAAATTCTGAAGCTTGTTAAAGACTATAGGGATAGTAGTGAAGCAGTCAAAAAATTTGTCAAAATAAGTATGACTGGACAGCCTATAGAAACCAAGCACTGCTCAATTTGTTATGATGAAGGAATAGTTAAGTGGCAATCAAGCGATGATGATTTTGATAAGGATATTTGTGAACATTGTGAAAATTATGACATTAGGAAAGCTATTAAGTTAATTAATGAAATTAAAAGAACTTTTAAAAAAATAAGATTAAAAAATAAAAAAAAATTTAAATAAATTAAAAAATATAAAAATTAATGATAGAGTCTATTTATGAGTAAAAAAATAAAATGTCCAGAATGTAGCCATACATTTTCATTGTCCGACGCTTTAAGTAATGATGAAATTCAATCATTACTTGATGTTGATGTGGATCTACAAGTAAAACAAAAAATTAATGAATATAAAAAATCTGTTAGTTCAGATTTAGAGAAAAAAGATCAAGAATTTAATTTGCGAGAAAAAAAATTATTACAAAAAGAAAAAGAAATGGAAATTGAGGCAGAAAATAAATTAACAGAATATAAAATGCTAGTACAAAAGGAAAATAGTGAAAAATTTAAAAATTTCCAAGAAGAAATTTCTGCAAAAGATTCTTTGCTTAATGAGTTGAAGGCCAATAAAAGTAATATAGAAACAGACTATAAAATGAAATTAGAAAATCAAAAAAAAGAAATGGAAATTGAGGCAGAAAGGTTAAAAACACAACATGAACTTGAAATGAAAAGAATGCAGAACAAATTAGAGGATGTAAGCAAAGGAGCAGGTGCGGATGTTGAACTGATTGGAGAAAGCTTTGAAGAACAAGTAAAAAACTCAATTATTAAAAATTTCCCGAGACTTCCAATTAATGATGTTGAAAAAGGTGCTAAGGGCGCAGACCATATTTTAGAAACTAATAAAGGTGGCTATCTTTTAATTGAGGCAAAAAATGTTAAAAATTGGTCAAATAACTTTATAACTAAACTTCGCTCTGATATCGAAAATACTGGTGCAAATCATGGAATAATAGTAACTTCAGGTACTATGCCAAAGGAAGGTAAAGGACTAGATTATCTAGAGATTGATTCAAGAGTTTCAATAGTAAAATATTCGGTCATGTTGCCAATTATTCAACTTAAAGTAGATCTAATAGATTTTATAATTGATCGCGACAATGATTTAGAAGGCAATTTAACGAAAAAAGAACAGCTTTATTCATATATAAGATCTGAAAAATTCAGGAATAGGGTTAAAAATGTTATTGATTCTATTGCTGCTATTAAATCACAACTTCAAAAAGAAAAAGACCAAAATGAAAAGAATTTCATTAAAAGAGAGACTGATTTAAGCTCTTTGTCTACAAATTTTTTGAAAGCTTTTGATGCTGAAATAAATCAATATTTAGAAAAAAGTGATGATTCAGAAAATCTTCTTTTAGATTCAGAATAAAATAAAAATTTTTAAAACAGGTATTTCTTTAAGGTATAATTTATTTATTATTCTAAAGATGTTTATCAGAATTATTATTTTTTTAACCTTTTTTTCACCTCTATTTATATCAAAAAACTCTTACTCACATACTCAATCTGTAAAAATAGAAAAAAGAAATGGATATTTTTGTTATGATGGCGACACTTGTAATGCTAGATTGCTTGGAGTTCCAAAAACAATACAGCAAATAAAAGTTAGGATTAATGGTATAGATACTCCAGAGATAAAAGGAAAATGTGAAAAAGAAAAGTTATTAGCTATTGAAGCTAAAGAATTTGTGAATGACTTGATAAAAAATTCCACTGTAATTTATGTGAAAAATCTAAAATGGGGTAAATATGGTGGAAGAGTTGTAGGAGATTTATATATAGATAATATAAATTATAAAGATTTTTTAAAAGGTAAGGATTTTTATACTGAATATTATGGTGGCAAAAAAGTTAAAGATTGGTGTGAATAATTTTATAAATGATTAACAAAGTAATTAATAAAAAAACGAAAGGTTTTAATGATATTATCAATATAACTAACGATATTTTAGGATTTATTGAAGATAATAATATTGATAATGGCTTGATTACTATTTCTATTTCAGGGTCAACAGCAGGAATTACAACAATAGAATATGAAGATGGCGTTATTGAGGATTTAAAAAAAGCTTTTGAAAGAATAGCTCCAGAAAGTGAAAAATATCTTCACAATGAAAAATGGGGAGATGGGAATGGTTTTTCTCATGTTAGATCTGCAATATTAGGCCCGTCACTGAGTTTTCCAATTATCAACAAAGAAATAAAAATAGGCGTTTGGCAGCAAATAGTTCTTGTCGATTTTGATAATAGACCTAGAGAAAGATCAATTTACATATCATGTGTTGATTAAGAATTTAATAAAGTTTCAATCATTTTAATCAAATCTTGATCGTTAGGACCAGTCATAGAAGAATAGGTATCTGCAATTTTACCTTCTTTATCAATTAATAATTTATGAAAATTCCATTTTGGTACTGTTTTATTTCCATAAATTGACTTTGCCCATTTATAAAAAGGATGAGCATCATCTCCTCTAACCGGAGTTATTGATGTCATTGGAAAGTTTACTCCAAAAGTTAACTCACAAAAATTTTTAACTTCTTCTTCAGTATTATATTCCTGATAAAAGTCATTCGTAGGTACACCGACTAGAACAAAGCCTTTATCTTTGTATTTGTCCCAAATAGACTGTAAGCCTTTATATTGACCCGTAAATCCACATTTACTAGCTACGTTGACCACCATCACAACTTTTCCTTTAAAATTTCCTAGGTTTAATTCGTTACCATTTATATCCTTAAATTTGAAGTCATGGGCAGTTAAATAGTATGAATTAGCAGTTTGTGTGGTGAAAAAACCACTGATTATCAAAAATAGTGAATAAAACATTGCTTTTAACATGAAATTTATAGTAACTAATTATTTATTAATTTCTTCAACAATTTTAGCAATTTTATTTCTAAAAGTATCATCAACCCGGAAATAATGACCATTTTCCTCATGAATTGATATACCAGACGAATGATGACTTAGAATATGTTTATAAAAAATAAGTATATTTTCTATATTACATTCTCTGCCATCATCATCTATTATTTTAACACTTAATTCAGGCATGTTATTAGGCTAATCCTCTTCATCTAGTTGTTTAAAGCACCCAAAACAAAATGCCAATGAACAGACAGCAGCTAACCATAAACCAGTTCCAGCCACATTAATACTCTCACCTTCATAAATTTCAACACTTTTGGTTGTTATAAACCAAATAATGAAAACTATATTTATAAAAGCTAAAATTAAAGACACCATAGTGTTATAAGATTTTTTCTGAAGGATAAAGATAATAGGATAAATCCAAAGAACTAAAAAAATATAACCCTGTTGCTGGAATCCATTAAAAGTGACAAATTCAAGATCAACCCATGTTAGAAAAAAAGAGAAGACTGTAACTGCAAAAGAACCTAGCATTATTTGTTCGTTAAGATTAAAAGATTTCCAATCAAAATTCATTTATAACCTCACTAAATTTAATTTTTAAATTTATATAACTATAAATTGTTTTAAACATAAATTATATATAAGTTAAAATAAATTTCATGAGTGAGAAAAAAAATTACGAGGTTGAAGCTGTAAAATTATTAAGAAATTGCTCTGAGGGTGTATTGACAACTATTTCAAGCAAATTCGAAGGTTATCCATTTGGTAGTTTTATTACTTACATAACAGATAGAGATAGAGGCATAATAATATTTGCTAGTAATTTAGCTGAGCATACAACAAACATAAAAAATAATTCAAAATCTTGTTTTACAATTTTTTCAATAACTGATACGGAAAATAAACAAGATAATGCTCGGATGAGTCTAATTGGTGATTTTAATCAAGTTGATAATAAAAGACGAGATGAGCTTAAGATAAAACTAAGAAATCACTTACCAGAAAGTGAAATGTATTTAGATCTCGGAGACTTTAATTTCTATAAAATGTCTATTACAAACATTAGGTGGATAGGGGGCTTTGGTAAAATTGGTTGGCTAAATAATAAGGATTGGCTTAATAAAAATATTGAATGGGAACCTGCAGAAAAAGAGATTATTGATCACATGAATCAAGATCATTCTAATTCAATAATCTCAACTTTGAGTGCTCAACATAATATAAAAGATAAAAATGCCAAAATGACTGAAATCAATATAGATGGTTATTACTGTCAATCAGATAATAAACTCTACTTTTTGAGCTTTAAAAGACCTTGTTTTACAGTAGAAGAAGTTAGGAAAGAGTTAGTAGTACATGCAAGAGAAAATAGAAAATTTGAAATTTAAAACCTATGAATTTTTTTGTTTGTTACTAGTATGTTTCTTTAATATTTGCTTACTTAAATACTTGCTTTCATTAGATTTTTTTACAGACCAAATCTTATCTCTTGATATTTTTGAAGATTTTTTGTTATCTACAATTGGTGAGGGATAATCTTTACCAATTTCAGTATTTATAAATTTTTGCTCCATGTAACTTAAATTCCAAGGTTCGTGGATTAATTCATTAGGGACACTAACTAATTCAGGTACCCATTTTTTGATAAACTTACCGCTGTGATCTTGATCCATTGATTGCTTTATAGGGTTATAAATTCTAATTGTATTAATACCAGTTGTTCCGCTTTGCATTTGAATCTGTGAATAATGAATTCCTGGTTCGTAATCTGTGAAAAGCCTAGCAAAATACTTAGAAGTTTTTTTCCAGTCAAGCCATAATTGATATGATGCAAATGAAACAAGCATGGCTCTCATTCTAAAATTTATCCAACCATTAGATTTAAGATATCTAATACAAGCATCAATAAATGGATAACCAGTGTTTCCATTTTTAAATGCGTCAAAATAAGTTTCATTAAATTCGCTTTCCCTTAATCCATCATAAGCTCTATTCATATTTTCAAATTCAATTTCTGGTTCATCGTATAGTTTTTGTATAAAATGACAGTGCCAAGCTAATCTACTTTCAAAAGAATTCAAAGACCTAGACATTGATCCACTTACACCTTTAGATTTTTTGTTTTGTATCGCTTTGTTAATTTCTTTAAGAGATATATTCCCATAAGTTATGTGGGTAGAAAGCCTGCTACATGAATCTTCAGCAGTGATGGGGCTAGACATTTGCCACTGATAATTTTCACCTCTTTCATTTAAAAAGCTATTTAAAAGCGATATAGCTTCTTTTCTTCCACCTTTTTGTACATTGTTACCTTCCATGATATTTGTTCTTATATTTTCTATCTGGTTGTCTGAATCTTTTATGAATTCACAATTAACAATAGGGTTTAGAGTAGGAGAACTTACATATGCATTTCTTTGAGTTGCCCATTCATCTTGTTTTCTTCCGTCTATTTGAATTGCAAATTGACGGTATTTTTTCCACTTTACTTTTTTACACTTAAAGAGTTTTATACAATCCCTATCTATATCAGCAATCAATTTGTTTCTAAAGACAGCATGGGAATAAA
>Ga0163110_10001679_pt1 | contig 11306 bp, 10 predicted proteins | sample CRUFie1St17metaG_FD_108703 | JGI IMG/M metagenome (GOLD analysis project Ga0163110, IMG submission 108703) | Marine microbial communities from the Costa Rica Dome - CRUD Field 142mm St17 metaG | ecosystem: Environmental > Aquatic > Marine > Oceanic > Photic zone | place: Costa Rica: the Eastern...
GTATGGCGGTAAATTCAAAGAAACACTTCAAGTCACATATGAAACTTCTGTTAAAGAAACTGGTGATGAGGCTCAAATTTTATCAAAATTAAATTTTCCTTTTTACATAGATAAGAATAGGGTACGAGCTGTAAAGAAATTAATAAAAGATCACGATTGTGATGTAGTTATTTCTGATGATGGCCTTCAACATTACAAGATGGGACGACACATAGAAATAGCTGTTATTGATGGTAAAAGAAGATTTGGAAATAATTTAACTTTTCCAGCTGGACCATTAAGAGAATCTAAAAATAGACTTAATTCCGTAGATTTTATTGTAAATAACAGCGGACCAACTGAAGAGGGAGAATTTTTAATGAATATTAGCCCCACTAAATTTGTACATTTAAAATCTGGAAAATCCTATTCTGTTGATAAATGGCCAATGCACAAGCAGATACATGCTGTTGCTGGACTTGGAAATCCAGGAAGATTTTTTGATTTATTAGATAAACTTGGTTTTGATAGCATAAGACATCCATTTCCTGATCATCATAATTTTTCCTCTAGTGATATTTTTTACTTAGATCATTTACCTATCGTTATGACTGAAAAAGATGCTTCTAAATGTAAAGATTTCGATAATAATAAAATTTGGTATTTAACCATAGATGCTGACGTAACAAATAAATTTATTGATAAGCTTGATAAAAAGATTAAGTCTATACAATAAAATGAATAGTGAAGTATATATATTAATCCCATCCCGTATTGGTTCTACCAGACTTATAAACAAACCATTAATTGATTTAAATGGAAAAACTCTTATACAACGAGTTTTAACTAATTCATTAGAGATCAATAAAAACTCATTTGTTGCTACCGATTCTGAAAAAATAAAAGAAAATATTGAGCAAATATCTAATAATGTTGTTATTACCTCAGATCACCACATATCTGGAACAGATAGAATACATGAAGCTGCAAATGAATTAAATTTACACGAGAATACATTTATCCTTAATTTACAAGGTGATGAACCTTTTATACCAAAGCAATTAATATTCAATGTAATAAATGATTTTTTTTCGAATGAATGTGATGTCATCACTGTTTCGAATAAGATAAGATCAAGTGAAGAAATAGATAATCCCAATTGTGTATTAGTTGAAACAGATGACAATAGTTTTGCAACAAAATTTGTTAGAACTGGTGAGATTAAAGACCCTAAAAGACATATTGGAATATACGGCTATAAATTAAGCACACTAAATAAATTAGTAAAATTAAAACCTACTTCAAATGAATTGCAACTTAAACTAGAACAACTAAGATTCCTTGAAAATAATTATTCAATATATGTCACTAATTTCGATGAAGAAATTCCTCATGGTATAGATACTAATGAGGATGTAATTTCTGCAAAAGAATATCTTAAAAAAAATGAAGATATTTAATAATACTAGTATTAGTAACTCTCTAAAAATTGCATCCAATGCCAAATATTATATAGAAATTCATCATAGAGATGATTTTAGTGAATTGAATGAATTTATAGCTAAAAAAAATTTACCAATACTTGTTATAGGTGAAGGAACAAATTTAGTTTTACCTGATTTTTTTGAAGGCATTGCTGTTAAGCCAATGTTTAATCATATTAATTATGATAATGCTCTAAACATCGTTTCAGTTGGATCATCTGTTAATTGGAATAGCTTGGTTAAAGAGATGGTAAATAACAATATATATGGCTATGAGAATTTATCATCAATACCAGGTAGTGTAGGGGCAGCACCTATTCAAAATATAGGCGCATACGGTCAAGAAGTTTCAAAACTGATTATGAGTGTAGATTGCTATGATTACAAAACAGGCAAGTTTATTAACTTGACCAATGATGATTGTGATTTTAGATACAGAGATTCAATTTTTAAAAATAATACTTTAATAATTTACAACATTAACTTTATAACAAATCATAAAAATAATTTTAATCATGAATATGAATCAATTAAAAGATATATAACAAAACATGAAGTTAATATAAATAGCCTTAAATTAAAAGATGCTTCATTAATGATTACTAATATTAGAAACTCAACATTACCAAACCCTTCATCAATTCCCAATGTCGGCAGTTTTTTTAAAAACTCAATAATGAAAATTGATGATATCAAAACAAACAAGTTCTTACTTAATCAATTAATTTTATGGGATATCGATTCTATGTATGTAAAAGTTGGTTCTGCACGGCTTATAGAGCTAATTAAAAATGAAATACAAAAACATGAAAATGTCACCATCTATGAAAATCATTCCCTTGTATTAGTCACCAATGGTAAAGCTACACAAAGCGAAGTATTAAATTTTGCTGAAGATATTAAAGAAAAAGTTTTTGAAGTTTTTAATATTTCATTAGAAATTGAACCAACAGTTATAGTTAATTAATTCATGTTTATTTGGTCAGCTTTAGCTCATTTAATAGCACTAACAAGCCCAGGACCTGATACAGCAATAGTTATTAGGCAAGTATCAATTTACGGAAGGATAGAGGGTTTTAAAACAGCACTAGGAATTGGTGTTGGAATATACGCGCACTGTTTACTTGCGATTAACGGAATTTCTTTAATTATATTATCTAATGATTTTTATAAATTTATTATTAGTATTGTTGGAGGAACATACATAGCGTATCTGGGTATTTCTATGTATTTTAATAATAGTAGTAGTGAAATTAATAATAATAATACTAAAACTAAAAATAGTTTTACCATTGGTTTGATTACAAATATTTTCAACATTAAAGCCTTTTTATTCTTTGTTTCATTATTTAGTGTTTTGCTAGATAGTATGAATGGAATATTTTATTATCTTTATCCAATCTATTTTTCTTTAACATCAGCTTTATGGTTTATATTTTTAAGTTATATATTAACGATATCAAAATATAAAAACTTCAATATCATTACAAATGTATACATAACATCGATAATGGCATTAATATTATTCTTAATAGGATTTTATATAATTTATACATCAATTTATGAGTATTTCTAAAATTACCAAAAACCTTGAAGGTGTTACTAAATTTCCTCCAGTAGAGCTATGGAATCCAGAATTATGTGAAGGACAAGAGTTCTTTATTAATAGAGAGGGTGATTGGTTTCATAATGAATCTCCTATTAAAAATAAAAAATTAATTAATCTTTTCTCAACTGTATTAAGAAAAGATAACAACGAATACTTTTTGGTTACGCCTGTTGAAAAAGTTCCAGTTAAAGTTGAATTGGCTCCATACAAAATTATTGATTTTCAGATTAGTGAGAAAAAAGTAGAATTAACTACAAATTTAAACTTTAAATTTTATTTAAATAAAAATAACTCTACTAGGTTAATTAATTACAATGACTCATACATCCCACTTGTTAATGTAAGAAGTAACATTGAAGGATTCTTTAATAGAAATACCTATTACAAGTTAGTTGATCTAGCATTAGAAAATAATTTCATTGAAGATGAATATTTATATATTCCTGGTGATGAAATAAATCATATTATTGGTAAAGTTGCATAAAAAACTCAAATTAAAATCAAAAGAATGTCCGGTATGTAAAAAATCATTTACATGGAGGAAGAAGTGGGAAAAAAATTGGGAAAGTGTTGTCTATTGCAGCGAAAGATGCAGGCGCTCTAAGAATTTAAAGTAGATTCAATCCACTGATCTATATAAAATTCTAATAAATCTAAAGGTAACGAACCTCTTTTAAGAACTTCGTAATGAAAATCTTTAATATCATATTTATCACCAAGGATTGTTTCAGCTCTAGTCCTAAGCTCCAAAATTTTTAATTGGCCAATCTTGTATGCCAGAGCTTGACCTGGCCAAGCAATATATCTGTCAACCTCATTCTCAATATCTAGTAATGACTTAGCTGAATTGTCTACAAATAACTGAATTGCATCATCTCTTGACCAATTTTTATAATGCATTCCAGTATCTACTACTAATCTTATTGCTCTCCACATATCATATGTAAGCTGCCCAAATTTATCGTAAGGATCATCATATATGCCCATATGTTCACCAAGTTCTTCACTATATAAACCCCATCCTTCAACAAAAGCAGTTATTCCCATATATTTTCTAAATACTGGAACGTTTTCTAATTCTTGAGCAATAGATATTTGAAAATGGTGCCCAGGAACAGCTTCATGTACTGTTAAAACTGGTATTTCATACTTCGGTCTAGATTCTGGCTTATAAAGATTGGCATAGAAATAGCCAGGTCTTCCAGGGCTGGGACTATTGTAATAAGCTGTAGTTGTAAAAGGAGCAGACTCATCAGGTATAGGAATAACTCCATATGGTGCCCTTGGAAAGGTCTTAAATATTTTTGGTAAAAGAGGATCTATAGTCTTGGACATTATCAGATAAGCATTAAATAAATCTTCAGGATTGTCATAATAAAATCTAGGGCTTGTTCTCAAATAATTTAGAAATGAATCAAAATCTCCTTCCCATTCAACTTTTTTAATAATATCTTCCATCTCTGAACGAATTCTTTCAATTTCTCTCAAGCCAAGATTATGTATTTCATCAGGAGTAAGATTTGTTGTAGTAAAGTATCGTGCTAAATATTCATAATATTCTTTCCCACCAGGAATATCTGAAATGCCAATTGTGTTTCTTGATTTAGGCAAGTATTCATATTTAAGAAAGTCATAAAGTTTTTTATATGCAGGATTTATTTCATTTGTAATTAAGTCTTTAACATCCTGTATTAAATTATTTTTTTCATTAGGTGAAAACATGTTTTCATCAGCTTCAATAAATACTTTCATATACGGATTATTTTCAATATCAGAATTTATCAATGCATCAATTTGAGCAATTACACCCTCGGTCACTAATCTTGGTTGTGTAATTCCTTCATTCAGTCCTTTTTTATTTATTTCTAGTGAGTTGATAATGTTTTGTGAAAATTGTTCTAATCTTGAAAACCAATCGAAGTAATCTTCTTTAGATAAATATACAAGTCTATTTCCTGTTTCATAAAAACTCTGTATTCCACCTCTTTGATTAAGTCTTAAAAAGTATATTGGGAATTCTTTTGACTCTATATTATTTACCAAATCGAATTCTTTAAGTTTATAGTTAAGTTTATTTTCATCACTAAGATTTGATTCGTTAATTTGCCTTAATTTACTTAATGAAGATAGATCTGATTTTTTTGAATCATTAAACCCCTTTATAGAGTTTGAATTAATTTTGTCATTAAATCTTTTATCTCCTACGTATGAAGCAAATAAAGGATTTTCATTTAGATTTTTTTCCCAATCGTTATCTAAATATATTTTAAATTTAGAATTCTCATCGATACTTGTAATTTTATTTGGTTCATCTATATCAACACTAGAACATGATGATATAAATAAAATTATGAGTAATAGTGATTTGTTGTTCATGACGATATGATATTACATATTTGGATAATTTGGGCCACCGGGTCCTTCAGGACTTACCCAATTAATATTTTGTGAAGGGTCTTTAATATCACATGTTTTACAGTGAACACAATTTTGAGCGTTTATAACAAATCTTTTTTCATTATCTTTTTCTACAACTTCATATACTCCGGCAGGGCAATATCTTTGGGCTGGCTCGTCATACATTGGTAGATTTATGCTAATGGGTATTGTGGGATCTTTTAGCTGAAGATGACATGGTTGATCTTCTTCATGATTAGTATTTGATAAGTAGACTGAAGATAATTTATCAAATGAAAAAATACCATCTGGTTTTGGATAATCAATTTTTGGCATCTCATCAGCTTTTTTGAGGCAAGCATGATCGGGCGTGGGATGGTTAAGAGTAAATGGTAAATTTCCTCTAAATAAGAATTGATCGATTGCATTAAACGCAGCACCTATTAATGCACCAAATTTATGAAATATTGGTCCAAAATTTCTAGATTTATGCAATTCATTATAAATCCAAGAATTTTTTATTTTATTATCAAAAGTATCAACAACGTTTCCTTGTAAACTTTCATAGATATGTTCACCGGCAATTAAACCCGACATCATGGCTGTATGAGAACCCTTAATTTTAGAGAATACTAGTGTTCCTGCATTATCACCAACAAGCAATCCGCCAGGAAATTCCATTTTAGGTAATGATTGAAGTCCCCCTTTAATTAGAGCTCTCGCTCCATAAGATATTCTCTCACCACCTTCTAAGTATTTTTTTATAGAGGGATGTGTTTTCCATTTTTGGAATTCATCAAATGGACTTAAATGAGGATTTTTATAATCTAAAGGAATAACATATCCTATATACGCTTCTTTATTCTCACCATGATAAAAATATGATCCAGAGGGTGTATCGGTAGATGTTGGCCAACCATTTGTATGTATTACCAATCCCTCATCATGAAGCTCTGGTTTAATTTTCCACACTTCTTTAAAGCCAATACCGTAATGTTGTGGATCTTTATCCTTATTAAGATTAAATTTATTAATAATTTGTTTACCTAAGTGACCTCTACATCCTTCGCCCAGTATTGTATATTTAGCTTTAATATCTATTCCCGGTTCATGCCCGTCCTTTAGTTCGCCATTTTCAGATATTCCCATATCTCCCGTTTGCACTCCAACCACAACATCATTTTCAATTAATAGCTTACTAGCAGGGAAGCCTGGAAAGACCTCAACACCCAAATTTTCAGCTTGTTCTCCTAGCCATCTACATAAATTACCAAGACTTATCACATAATTACCATGATTATTCATTGGCGGCATAACAAAAGCAGGTATTGGTATACCAATTTTTTCTAGAAGGAATAATAATTTATCTTTTTTAACTGGAACATTGAGAGGGGCGTTTAGCTCTTTCCAGTTTGGTATTAACTCATCAAGCGCATTTGGTTGAAAGACATTACCTGATAATATGTGTGCGCCTATTTCAGAACCTTTCTCTAAAAGGCATATTGAGTAGTCAGTATTATGCTCTTTATTTAGTTGAGCAAATTTAATTGCTGTAGCGAGACCGGAAGGCCCACCTCCAACAATTACAACATCGTATTCCATAGTTTCTCTGTGCATAAGATCCTTTTTAAGTTATTGTAATTTGTAACTTAAATACATTACAATTATAGCCTCTTATAAGTACCATTTATATAAATATAAAAGATATGAAAATTTTAGTTCCAATTAAAAGAGTTGTTGATTATAACGTTAAGGTAAGGCCATTATCTGATAATTCAAATGTAGATTTGAATAATGTAAAAATGGCTGTAAATCCATTTTGTGAAATAGCTTTAGAGGAAGCTGTAAGATTAAAAGAATCTGGTAAGGCTACAGAAGTTGTTGCTATCTCAGTTGGCAAAACAGATTCACAAGAACAACTAAGAACTGCTTTAGCTTTGGGAGCTGATAGAGCAACCTTAATTGAAACAGATTCAATATTAGAACCGCTTGCAATATCAAAGGTTCTTCAAAAAGTAGTCGAGGATGAGAAGCCTGATTTAATAATCCTTGGGAAACAAGCAATTGATGGAGACAACAACCAAACAGGACAAATGTTAGCTGCCATGCTAGATTATCCACAAGCTACAAATGCATCTGAATTAATCCTAAATGATTCTTCTGTAAAAGTTACAAGAGAAATTGATGGTGGTTTGCAAACACTCGAATTAACTATTCCTGCAATTGTTACAACAGACCTAAGACTTAATGAACCACGTTATGCATCATTACCAAATATTATGAAAGCAAAGAAAAAAGAACTTAATATAATTCCTGCATCTGATTTAGGAATTGATATAAATTCAAGGACAGAATTATTGTCAGTTGAACTTCCACCATCAAGAGAAGCAGGAATTATGGTAGAAACAGTTGATGAATTAGTAAGTAAATTAAAAGATGAAGCAAAGGTGATCCAATGAGTATTTTAGTTATAGCAGAACACGATAATAATAACCTAAAAGGCTCAACATTAAATACTATTACTGCGGCCTCAAAGTTAAGTGATGATATTTCATTATTGATTGCAGGATCAAATATAAATAGTGTTGTGGAAGAGTCTCAAACCATTGATGGAGTAAATAAAATTATTAAATGCGATAGTGAAAATTATTCTAATTCAGTTGCTGAAGATTTATCAGCATTAGTTCTAGCTAATTGTGATGGATATACTCATATTTTAGCTCCAGCAACAACATTTGGTAAGAATTTGATGCCTAGAATTTCTGCTAAATTGGATTCGCAGCAAATCTCAGACATTATATCTGTTGAATCAGATGATACATTCAAAAGACCAATATATGCAGGAAGTTGTATAGCAACAGTTAAATCAAATGATGATGTAAAAATAATTACTGTTCGTTCAACTGCTTTTGATGCAGCGACAACCAATAATTCTGGAACCGAGGTCTCTGAAATTTCTGCTGAAGACTCATCTGGAATGAGTAAGTTTGTTGGTGAGGAATTAGCTCAAAGTGATCGTCCAGAACTTACAGCTGCCAATATTGTTATATCAGGCGGAAGAGGAATGCAGTCAGGTGATAATTTTCATCTATTAGATTCAATTGCAGATAAATTAGGAGCAGCAGTTGGTGCATCTAGAGCTGCAGTTGATGCTGGATTTGTTCCAAATGACTACCAAGTTGGTCAAACTGGAAAAATTGTGGCACCAGATTTATATATTGCAGTTGGTATATCAGGAGCAATTCAGCATTTAGCAGGCATGAAAGATTCTAAGGTTATTGTTGCAATTAACAAAGACGAAGATGCGCCTATATTTCAAGTAGCTGATTATGGCTTAGTTGCTGATTTATTTTCGGCTTTGCCTGAATTAGACTCTGCTTTATAAATTTATTACTTTCATTAATTTGTATAATAAATCTATGTCAAAAATTTTCATTAAAGAAAATTCTTTTTTAATCACCTTAATTGTTAGCATATCTTTTTTAGTAATTTTTTATTTATTAAGTTATTTTCAAATAATTCAATCTATTGAATCATCAGGCTTTATTGGTGAAGCTTCAAGATGGTGTGAGCGAATTAGTGGAGGACCATTCAGAGAACCTGTTAATACATTAAGTAACTTAGGATTTATGTTTGTTGGGCTTTATATTTTATATAAATTATCAAATGAAACCTCATTTAATGAATTTTCTGGTTTAAATAAAATAACAATTTTATATGGTGTATGTGTAGTCTATTTGGGACCTGGATCAATGATGATGCATGGAACAAATACAGAGTGGGGTGGATGGGCTGATAATCTTAGTATGGTTATGTATATTATTATCCCGTGGCTTTACAACATATACAAAATGTCAAATTGGACAGTCAATACCTTCATGCAAGTTTATTTCTCAATTGTAATTTTTTATGCAGTAATGAGATGGCTTTTTGGTGATGGCATGGGAATAGGGTTAGATCTTTTTGGCGTCTCTATAGGTTTGTGGGTAGTTAGTGAATTTTTATATAGATTTTGGTCTCCATCAATGAGATTTTTTTCTGGATTTATTGGTTTTTTAGTAATGTTAATATTTGGTATTTATCCAGCGGAAGTTATAAATAATTTTGCTGATTATTGGTGGATTGTATTTTTTTGGTTACCTGGGTTATTAGCAAGTAGGAAACCCAAAGGAATAAGAACATATAGATGGTACTTTGCTGGTATGGTTGCTTATATGAGTGCCTTCGCTATATGGTTAACAGGTGTTCCTGATAGTGATACATGTAATCCAGATTCATTATTCCAAGCCCATGGTTTTTGGCATTTACTAACAGCTCTTTCTACAATTTTATTTTTCTATCACTACAGGTCAGAAAAATTAATCTAGAATTTTATTGCAACCCGTTCCCTCTAGATAATCTTTAACTAAATTTTTATCTAAGTCTGATAATCTACTAAACTCATCTTTTATCCAATTTAAGCATTTAACTTGATATGGAAATGTTTTTTGTTTCCATGTTGAGGTATCGATTTGTATTTCCCATACATCTTCACCTCTTTCATGCGCCTCTGCATTGGCTATAAGACAGGGTATATATACTTTACCCATTTCATTAAACATTTCTTTTAATGAAATAGGAATATTATTTATTTCATTCCATCCATTTTCATTAGTATCAAAATAGTAAATTTTTGAAGGTTTGTGATCATTGTTATCACTTACACCGAAAAATTCTCCAATTCCTCCTTTATCATGCAATCCAGATAAATCCGACATTATATTTACCCATGCTACAGTTCTTGGAGATAGCTTTATTGCAATATTTCTTGGTGTTGGATCAAATCCTACTAACTGAGTTAACTGTCCATATAACGCAAAATCTGATGATGAGGGTCTCTCACCAAACATGAATGGCGAATTCTTAAGATGTTCTTCTAATATTTTTAGGTAACGTTTATAGCTTTCATCAATAAGTTCGGCAGTTTCGTCATTAGAGCCAACTACCCAAAGTCTATTTATTTGTCTATCAGCAATATGATTACCAAATTCATTCATTGATTTATTATCTATATTTAATTTATGTTGAAGAACTAACATTTTTTTTGCGTTTTCAGCATCTTCATTAAAGTGCCAACGATAATGAAACATATATTTTGTAGTCCATTCATCAGCAAAATCTTCAAGAATATAGTTTAAGAAGCTAACAGCAGGGGAGTTAGGTATTACAGATTTATTTTTATAAATATCTTCAAGATATCTAATTATTGGGGTTGTATCTGTCATACATAAATTTTCTTCATTCCCATTATCAAAAACCATTGTTGGTAATAAAACTGGTTTTGGTGGATCAATTTCTAAAAGGGATAAATTGTGTATTACGTCACCCCATGAAACTGTATAAGGTATATTTCTGTACCTTAAAAGAGATAATATTTTTTGAGTATATGGTGAACCAGAATTACCAAACACTTTAATAGGTTTAGTCATTAAAATTTATCCTAATGGATCGTTTGATTCAGTGCCTAATGCTATAGCTTTTTGAAATGCTGGCCTAGATTCAATATTAGATACATATCTTTTAATATTTTCCATATCGTCACTTACAGCACCAAATCTATTGGCCATGAAGCAGGAATGACCCAACATACAATCCGCAGCTGAAAATCTACCAATAAGATAATCCTTGCCTTCTAGATTATTGTTTACAGGACTTAATGATTTAGAAAGCAAAGTTTTAGCTTGATTTAGAACCGTTTCATCTCTTCTATCTGGGGGCAGTAATACCGTATGAACAACAATCTGATTCATTGGAGGCATAACCATTCCTTCACAGTAATGCAGCCACTGAAGATAGTA
>Ga0163110_10001683_pt1 | contig 11289 bp, 10 predicted proteins | sample CRUFie1St17metaG_FD_108703 | JGI IMG/M metagenome (GOLD analysis project Ga0163110, IMG submission 108703) | Marine microbial communities from the Costa Rica Dome - CRUD Field 142mm St17 metaG | ecosystem: Environmental > Aquatic > Marine > Oceanic > Photic zone | place: Costa Rica: the Eastern...
TGTAAAAAGGGCAAACTAGTCGGCTCTCATTCCAAGATTGATGTAATTTTAGATGAAGGAGGTTATGGATGGGAACCCAGTCTATACATTCTCGCCCACAACCCATTAGAATTGATCGACCGGACTCACCAAATTGCTGGTGAATTTGGAGGTGTTATTAATGCAGCTTAAGTCAATAATCTGTAGCATCCTGATTATGTCTTTCAGTCTGGCAGGTTGCATCGGTAATGAAACTGATTTCAGTGACGAGTGTGAAAACGGTACTCTCGATATCTTAACCTATGACATCCTTGCACTCAGTACTGAAATGGTTGACAAGTTTGTTACTGAATCCGGTTATTGTGTCAACTTCATCAAGGAGGATGATTCGGGTGGTATTCTAGACAAGATGATGTTGACTAAAGAAAATCCTGTTGCGGATTTAATGATAGGATTGGATAATACCTACCTACAAACCGCTTTAGCAAACAACCTCCTTGAAGAAACCAGTTACACCAGCAACTCCGGATATCAAAACATTACCCAGACAGCCTTGGAACCATACTCAGGATCGATGGCCGTTCCATTCGATATGGGACCTGTTTGCCTGAACTACGATGAAAGATTTGTTGATGATGAAAACGTCTCTACGCCCACTTCCTTGTGGAATCTAACAGGTGAAGATTGGCGAGGTAAACTCACTTTCCCATCACCGATAACCTCATCTCCTGGTCGTGCGTTCCTAGTAGCAACAATTGATTATTTTGAGAGCGATGATGACCCAGATACCGATGCATTTGATTGGTGGAAAGCGATTAGAGACAATGATGCGATATTTACCTCTGGCTGGACTGAATCATACGAGACCCACTACACCGGCGGATACGGCGAATACACTGACGGATATATTGGTGATGCACACCTAACGGTATCATACTGTCAATCCCCAGGCGTCGAGGCTTTTTATGCCGGAAATTACACTCACTCTACTTCCATTACTCTGCCCAAAACCACCTTCCAGCAAGTTGAGTATACAGGAATCATCAATGGTGCACAAGATGTTGATGCTGCTGAAGCTTTCATCGAATACTTGCTTAGCACGGAAGTTAACTCAAATATGCCGGTTAACAATCTGATGTATTCTGTGCTTGAAGGACAAAATCTACCAGAAACTGACGGCTACAAATATCATTCCGACATCCCTGAAGAAAACAGCGACATCGAAATATCGAGAATAAATCAAGAAATGACCTCGTGGTTAGAAAATTGGCAATCAGCAACTGATTGAGGTGAACAAGTGCTGAACCCGAGTCAGCACAGGAATGTCATTGTTAGCGCCCAGTGGGGAACAATCATTGCGTTTTGCGCACTAACTATACTACCCCTTGGTTACGCTATTTTTCGATTGACTGATGTAACGGGAATGACGGTATTTTCCAGCATGGAAAAATTTTTTTCTGACGATGATACACTAACTGCGTTGGAGTTTACTTTACTAGAGGCAGCAATATCGACGTTGTTTACACTGCTTATTGGCTTACCAATCGCCTGGTATTTGGGCCGATATAAATGGCGTAATATTAGAATGATTAGGGCGATACTGTCTGTCCCGTTCGTCACACCGTCAATTATTGTTGCAATGGGGTTCCTGATGTTAATTGACCCTGGTGGGCTGTTGGATTCTATTGGAATAGACCTACGGCTTGAAACAGGGGTAATTGGTGATATGGCAAGAGTAACAGGTTGGGAAAATCCTGGCCATTTTATCGCCCTAATTGCGGCTCATGTTTGGTTTAATTTGTCACTAGTAATGCGCTTTATTGAACCAACTTTAGCAACACTAGACAGAACATGGGAAGAGCAAATAAGATTCTTACCTGCTGGTAGGAATAAGATATTGCGCATCAAAAATTTATGGCTGCCACTGCTTGCTCCCGCTGCACTATGCTCAGCCTGCCTTTGTTTTATTTTCAGTTTTAGTTCATTTGCTTTGGTAAAATGGTTGACTCCAAATCAAGATAACTTAGAGACATTAATGGCCAAATCTGGTGGCTCCGCTGGAATATACAATTACCGTATAGATACCAGCGAGGTTGTTCTCTCAACATCAATGGTGCAATTATTGATACTGAGTATTGCTATAATCTATACAGCCCGAGTCCAGAAAAAGCATTCGACTATTCACTCTATTGTTACTGAAAATTCTCATCAAGTAGCAAATAAATCGCCTAACAAACTGGCTTTAATTACAGTGATAGGTGCCATTACCTATGCCGTTTTACCATTGATACTTGTGTTGATTTCCTCAATCAGAATTAGGGATGCGAGAAGTAACGACCACTACTACTCATTTGAAGCATGGATTGAAGCTTGGAACGGTAGTTACTCTGCAACTGCTATTCCAGATGCCTTGACAAATTCTTTGATTTACTGTATTACTACCCTGATTGTTGCTTTGCCAGTTGGATATATTATATCATCAACTATTGCCCGGCTAGAAGGTGAAAATAAACAGAACACAGCACGTTTTGTTGAATTCCTATCAATGATACCACTTGCCTTGTCTGCTGTAATGATTGGGCTGGGAATACTAATCGGGGTGTTAAAATGGGCTCCGGATTTGTTCAGTTGGGCGATATTACCTGCAGTCCCCCACATTATAATTACCACTCCGTTTGTAGTGAGAATTATGCTGCCAGCGATTAGGTCACTTGAGCCACAGTACCATGAGCAGGCGATGTTGCTGGGACTTTCTCCGGCAAAGGCTTGGTGGCACGGTAGAATCGCGTTGCTACGTGCGCCGATTATCGTATCTGCGGCTCTAACTATGGCGTTCTCGTTGGGAGAATTTGGTGCGTCTTGGATCTTGGTCCGTTCTGGCAGTTGGGATAGTTTATCGGTGTTAGTTGACCAACTAATGGGGCGACCAAAATTCGACCCTTTAATTCAACCAATGGCGATGGCTGCTGCTGCTACTCTGATGTTTTTGACATTCATCTTGTTCCTAATCGCAGAAAGATTTCGCCATACTGACGAAGGAAGTGGATTTTAATGACCGAAGTCGACACAATTCTGAGGATAGATGTTAAGCAAAAGAAGTTTGATTCTAAAACAATATTTTCCGACTTAAAATTATCAGTAAATAGCGGCGAGATTATTTCCATTTTTGGCCCCAGCGGCTGCGGCAAAACCACTCTATTACGGATGATTGCAGGCTTAGAACAAACCTCTGAAGGTGATGTTGTGTTGTCTCGCGATTATCAAAACCACATTGGCTTTATTTTCCAAAAGCCAGTGCTATATCCACATCTGAGTGTTGGCAAAAACATACTATTGGGTTGTAAATCTAGGTTGGAGAAACACGAACGATTGGCAACAGTTGCTAATTCCCTAGAACTGGTCAACTTGCCAAAATTTGCCAACAGAAAGGTGACGACCCTGTCCGGCGGGGAAGCCCAACGAGTAGTGCTTGCTAGAGCCCTGTTGGCGGAACCAAAATTACTCCTCTTAGATGAACCATTTTCCTCCCTTGATTTAGACTCAAGACGAGAATTGGCAAGAGATGTCAATACCATATTGAAAGACAAAAACATAGCGGCAATCCATGTTTCACATGATATTGAAGAGGCTGAAATTATTTCTGATCGTATTCTATACTGGGATAAAATATGCGAGCCAAGTAACGCAAGCAATAATAACGAGCATGACTAAGTATTAACTGAGCCCAATGCCCGCAGTCCCGATTGAGGTTTTGCCCTACATTAGAGGGATTCAATTAGTTCTATCGAGTTATGAAGGCTACACTAAAGGTAAACGTAGAGAGGCTGACGGACTCATTCGCGATGAAATCAAACGTGCTGGAACAAGAGCGCGCAATCACTTGTCTAATATCCAAGATATTGCGTTCAAGTCAGACAAGATGGATATCGCAAAGATTGCTAAACTTGCCACAAGTGAAATTGATAATCTCATCGAAGATGTTGACAAATCAGTAACTGGGATGAATCATGCATTTTTCTCCGGTGCCCGTTCAGTGAAAGTTTCTGACCTCAAAAAACTCATCAAGCATGATCATGATGTAATCGAGATGGTTACTAAAGCCATCAATATAGCCAATAGTGCCGAGCATGCTTTCAGTACCAGCACTCCAGATGAGGAAGTAAAGAACCTAGTACAACAATGCCAACAGATGATTACCAGTTGTCAAGGTTTTTTTAACTCTAGAAACAAAATTCTAGGTGGCCTCAGGCAGAAGACAAAATAGGTGATGAAATGACGAAAAGATTCCGATGGCGCGATAATCCGAATGTATTAGCAAAATTAATTGACGCAAATAACCTAAACACATGGAAAGCTCAGGAAGTAGTCCTGAAACCAAATGAGGCTTGCGCTTTTATCGTCGATGGCAGAATTGGCGATATCCTAACGGAAAAAGTCGTGAGTAATATTGCGGGAGGATTTAATCGATTCATCGGCGACATGATGGGTATTACTGCCAAAGATCGCCGGTTATTGTTTGCCATGACTGGTCCAGCAGACATCTCGATACCGTTTACTGGTAACCTTCCAAGCGGCAGTAATGTGAACGGATTTGCTAACATAAGAGTACAAATCCGTGATGATGACATCCCTAAGTTGCTAAACATGTTCGCTAACAGTGCTCCAATGCTTGACCGCCAACGACTGGCTGAAGTGTTACACAATGAGATAATGATGCGTGTAGTCAATCCAACTTTAGCCGAATGCGAGGATGAGATTAAACTGCGCAGCTCAGCATTACAAGATAAATTCGAAATGCGGGCAGAGGTTGAACTAAGAGCGACATTATCCACCCTCGGTTTTACTTTCCTGAAAGCGTTCATGACATTAAATCAGACAGATAATGAAAAAATAAGAGAGTTACAAGCGCAGCTTTCGGCTGCTACAAATACAGAAGGCGCACACGCTGAGGCTTTAATGGAAAGAATTGCTATCCGTGAAGCAGCAACAATGCGTCGAATCGAGTGTGAAGTAAATATCGCTAAAGCCGAAGCAGCAGGTAAAGTAACCGTAGAAATGCAATCTGAGTTGAAGGAATTACGCAAGCAGGAAGCCCAATGGGAAGCAGAACTGAGACGTGATGAGGGTAAACTCAATTTGCGTATGAAAGAATCTAGCCATAAAACCGAGCAGGCAATGGCTTTGTTTGAGCAGGTTCAGGCAAACAAGCGAGAACGTATTAAACAACAAATGGAGCACCAGAATCAAAGAATGGATAAGCAAAATGATTTGCAGGTTAAGATGATGGAAATGGCGGCGGAAAATGATGCATTAACACCAGAGGTGATGCAAGAATTTCTCCGACAACAAACTGCACAGAAGGCTGTTGATGGCTCTGGCATCGAGGTAGAAGCAGCTCAAGCAGCTCCTGAACAATACGAATGCAAAGGATGCGGCAAGCCAGTCATGGTAGGTTGGAATGCTTGTCCACATTGTGGCATTAAACTGTAAATCAGGATATGATTAATTAATCCACTATCGACGGTGCAACCATGTCAATAAAGTGGGGCTCCAAACCATGGCGTTTGTGGAGTAGTCACTGGAAAAATCGGCATCAAATGTTTGGCCTTCGTTTACCACTTGCACTTATTTTTTCGATAATTCTTGGTTGTGGCATAGGCTATTTAGCTACTAATCAATTTGCTGAGTGGCGTGATTGGCAAGCCTTTGACCCACAAATTGAATTAGATACGTTGATACCATTTTTACCATGGATGATCGTACCATACTCTACGCTTTACCTCTATTATCCAATGGCGGCCATTTTAGGTATGAGAGATGAAACCACCCAGCGTGAAAACATCATTTTTCACCAGACAATCCTGCTACTGACATCGGTAATTTTTGTTATTTTCTTGATACTACCAGTCGAGGTAACTCTTCGCTCAGAGATATCCGGCGCAGAATTAGGGAATTGGCAAGGGCTATACGAGTTGTTGCATACTGTTGATACACCATGGAATGCCTGGCCATCGCTGCATATCGTCCAAAGTTTGCTGGCTTTATTAGTGGTTAGTCGCTGGTATAACAGCGAGGACAAAAAATGGCATATCAGGATTTTATGGTTCTCATGGTTTATGCTCTTGCTGTCTGTTGTCACAATCAAGCAACATTTTGTCTGGGATGTTTTCAGTGGAATTGTCATTGCCATGATAGCGTGGAGAACCTGGATTCTACCGTCATTGAACAGTTCACAAAGTGAAGATATTATTGCTAGTTTTGAGGCTCTTTAATCAGCCAAATACAGCACTAACTGCATCCCTATTTGTCAGGTATAAAGTGAGGCTTATTCCAGCCATTATCATCATCCAAGAACCAACCATTTTGATCATACCCGTGGCTCGACGCAGGAAATTTATCATCACTTGGCGGCCCAATCCAACCAATACTGTTACCGCAATCATCAAAATTAGTAATCCCACCATTAGACCACCGATACCGAGGGTGATAGCACTACCACCCAGGGTGATGAGGTATAGCACGAATGGTAGAACTGCTGCGGCCGTACAATCTATTGAAGCAGCCGCATAACCGATGCCATATAGATACATATTTCTGCGGGGCGTAAATATGTCGTCGTCTTCTGTTGTACTATACTTGTCGACAAACTTTTGCACAAAACCCATGACGTGAGATGTGACGCCTAGCAACATCATAGAACCGAGAATAATCAGTAAGATTGCGATACCAATAGCAATTAAATGCACCAGACCTGACTTCTGAAACGCCTCTCCCATCACAATGGCTACAATGCCAATTAGTAGGAAGAAAGTCCACATTCCAAAGCCGGATAATGAACCAATAACCACTGGACTAGGCATCTTATTGTTTAATTTTCCAGCAGCAATAAGTTCATCCTCACGCGCTCCTAAAGACAAGTAATAAGAGATGAAACCGGGTAATACTGGAAAGGCACACGGAGAAAAATATACCAGAATCGACAAAATCATACCTAAAGCAAATACTGCAACATAAGAAGTTGATGGCTCTTCCCAAGCAATACGTAAGTTTGCAGTTTCCTCCACTTGTGAACTCAATGCTAACTCAACAACAGAATCAAATGAACGCCACTTGTCTGTAGGAGACCCGGTAGCCTGACGCTCAATGATGTATCCTTCCTCATCAATTACCATCACTACAGGGATTTGACCTGTTCCAGCAGTGGTAAACAACCTTACTGGGTCAACTACTTTGCCACCAGTTAATGTTCCCGAATCTGCAGAACCCATACCTGTAGGGTATAGTGGGACATCATAATTTGCATCTGACTCATTTAGATAAGCTAAATCTTCACCATACCAACTACCATAGGCTATTATGTGGAATGACTTACCTGATTCAGCAGCAATATCTTCCCACTCAGGCATGCGCTCCTCAAGATGATATTGAACTGCATGACAATTGCTACAATCGTGTGCCATCATATCAAAGATTATGACCGAACCACGCAAATCATCGAGATTAAACCAACCTGTTTCATTAACCAATTCTGACTCAATACCAGTTCGATTAAGTGACTCAAATACAATGTTAGGAATTGGTTCAGGTTCAGCATCGGACTGGAAAATATCATCCATGCTATCAAACATAGATAGGGCCGCATAAGAAATGCACACAAACATAATTGCGGCAATAGCGAATGCCTTCCAAGTCTCAAGGCGCTTGAAGACACCTAAATCCATGGTATCTACCAGCCCCATAATTAATGCTAGAATTGATAATTATTGAAACAATCCGTATTTGGTTTCAAATAAGTGGTTGATTTCTTAACCATTCAAGATCTGAAATATACAGTTGTCTAATGTCATCTAAACCTAATACTAGCATTGCTAAACGCTCCAATCCCATACCCCAGGCTAGGACCGGATGCTTGATGCCGAGCGGTTCAGTAACCTCCGGACGGAAGATTCCAGCGCCTCCCAACTCTAGCCACTTGCCCCGCCATTTAACTTCAATCTCTAGACTTGGTTCAGTATACGGGAAGTAGGCTGGTCTAACTCTTACCTCAGGGTAACCCATTTTTGCATAGAATGTCTTGAGTGTGGTCACCAACATCTGAAGGTTAGCACCATCCTCCATTATTATTCCTTCAATTTGATGAAACTCAGGTAAGTGTGTCCGGTCTATTGCCTCCTTCCTGAATACTCGATCGACCGTAAACATGCGACATGGCTGTTCAGGGTTTTCTGCCAAATACTGGATTGTGTTAACTGTAGTGTGGGTTCTAAGCAGACCTTTTTGCGAGGTATCAGTAGAAAATTCACCACCCCATCCTGTTGACCCTGTTTGACCACCTGATTGATGAATTTCCGACCATGTGCGCATGAGTGCTTCCGGTAGTTCTATTGATTTTGGATTATCCAAATAGAATGTGTCTTGCATTTCTCTTGCGGGATGATCTTGTGGGATGAATAATGCATCCATATTCCAACCTGCAGTCTGGACATAGTCTTCGACCAGTTCGGAAAAACCCATCTCCAAGAAAATGTGTCTAATACGGTCGATCAATGACTGCATTGGATGACCACGACCAGTTCTAGGTGTTGTCGATTCTAAAGTAACATCAAATGCTCTGAACTCCGCATCCTTCCATGTATCACTCTGCAATAATTCTGGAGTAATCTCATTGATAGTTGTTGTTTCAGATAAACTAGCGGCATCTACCTGTGCACCTGCCTTAGTAAGCGACCAAGTTCTATGAGTAACATAAACTAGTTCGATGAATTCGCGCCGACTCTTGAAGTGGTCCAGCATAACTTCATCTAACGCCGTCGCCTTAGCAGGCAATTCAGTGAGGAATGCTTGACGCTTATTGATTTGGTCAGTTACTATCGCTTCATCAGTGCAGGTAAAAACGCCGGCATCCAAAACAACACCGAGCTTCTTTAGCAGACCTATCCCAGGGCCTGCCTCAAATTTTTCAAAGGAGGTTTGCAGACCACTCATGGTTGGTTGGTCTGTAGTATTATACCACTCCCACAACCTTGCTTCTAGCAAGCCATTCTCAATAGCTAAATGACCATTTTTGCTTAACCTAACCTCCGTTGTTGTGGATTCATCTATGCTGACCAAATGCTTGTCTGCCAAACCTTGGCCTGCCCCTACAGCAACTGCTTGGTCATGCCATTCACAATCAGACAAAATTTCTTCCAGCGACCATGAATATTCTGGTTTAGCCAGCATAGCTTTGAGCATACGCCGCTCAGTGTTGACTAGACTGGCTACCACCATGAACCTTCGAAATACAATTGTCCTATCAAATCTGTGCTAAATTTCGCTGACTTAAGGTGGTTCTACTCTTCTTCATCATTCCACAACTCTATGTCACAATGACTACAGACAAATCGGATTGGTTTAGGGCCCGGATGAATTGTTATCTTACCACAGGGACCGCAAACTATCGTTGATTCTATCGGCTCATCGATGGTAACATCTACTCGATACATAACTCGGCCAGCGTCTGGAAGCTGACCCTCTGCCGGTCGCCAGTTCCTTACCGCTTCCTCCGACATGCCAAGATTACTGCGCAAACTCATGCCGATTGCGAATAATGCGATACCCAAAACGCCCACGGTGGATGCTAAAACGAAGACGCCACTAATGGTGAAGAATGCACCAAATACAATACACACAAATCCACCAAGAATCAGATTTTCTCGCGGATTGCGTGACATTTAGTATCACTCTTTTAATGCATTACTTAGTGATACTGCGACTCTTTCAATTTTATCTGTCGGAATGGCACATAAGCCAATTCTAACACCACCATTTAGTGGCACTAGGTAGACTTGCTCTAAAGCACACGAATCTACTATCCTAGTTGGGTCCTCATGCTCAAGCCAAGCAAAAAATCCATCATGAGTTGGATTGATAGGCACCTTTAGTTTCTGACATGTTGCAATAAATAAATCACGGCGCTGTTTCAGTATCTCTGTCATGCGCACCTTTTCATCCGACCATGCTGCTCCGGATTCACTATCTGAGTGAATTTTAGCTATCGAGTACTGAGCCAGCCGCGAGCTTGCAGACCAAGTCTGACGGCCTGTCACTCCCATGACTGTAGTTATTCGTTCGACTACTGAATTATCCGGATGAATACTCACCAATGCTCCGCCTCTTAATCCGTATACTGTATGCGATTTCGACAATGAGATTGCAAATGTTAACAACAAATTTGCTGGCCATTCCATGCCATCATGTAGTGCATCGGTAAGAGTTTCTGCCCATCCGTGTGGTTCCCGAGCATAAACGTGGTATGCAGCATCAATTAGGAGAGTAAAACCAACATCTTCATGTTCCATAGCTGCATTTGAAAATGCTCTAAGCACAGACATCCGTTCTTCAGAAGTTAAGGATAAGCCAGTGGGATTGTGTGCGGGATCATTAAGCCATGACATAACTTTGGACTGAGACTGAGCAAGGTTACCGAGCCCAGCCTCCAAAGCTGGCAAATCTAAGCCCGAAGACGCTCCGAGCAAAGGATAGGTTGCAATCTCTAACCCGCAGCCGGCTAGAAATCCATCATATGGACCCCAATGTCGGTCGCGCAACAACACCTTACTACCGCGGTCTGCATAGTTTGCAGCCGCTAGAAACAATGCACCAGATCCTCCAGGCGAGGCTGTAGCTGTATGATGTACTCCAATATTTTCAAGTTCTTCCCGGGCATCACCAAGTGCTAAAGTCACTGCAAGGTCGAGAAAGTCTGGCAGTCCTTTGAGCGGAGCGTATGCGGCAATCTCTATTGGCGGTGAGTTACGAACAAACTTGTCAACTGTCTGGTTAATTGCAAGGCTGCCGTCATTTTCAAGGAGCGCACCAATGGTTCCATTAACCGCATCGTGCCCTTGAGCGATAGCCTCTTGATAACGCGCCCAGCAAGAAAAGATGGTATCATTACCCTGTTTAGTTTGAGCGAAATCGTTCAAAAAACTGTTCGCTGTATCTTCGGCCATGATATCCCCAAACAACTCATGTTCTTTGATTTGCCCATCATAAACAAACCCATACAATAAAGAAATCATCCGTTTCATTGATGAATGATTGCTTATTGGAATGGCTAGCGCCAACGTAGCACAGCTGGTAGTGCGTCGGATTTGTAATCCGACGGTCGGGGGTTCGAGTCCCTCCGTTGGCTCCAAAAAAACCGTTAACTGAGTAATTGTTAGATATAATATGAGACCATTTCATATGGCTTTTCCAGTAACAGATTTGGCGCTGACAGAAGAGTTCTATGTGCAAAAACTTGGCTGCAAGATTGGCAGACGTACA
>Ga0163110_10001685_pt1 | contig 11286 bp, 7 predicted proteins | sample CRUFie1St17metaG_FD_108703 | JGI IMG/M metagenome (GOLD analysis project Ga0163110, IMG submission 108703) | Marine microbial communities from the Costa Rica Dome - CRUD Field 142mm St17 metaG | ecosystem: Environmental > Aquatic > Marine > Oceanic > Photic zone | place: Costa Rica: the Eastern...
CCAAATCCAGACGGGAATGCTAACGAATCAAAACATCATGAGAGTCCAGTTCACAATGCTTTAACCAAAATTGAATTACCAAGTATTTTATTTTTCTTAGGTATTTTGCTAGCAGTTGCAGCACTGGAATCTCTAGGATTGTTATTCGTATTTGCCACAATCTTAAAAGAAACAATATCTCTTGATCTTTTAATGGTATTATTTGGTTTTGCTTCTGCAGTAATTGATAATGTTCCTTTGGTTGCAGCAAGTTTAGGAATGTTTACAGAATTTGCACCTGACGACCAATTGTGGCACTTTTTAGCATACTGTGCAGGAACAGGTGGAAGTATGTTAATTATTGGATCAGCAGCTGGAGTGGTTGCAATGGGTATGGAAAAAATAACCTTTGGCTGGTATTTAAAGAAAATCTTATGGATTGCTCTTGTTGGTTATTTTGCAGGAATAGCTGTATTCCTTCTCATGAGAAATTTAATCTAATCATTGGATTATTACTCACTACTTGATTGGATGTTTGCAAAACTTCCGATGTATCAAAACATTGGGGCTTCTGCATATAAAGAAGATATTTCTAATATTATTTCTATTTGTGATCACTTAGATAATCCGCAAAACAAATTTAAATCTATACATGTTGGTGGTACAAATGGTAAGGGATCTACCTCTCATATGCTTAGCTCTATATTGCAAGAATCCGGTTACAAGGTAGGATTGTATACTTCGCCTCATTTGGTTGATTTTAGGGAACGAATCAGGATTAACGGAGAAATGATTTCAAAAGAATCTGTTGAATATTTTATGAATCAAAACCTAAATTTTTTTGACAGAAATAATTTTTCCTTTTTTGAAATGACTGTGGGTCTAGCTTTCAGTTATTTTAATAATCAAAATGTAGATATTGCAATTATCGAAGTAGGAATGGGCGGAAGACTAGATTCCACAAATATTATTAATCCAATATTATCAATTATTACAAATATAAGCATCGATCACACTAAGTTTTTAGGAAATAACATAACTAAAATTGCTCACGAAAAAGCTGGTATTATAAAACCTGGTATTCCAGTAGTTATAGGAGAAACTCAAGAGGAAATAAAAGATATATTTATCGAAACTGCTCGAGAAAATAGCACAGAAATTTCTTTTGCTGATAATTTTAAAACAAAAGAATATGATTGCGATTTAAAAGGGGAGTATCAAACCAAAAATATATCTACCGTTAAGCATGCTATTACCAAAATACAATCCATGGGATATAAAATCAATGATTCAAATATTGAAAAAGGTCTTTCCAATGTTGTTAAAAATACTTCATTAATGGGTAGATGGCAGGTTATTCAAACTAACCCCTTAGTTGTATGTGATACGGGCCATAATGAAGCAGCATTAAAAGAGTTAGTGGCTCAGATAATCAGTATGAACCATTCAAAATATCATTTTATTTTGGGTTTTAGTAATGATAAGAATATCCAAAAAATATCCAATATTTTTCCAAAAAACGGAAGCTATTACTTTGTTAAACCAAATGTAGGCAGAGGAATGGATGCTGACGAAGTAAAAAAAATATTTTCTCTAAATAAAAGATTTGGTGATTCCTTTAAGTCTTCAAAAGAGGCTCTTTCTGAAGCTTGTAAAAATGCTAAACAAAATGATTTTGTATTTATTGGTGGAAGCACATTTGTTGTTTCTGAAATTGTTTAAATGTAATATAATCAGGAAATAATATCTTATTTAATTTTTTGCTCATTTACAATAACTAATATATATTTGCACACCTACTTATAGGGCGCGTAGCTCAGTTGGTTCAGAGCACTTGGTTTACACCCAAGGGGTCAGGGGTTCGAATCCCTTCGCGCCCACAAAAAAACCTCAACATAAAATGTTGAGGTTTTTTTATAACTATTATCCAATTTTATTCAACACTACTTGGTGCAGGTTTTGAATAAACATAAATAGTTTTAATTTTTCCATCGTTAAACATAACATCATGAATATGATTTTCAACTACTTCATTTCCTTCTTCATCAATGAATGTAATATCATTTCCAGTTGTTAGGAATTCTTGCATAATCCCTTCGTCATCTTCACCCTTATTTGCAATCATCCATTTTACAGTCCATCGTGGATTTGCAGGTGACTTAAACCACTCATCTAAGAATTCAATATGAGCTTTATTTCCTCTAATCACATTTCCGTTAGGTGGGTATCCAACCCATTCTTCAGAATTGATTTCTGCTATTTTGTCTAAATTTCTTTCATTGTGAGCATCAATATAATCTATCCAGATTTGTACATGATCAGTATTTCCAGCAATTATATCTGACGACTTACCTTCAGGTCCTAAGGTTGTTCCAATAACAGCTGGAGTATTTTCACAAGAGAACATAAATAGAGTTAGAATAGTTATAATTATGTTTTTTTTCATTTTATATTTTTTATGGTTAGTATTTTCAATATAGTGATTTTATAATATTTAAATATTCTCAAGTGCATTAGAAATCAATTTCCTTAGATGGTTTCTGTGGGCATTTGATGATATATTACCACTTTTATTGTTTTTTACATATTTCATTATTTTTTCTAGATTATATATTGCCATAGATTGAACGGGAATTTTATATCTACTAGAATTTTTACCAGAAATAATCTCAACTAATCTGGTTACATATGTCGCTTGTAAATTTTGACGAAATGTATTTATATCTCCACTTTTATCTGCATCAAACATTGCTTTATTTAGATCTGACATATATTCTGTTAACTTATATTCATTACCGTATAGTTCAGAATCAACTATTCTTTGTAGAGTGTTTGGATGAAGTAAATGAGATAAGACTCTTGTCTGATATCCTAAAACTTGATCATGTATTTTTGGATCCTCAGGCCCGGAAAAGAAATCGAAACCTCTTCTTTCTCTGGCTAGTAAATTATACAGATCATTAGAAACCTTAAACGAATTAGGTGCAAAAATATAATCTCTCAAAGCATTGAATGCTCTTTTTTGATCCTTATAGCTTACAGGAGTATATGGTTTTGTTGCTCCTTCTTGCCCAACAACAGATCTATCCACATAAACACCCCCAATAAATCTTGAAATCACTGTTCCTGCCGTTGAAGATGATGAACTTAATGTATAATATCCTCTCCTTAAATCCTCATATGTAGAACCGTTGTTCAAAAATTTATCTTTTAGCTCAAGCATAATTTTTTTATTTAGCTTAAATCTGTCAATTGAAAATCTAATAGGGTCATTTGAAAGATCGTATACCATTACTCTGGGATCAATTCCCCTATTGGATGATCTCATATCATCTGCGTCATTTCCAAAGGCTAATTGTGGTTCATTTGATCTTTCTAATAAGCTAGTTCTATTTTCATCGGTTAAACCAGGCTTATACCCGAATTCAATAACCCAATTATCGTAAGGACCAACAGTAATATCAGAAAACTGTGCTTGTTTTGATTTGTCTAAACTAACATTTAGTGCAGGATACTCCATAACAGAAGTGTTTATTGATTTACCTGCGATTAATTCTGGGTTTGTCAGTTCCTCTGGGCTATATTTATGACTTCCTCTCATATTATGACTTAATCCCAAAGTGTGCCCAACTTCGTGCATAATCAATCTCATCATGTTATCTTCTTCAAGCTTTCCTAGTTTTATATCATCATTTGAGTATTCTGGATATACGGTTTTACCGTATAGTAAATTCTCATGAACGTGTTCTCCAGCAGTGCAGCTGTGGTCAAAATCAGATAAAAAATCAAGATCAGATTTATCTAAACTCATATTTTCAATCGGATCTTGATATAACTTTTCATAGAATACACGATTTGTAAAATGAACAAACTCAAGCATGATATCAGCTGCAATAATCTCACCTGTTCTCGGATTTACCATACTTGGACCGTATCCACCGAAGGGTGGGCTTGGAGAAGATGTCCATCGTAGAACATTGTACCTAATGTCCCCAGCATCCCAATTAGCATCGTCGGGTTGAATTTTGACTTCCATTGCATTTATGAAACCAGCTTTTTCAAATGCAATATTCCATTGTAATACAGCTTTAGTAATGGTTTCTCTCCATTCAAGCGGAGTGGAATTTTCAATCCACCAGGTAATCGGTTTTACAGGTTCTGACATTTCTGCTTTGGGGTCTTTTTTAGTCAACCTCCACTTATTAATCATGTCTTTGTAATTTGTAGTGCTGGTTGAGGTCATATCATTTGTCTCCGTGGTAAAATATCCAACCCTAGGATCAGCATATCTAATTTCAAATTCATCATCTGGCATACTTATCATTGAATGAAATACCTGTATTGATACATGTCTTGCATCGGTTACTGCTTCAGAACCTCCGTTTAGGTAAGAAGGGTTATTGTAGACATATTCTGTTTTAAGATTGGTATTTTCCGGATAATTATTAATTTCTTTTACTTTTGATTTTTCCTTATCAAAGCTACCAAGACTAAATGAATTGGAAGAAGAACCAGGTCTTTTGGGAAATTTTATTCTTGTCAATGTTTCGGAAATAAACATTTTGTCGACATCAATTAAATAAGAACCATTTTCTTTATCCTCAGCAAGAATTTTTGTGCTGTAAAATATGGATTCACTTATATTAGCATTTTTTGAATTCGACAAAGGACTTTTTGGATCAAAATAAAAGTTTGTATTTGGCGCTATAAATTCTACTTTATCAAAATACCTTTTTAAATAGAAAATGGCTTCATTTTGATAAGCACCTCTAAATCTACCAGCCTCCGCAACTCCATCAGCAATTTGTGAAAAATAAATAAACTCCTTTTCAAAATGTTTTTCAGAGATAACCATCTTTAATTTACCGTTGATTGTATCCTGATAAATAGTAAAAAGTCCGTCAATCTTTTTACTTGATTTTGTTAAATCAGTAATTGTTTTCTCTTCCTTTTTCTCTTCCTTCTTCTCCTCATTTTTTTCTTCTTTCTTATCCTCGTTATTTATATCTTTCTTTTCTTGTCCATTGGTGGGAATTGAGAAAATCATCAATATTAGGATGAGTAGTATTCTTTTTGTCATTTTTTTAAATTTAAGTTTATTAATATACTAATTATTTTGATTTACGTGAGTTTTTAGAATTCTCTTTTTTTCCTTTTTAACCAGCTTATTTTTTAAATGACTCCAAATTTTTTCTTTGGCCATTTTTGTACTTTTTTTTATTTCAACTATTGGTTTTGGGTAGTCTTTGCTAATTATAAAATTATTAAAATTTGATTCAAATTCGTTCATTAGCCATGGTTCGTGAATAAATTTATTTGGTAAATTTTTTAGCTCAGGCACCCATTTTCTAATAAATACTCCTTCAGGATCATGCTCTTTTGAATTTTTAATTGGATTATATATCCTTATTGTATTAATTCCGGTAGTACCTGCTTGCATTTGAAATTGTGTAAAGTGAATTCCTGGCTCATAATCCAAGAAATTTTTAGCTAAAAAATAAACTCCATCTCTCCAATCTTGATCCAAATTATGTACAAAAAATGAAACCAACATTGCTCTCATCCTAAAGTTTAACCACCCCGTCTCTTTGACCGCTCTTATACTTGCATCAATAAGAGGGTAGCCCGTGAGACCGTTTTCCCATGCTCTAATATATTTTATATTCTTTTTTCTTTTTAATAAATTAAATCCTTTATTGATAAAATCTGTTTCATAGCTACAATCAACTTCAAATTTTTGAATAAAGTGGCAATGCCAGTGAAGCCTGGACATCATAGCATTAATCGACCTTAGATTATTTTTTTTCTTTTTTATTTCTAACATAAACTGGTATACAATCCTTATGTTCAAATTGCCCCATGAAATGTATGGGGATAGTCTACTACATGAAGACCTGCTTTTCTCTGGTTTTGAAATATTAAATGAATAGTTTTTAACTCTTTCTTTTAGAAAGGATTTTAAATATTTCCATGCATATGTTTCACCAGCTGGCTGTAAATTTGTATTTGTTTTTTTAAGTTTAGATAGTAATGAATTTGGAATTTCAAATCTGTTTTTAATTAAAATTTTATTTTGTTTTTTGTATGAATTTTGAATTATTGGTTTATGCATTTCAACATGCCACATTTTATTCCAATTTCTTCTATTTCCAATCCCTCTGATTATCCCATCCCTTTGAAATTCAGCCCAATGAATTTCATTATCAATACAGAAGCTTTTAATTTTTAAATCTCGATCCCATGAAGTTTTAATTCCAGACTCTTGATAGCTAAATATATTTACTATTTGAAATTGAGCGTTAAGGTCTTTAAAAATTTTAATACTTGAGCCATAAAAAATCTCGACCTCCTTATTAAATTTAGACAACTTACTATTAACATCAATAATGGAATCGAATATAAATTGTAAATGCCTGTCACTTGTATCAGGATGTTTTATAAGTTTAGGGTCAAAAATATAGATTGGTAAGTAAGGTACTCTTTTTGATTCGGCAGTGTCAAACGGCTTGTGATCTATTGTTCTAAGATCTCTTTTTAACCATACGATATTTAGTTTTTTTTTATTCACAATCATGAATCGATTGTGAATTATAATCAAGAATTAAACCAAATTTTATTATAAATTATTATTTTTTTCTAACACTCCATATTTCGTGTAGAGGGTCTCCTTTACTTGTTTTACCTTTATGAATCCAATCACCATTTTTTATACCAAAATTAAATTTTAAAGACATTCCAACACGAGAAATATCACGAGAAAAGAATTCTATTTTTTCGGTATATTTTCCGTTGATTGTTGTATAAGTCCCTCCACCGGTACCCTTAAATTCTTTTTTTTCTGTATCAAAAGCTATCCATTGAAATCTGGTACCTGATAAAATTTTCATTGTTTTTCTTGGCCTATCTGTGTTTCTTTCTTGCATTTCTCCATTTCTGTATCTTCCAGACATCAGCCAGGCACCACTTAAATCTCCCGGGGATCCATTATCTATTTTGTTAAATTCCCAGTTTGAATCGGGAAGAGATAATTTATTCTCTGAAATTTGCACTTTGAATGTTACTGTCTCTCCAACTCTTTCAGAATTTTGCGTATCAAATTCAACTTTTTCAGTCATCATATTTTCATTTAGTTCCCAAGTACCTCCATTTGAGTAAATGAATTCACCTGAGCTTGCATTAAACATTGCTATTGATTGAAACTTTTCTGAGAAGATCACAACACTTTTTATTTTTGTTCCATTTTCATCTTCATAATACCTTTCCCATGCTCCAATTGGATTTTGTGAAAAGCACATAAAGTTGAAGCTAAGCGAGATTATAAATAAAAAAATGAATTTTAATTTCGTTCTATATTTTTTCATAATTACTTTTCTGTTAAAGATATTAGGAAAGCATATTCCATAGCAGTTTCTTTATATGCTTCGAATCTTCCAGATGCTCCGCCATGACCGGCATCCATATTACAGTACATAAGTAGAGGTTCATTATTTGTTCTTTTATCCCTTAATCTTGCAATCCATTTTGCAGGCTCAAAATATTGAACCTGAGAATCATGATATCCAGTAGTTATAAATATTGCGGGATAGTCTTTTTCTTCTACCTGATCATATGGAGAATAGGATAACATGTAATAGTAAGACTCTTCATCCTTGGGATCTCCCCATTCGTCAAACTCAAATGTTGTTAGTGGGATTGTTTCGTCCAGCATAGTTGTAACTACATCTACAAATGGAACTGCAGCCACGATACCTTTAAAAACTTCAGGTTCCATATTAGCTATAGCACCCATCAAAAGTCCACCTGCGCTACCACCCATTGCAAAAATTTGATCTCTATCTACATAACTATTATTGCCAAGATATTTTGCACTATCAATAAAATCCCAAAATGTATTTTTCTTATTAAACATCTTTCCATCTTCATACCATTCTCTTCCTAAATATTGACTTCCTCTAATGTGTGCAATGGCATAAACAAATCCTCTATCTAATAAACTTAATCTCACAGAACTAAACCCAGCGCTGTTTGTTGAGCCGTAAGATCCATAACCATAAAGTAAAAGAGGGTTTTTACCTTTTTTGTATGTATCTTTTCTAAAGACTAATGAAATAGGAACTTTTTTTCCGTCTCGGGCATCTGCCCAAACTAACATTGACTCATAGTTGTTTTTATCAAAAGTACCACCTAAAATTTCAGCTTCCTTTAAAACAGTTTTTGTTTTTTTAATTAAATTATATTCAATTGTAGAATTAGGAGTAGTCATTGAAGAATAACCATATCTAAATGTTTTAGAATTAATTTCTGAATTCACACTGGAGTATGCTGAAAATACTTCCTCTTCAAAATCGATATAATGACTTTCACCATCTTTATTTGAAATCACATTAAATCTTCTTTGTCCATTTTCTCTTTCAGTAATCACAAAAAAATCATTAAAAACCTCAACTCCTTCTAATAAAACATTTTTTCTGTGCTTGATAAATTCTTTCCAATTATCTGACGAAGTTTTATCTTCATCGCATACCATAAGTTTAAAATTTTTAGAATCGTTTATATTCGTTCTAACATACCACTTGTCATTTAAGTGATCAATTGAATATTCAAGTCCGTCAACTCGTTTTTGAAAAATTTTAAAATCACCGTTAGGTTCATTAGCATTGAGAAATCTAATTTCATCTGAAATTGTTTTTCCGCTAACAATAATTATATATTTTCCAGATTTTGATTTGTATGAATATAAATTGAATTCGTCATCTTTTTCAAAATATACTTCCTCATCTTTTTGATTTTGATTAAAAGAGTGCCTCATTACTTTTTCAGTTCTTAAGGTTTTAGTGTTTTTTTGATTATAAAACAGTGTCATGTTATCATTTGCCCAACTAACTCCACCAGATGTATTAGAAATAGTATGAGTGTTTTTTTCACCTGTTTCTAAGTTTTTGAAATGAACTGTGTATAATCTTCTACTTATTGTGTCAACCGAGTAAGCCATAATTTTATTGTTGGGGCTAATATCAATACCCCCGATTCTAAAATACTCGTGACCTTGAGACATTTTATTTACATCGATAAGAATTTCCTCATCATTTTTTAAATTATCTTTTTTTCTGCAATATATTGGGTATTGTTTCCCTTTTTCAAAACGGGTATAATAATAATATCCATTATCTAAATAAGGTACACTTGAGTCATCCTCTTTAATTCTTGATTTTATTTCTTCGAATAATTCATTTTCCAGGCCTTTGTAATCTTCCATATAAGAGTTTCGGTAATCATTTTCCGAATTCAAGTAATCAATTACTTTTTGATTACCTCTTTCATTTAACCAATAAAACTCATCAATCCTTTCGTGATTATGCATTGTCATAATCTTATTTATTTTCTCTGCCCGAGGCTCAATTATTTCATTTTTTTTCATGTCGCAAGATTGTAATAGTATGATCATTAATAGTAAAAACTTCTTCATAATTTTTTATTTTAATCCAATAAACATTGGAGTCTTATTTTGATAATCTTTGTAAAGCGGGTATTTTTTAGAACTTATGCCTTCGCTAAATTTTGCACTAAAATAGAAAAGAATCACAAGAAGAATACACCCAATAACGGACCAGTTTATGAATTTTCCACTAGCGGCTACACTAAAGAAATAGAATGTTATCCAAATTAATTGTTCACAGGTATAGTTTGGATGCCTTGAAAATTTCCACAAACCTGTATCAATAAATCCTTTTTTATAATTTCCAGAAATTTCATGATTGCCATCAATTAGTGCATATTTTTTTGTCTGATATTTGTGTTGTTGTTCGTCTGCAATGGTTTGGATTATTATCAAAAGAAGCATAATTGCTCCGATAATTATATCTGTATCAGAAAATTCTTTTTCTCCTTGCCATGCAGCAAGAATAGGAAGAGAAAAAAGAAAAATTAAACCCATTTGATAAAAACATATAAAAAGTAAATTGAAAAGAGACCAGTTTAACTTAGTCTTTAAAGCGGGAACTTCTTTTTGTAAAACACTCCATCTATAATCTTCCTCACCTTTCCATGGTAGTATTGAAAAACCTCCTTTTCTGGCAAAATTAAACGAGAGTCTAAGCCCCCATATTGTAACTAAAGATGACATCATAATTAATCTATTATCCATTCCAGCTGAATAAGTAAAGTACCAGCAATATACAATTGGAATTGTACTCCAAAGCCTATCAACTTGACTATAATTTTTGGTTAATTCTCCAGCAATAAAACAATAGGATGCAGCTGCTAAATACAAAAATAACATATCATAAAATGCAAGCCTTTGAAGAGAATTTAATTCAAACTCAAATATATTTGAATAGAAGACAAAGTATACTCCAATACAAATTGTAATAATTAATAAAATTATTTGTCTAATCATATGACTAATTTATGAAAATAAGCTTCATTTTAACTATTTTTGTTTACCTAAATTAGGCCATTATGGACTCTCAAAGTGTACTTTTTATATTCATAGGATTAACAATATTTAATTTTCTTTTTACTACAGTTTTAGAATATTTAAATGATAAAAATTGGAATGAAAGTATTCCCAATGATTTGGAGGGTTTTTATGATTCTGATAAATATCAAAAAGCTAAAAATTATAAAATTGAAAGAGGAAAAATATCATTATTAAATAGTTCTATTAGCTTTATAATTACACTTCTAATGTTGTTTTTCTTTGGTTTTGGATTAATAAGTGAATATGCTGTTTCATTTTCAGATTCTGTTATTTTACAATCATGTATTTTTTTCATGATATTTCATTTACTGACTACTTTTTTAGGTATGCCTTTTAGTTATTATTCAACATTTTTTATCGAGGAAAAATATGGTTTCAATAAAACAACCTTAAAAACCTTTATAGTTGATAAGATCAAGGGACTTTTTATTTCATCAGTATTTATTATTGTATTAACATCACTAGCTATAGTGTCGATTGAATATTTTAGTACAGGTTTTTGGATATGGCTGTGGATAGGGTTGTCCTTATTTATGGTTTTTTTAAATATGTTTTATGCTGATTTGATTGTACCGATTTTTAATAAACTTACACCTTTAGAAAATGGGGAATTAAGATCAAAAATTGAGTCGTATTCAAAAAAAGTAGGTTATTCACTTAAATATATTTTTGTTATTGATGGTTCTAAAAGATCTACAAAGGCCAATGCATTTTTTAGTGGCCTTGGCCCAAGAAAAACCATTGCTTTATATGATACCCTAATTGAAAAGCATACAGATGAAGAATTAGTTTCTGTTTTGGCTCATGAGGTTGGTCATTTTAAGAAA
>Ga0163110_10001688_pt1 | contig 11262 bp, 7 predicted proteins | sample CRUFie1St17metaG_FD_108703 | JGI IMG/M metagenome (GOLD analysis project Ga0163110, IMG submission 108703) | Marine microbial communities from the Costa Rica Dome - CRUD Field 142mm St17 metaG | ecosystem: Environmental > Aquatic > Marine > Oceanic > Photic zone | place: Costa Rica: the Eastern...
AGGAAGCCTGAGTATACTCGTTTATTTGTTTTTTGGCCAATGAATCGCTTATATAAGTTGTAAGGTTCCCAAATGGGCTGCTTTAATTGGACAACCCCTTCAGGGATTTCCTTCAGGAGAGATTGGTCGAGAATAGGATATTCAGCATCTTGGGCTGTATATACAATGGGCTCCCAACCGAATTCTCTAAAGTATTTGACATACTTTAGGCACCGTTGTACGCCTGCGCCTCCGCTTGGTGGCCAATAGTAGCTGATAACGAGTACTTTTTTCATTTCACAAAATTAAAAATAATTTGCCAATTCCTCCTTTGATTCCCTTTTTTGTATCAGATTCATAACAGAACGATTTACCTTTCATGAAATATAAAATCCTCACCATCGTCGGAACACGGCCGAATTTCATTAAGATTACCCAATTTGAGCGCGTGTTTGGGCAATACCCTGATTTGTTTGAGTATCGATTGGTACATACAGGTCAGCACTATGACGAGAAGATGTCGCAGGTATTCTTCGAACAATTGAAGCTTCGACAACCTGACTACTACCTTAACATTGCGGCAGGGCATCCTGCCGAACAAATGGGGCGAATCATGCAGTCATTAACCCAAGTGATGCAAGAGTGGATGCCTGACTTGATGATTGTGGTAGGGGATGTAAATTCGACTTTTGCCGCGGCTTTGGTGGCAAATAAGATGGGGGTGAAATTTGCGCATGTGGAAAGTGGATTAAGAAGTCGCGATCGTTCGATGCCAGAGGAGATTAACCGAATCCTTACTGATGAAATTGCAGATGTCTTCTTTGTGACGGAACAAAGTGGATACGACAACTTAATTGAGGATGGGAAAAAGCCTGAACAATTATTCTTTGTCGGTAATACCATGATTGATACTTTGGTCGGATTCGATGAAGCCATTCAGGCCTCACCTATCATGGAAACCCTAGGGGTGAAGTCGGGGGAGTATGTATTGATGACTATGCATCGCCCTGCGAATGTCGATTTCAAGGAGGAATTGCTGAAGCTCCATCACCTAATTGAATTCATTGGCAAACGCCGCCCTGTCGTATTGCCCCTTCATCCTCGAACTAAGCACCGCTTGATCAAGTTTGGACTATGGGAGAATTTCCAGAAAATCCCTAACCTAATCTTATCTGGCCCGATGGATTACCTTGCATTCCAGAAGCTGATTTCACATAGCTTCTTTGTATTGACAGATAGCGGCGGGATTCAGGAGGAAACGACCTTCCGACAAGTGCCCTGCCTCACCTTACGACCCAATACCGAACGCCCTTCAACCATTACCTTAGGCACGAACGAATTGGTGACCTTCGATACGGCTCTCATTGAGTCGCGCATTACCAAAATTGAAAACGGCACATATAAAAAAGGAGTAATCCCTCCTTACTGGGATGGCAAAGCGACTGAACGTATAGTCGAATCCATCTTACAAGTATTCAGCGAAGCCTAAAATAAGCAGTTATATAATGAGCAAGCCTGCAACCTCATTTTGGGGGTTACAGGCTTGTTTGCATTTACTCTTGATTATTTTTGTATTTTTTTCATATGTCGTGCAACCTTTTGTAACCCTAATCCTACTTCTTTTATGTAAGCAGCGTACAATTTGTATAAACCCTCGAAAATGCAACACTACTACTCTGAAATAGATTTGGCAAATGGATGCAAGCAACGTGACCCTCGGGCACAACGCGCTTTGTATCAACGCTACTATCGAAAGATGTATGCCGTTTGCCTACGCTATACAGATAGTAAAGAGGATGCAGAAGATATATTTCAAGAAGCCTTCGTAAAGGTGTTTAAAGGAATTACTGCTTTTAGAGGAGTCGGATCATTGGAGGGATGGGTTCGAAAGATTTTCATTCGAACATCGATTGAATACTATCGAAAACGCTCACGCTCTGTGTTCAATGTCAATATAGAAGAAGCCTATGACATTGGCACTAAAGAGAACCTCCATTCGAATATCAATCGAGAGGAAATCCTTAAGGCAATACGAGAGCTACCTACAGGATACCGAACGATCTTTAACCTCTATGCCATTGAGGGATATTCACATAAGGAAATTGCTCAGATGTTAGGGATTTCAGAAGGGACATCTAAATCTCAATTGTTTCGAGCAAAAAAGCTTCTACAAGGGTATCTCTCCCGCTTAAATGAATGGTCTACACTGAAAGGACTTGCATATTGACCAAGACCAATAGGCCTCACACAATTAATGAGATCAATCTTATGCCTGAACAGGATAACATACATACACAACTCAAGGAAGTATTTGCAGACTTTGAAGCAGAACCTTCCATCGATTTCTGGCCTGCTATAGAAGCAGAACTAGAGAAGGATCGAAAACGAGTTGCCTTTTGGCCGTACTTTGTGGGAATCGCCGCTTCTGTTATTGTCCTTATCTCTTTTATGTGGTTGATGACAGAAGCCGTTTCCCCAGAGGAAGGCACAGAAATCTATGCGAATGAAAAAGTAGATTCTTTGGGTGGAGGCGAAAAAGGGATTGCTGTACTCGTAGATACACTTAACAAAACAGTAGAAGATGAACCTATTGCTCCATTACAAGAGAAGGAAACCAATACACAGGTAGCAGAAAGCGTGAAGCAATCCATTCCCAACCGTCCTAAAAAGCCGTCTGATAGCCAGAAACCTAATGAACAGGAAGTGCAAAAGGATGAATACCCGATTGAGCCAACAGTTACCCATATGGCTTATGAGGACGAGAAGGGAAGTGAGCAAAAGGGTACGCCTAAGGAGGTCGAAATAAATTGGGCGAACGTAGGAGATGATTCTCTAAAGCGGACACCTGACCCTATGATACCTGAGGAACTCCCTGAACCGATTGTTGTACAAGCTCCTTCAACCCCAACTGTTATGCCTGTGAGCCATAAACGAGTGATTGACTTTTCGAATGGAACGGAAATACTCGAATTCGCGACCGAAAGTATTAACAAAGTTATTGATACACCTATCAATGTGATGTATGAGAAAGATAAGGAAGGAGAGTCAAGAACCTACCAATTCTCCCTGCGAAATTTTAGCATCACACGTAAAAGCCATAAAAAATTCCTACACAAAAACCAGAAAAGCGGATGAAAACTCTATTTAGAATTCTCCTAGGATGCCTTCTCCCCCTCATGATAATTGGCATCCCGACTGTGCACGCACAAAACACACCTGGAGACTCAATTAAAGTTGAGGGAGATGTTGTAATACTGACCGCAGATACTACCGAAGTGAAGTTTGGAAATCGAGTGCTGGTAATCGTCAAAGACTCATCAGGCAAATCGATTCGATTGATTAAGGAGTCTGATGATGAGTCGAAGAAGGATGAGGAAGCCAAATCTCGCATTGGCCTTGCTGGACTCGATTTCGGATGGTCTAACTATTTTACAGGTGGCCAATTCGGTACCCCAACAGGCCTAGAAGGATTGGAACTGAACAATGGAGGCTCTTTGCATGTAGGCTTGCACCTCTTCCCCATTACAGCCCCTCTGAATAAGAAAGGATCTGTGAATATTAAGACGGCCTTGTCATTTGACTTCAATAAGTTTCGATTGGCCAATAACGTTGAGATTTTGCCCAATCAAGATACGTTGACCCTTATCCCACGAACGGAAGACTTCAGAGCCAATAAGCTTCGGGTAACATATGTACAAATTCCTTTGCTCCTTCATTTTGAAACACGCCCAAAGGATAAGAAGCATTCTGTCGGGATTTCTTTAGGAGCATATGGTGGAGTACGAATTGGAGCAAAAACGAAGTTGAAGGCTAATGGAGAAGTGTTCAAAGAGAAGGACGACTTCAACCTCAATCGATTGAAGTATGGGGTAAGCTTTAGAATAGACTTCCGATGGTTCGATTTCTATGTAAACTACAACCTCAGTTCTCTTTTCAGAAATAACCAAGCTCCAAACCTACAGACCTTCTCCGCAGGTATCAACCTAGTCGATTTCTAACCCATTGCCATAAAACAAATCAACGCCCATGGATATCTACTAGATATTCATGGGCGTTTTTTGTCCAAGAACCTTAAGGGTTACCAAAACGCTGTTTGTACGACTACCCCGCTGGGTATTGCCACGACAAACAACACAAATCTCAACCGCTTTCAGGCTAGATAAGTTTTTATACACAAAGATGTAAATCCGTTGAACAAATGCTATTTAGAACAGTTCTTAATAATGAAGACGCTACTGAACTACACTAACAGTAAATCGTTCTTTTCAGTGTAGAAAAAAAATAGTTATTTTGCTTTTGTATTAACACAAATCTTATAAAATAAGCATTTCATCATGGCATTCGAATTACCTAAATTGAGTTATGACTATACGGCGTTGGCTCCACATGTCGACGCACGTACAATGGAAATACATCATTCTAAGCACCATGCAGGCTATACACGTAAGTTGAACGCCGCTATTGCAGGTACTGATATGGAGAATATGTCTATTGAAGACATTCTTGGGAGCGTTTCCAAAGCTTCGGCTGGCGTTCGTAACAATGGTGGAGGTTACTACAACCACTGCTTATTCTGGGAGGTGATGAGTCCAGATGGAGGAGGAGAGCCTACAGGAGCTTTGGCCGAGGCAATTAATAGTGCATTTGGTTCGTTCGCAGCTTTCAAGGAAACTTTTTCTAAAGCAGCTGCTACTCGATTTGGCTCTGGATGGGCATGGCTAATCAAGAATGGAGAAGGAAACTTGGAAGTTACGTCTACTCCTAACCAAGACAACCCATTGATGGATATCGCAGAAACGCAAGGTACTCCTTTGTTGGGGCTTGACGTATGGGAGCACGCCTATTACCTCAATTACCAAAACCGACGAGGTGATTATGTTGCTGCATTCTTCAATGTAGTCAATTGGAATAAAGTTGCAGAATTGTACGGATAAGCCTGAAAGGGTTTTCAATACGTTTATCTAAAAGGAGAGGGATTCGGCTAGGTCGAATTCCTCTTTTGTTTTATTGGGGAACCTTTTTTCATGATTTGGTATAAACTAATGAGTGATAGCATTTGAATTTGCGCTAAATATTTCCGATACTTCCTAAACTCATCATTCGCGATTAATTCTCTTCCTAAATATTTCCCTACATAATCAATGTAACCCTCTTATGGCTTTTAAAGATACGATAGAATCGCTTATCAAGGACAATACAATCGCATCCGTCCTCGTACACAAAACACCGAATAAGAACGCTGCAAAGGCACTCCAGAATATCTTATATGCAATCGGTTTTGATGAAGAACTGAATTGGGCAAAGTATGGAGCCGATGGAGATTATGGTACTGGTACCACAAATGCCTTACTTGCATTTGGGAAACTAAATAGCTTCGAAACAGATGGCTTATCAGTCTCGATAGAGATGGGGCAAAGAATACTTGACCTCTACAATATTGTAGATGACCTTTACCACCTAGATGAGGCAATGGAGGCGGGTACACCCGAAAAAATCCTATACCGTAAGTCGAACAAAAAGGTAACAATTGTTGCGCTACAAAACCTATTGTATTTCCTCGGCTATGCGGAAGAATTGAATTGGGCAAATTATGGAGCTGATGGAGACTACGGTACAGGCTCGACCAATGCAGTGAAGGCATTCGCAGAGAAAGAAGGTCTTGCTGAAACCAATGGCGAACAGGTAACGATGGAGATTGCTCAGAAAATTATGGACAAGTTATCTCCTTTTTATGGAGCCAATTGGCAAAAGACAAGTGAGTCTACGCTAACAGGAGGGGAACTTAAGATAGTCGAAAAGGTGATTCGAGGTAAAAAGAAGGTGTATGTATCAGATGATACGGCTTCTGTGCGGTTCTCTAAGTTTAAGCATGGGGTATTCCTCTATGGAAAGCAAAAGGCTAAGAACTTCATTGACAAGAACCGAGAAGGCTTGGAAGAAATGGGAATTACTACTTCGGCATTGAATGTGATGCTTCCTGTTTCTGAGAATGAAGGAAACCTAGATGCGATTAATACATGGGATAATTCGTTCATGACCTTCGGGATGTTCCAATGGACAATTGGTTCTAGTACGAATAAAGGAGAATTGCCTGCATTGCTCAAAAAAATAAAGGAGTTTGATCCAAGTCTATTCCATCGTTATTTCGGGATTCATGGCCTAGATGTAACAGGGGTAAGCGATAATGTGTATGGGTACCTTTCTCTTAATGGGGTGCGTATGCGTTTGGTTTCAGAGAAGAATCAATTCCGCTCTTATAAGTGGTCTTTCTATTTCTGGAAGGCTGGACAAGATGAGAATATTCAAGCGATAGAGATTCATCATGCTTTATCTCGTTTGCATACCTTCTATTGGAATCCTGGTTATAAGGTAAATGGTCGATTGGTGAAGGAGTATGTGACTTCTGAATATGGAGTCGCCTTGATATTGGATCACCATGTGAACCGACCTGCACACATCCGTAAGCATTTGACGCGAGCCTTACAAGCCCTAGGTTGGACAGGGCAAGATCCTTCTAAGTGGGATACGGCCAAGGAGCGTAAGCTGATTGCGAAATACCTTGAAATCCGTGAGGGTTCTTCCATGACCAATCCCGTTAAGCGTGCCAATACTACGAAAGCATTCCTTAGAGAAGGGGTGATCTCTGATGAACGTGGCTCCTTCCAATACGAATTGAAGTCTAGAAGTGCAGATAATACCTCTCCTTATCCTTCTGATTTTAAAGAAGAGGCTTATCCAATCATCATGGAACATGAGTATCTTGACTAATTGAATTGACATAGATATAAAATGAAAATCCCCCACTCGCATTATGCAAGTGGGGGATTTCTCGTCCAAGTCCTCTTTTATCGGAGTACAGTGAGTGAACCAACAAGCTTTGTCGCAATACTACGCCCGTCCTCATTGGCCTGGTATTGGAATACCCATACATATACCCCTTCAGGTACCTGCCGATTGTTAAAGGTGGCGTCCCATCCTTGGGTAGGGTCAGTACTTTGGTATACGAGATTACCCCACCGATTGAAGATAGATAGGGTCGATGAGGTAATGTCACAATCAAAGATGGGTTGGAATAAATCATTGTAGCCATCTGCATTAGGACTGATTGCATTCGGGAAGAATACCGTACAATCACAATCTTGATAATCGACTTGAATGGTATCTGAGTATTCTCCACACTCATGTGATAATTGGACGCTGTAGACGCCTCCTGGATATTGGACAATGTAAGAGGATGATATGGAACCATCTTGCCATAAATAGTTAACATCTGGAAAGGAAGCATTTAATTGCAATTCGTCTACCTTACAGAGGAGGGTATCATTGCCAAGGTCAGGAGAGGGGGGAACGATTTGGGAGACGAGCCGATCATCCTCCACCGTACAATTACCTCGATTCACTTGGAGGGAATAAGTCCCTGCTTGGGTGACGGTAAAGGTAGGCTCGGTGCTTCCGTCTTGCCAGAGGTAACTAGCTCCACTACTTGGATCAGCCAATATGAAGGTATCGCCTGGGCAGAAAGCGGTATCTGCGCCAAGGTCTACAGTCAAGTCGTTTACGTTAATGCGAACAGTTGCGGTATCGCGACATTGGCCGTCGTCTACATAGAGGGTATAATTCGAACTGACAGTAGGGGAGATGATTTCATTGATATTTGTGGAACTCCCTCCATTGGGTCCTACCCATTGATAGGTATACCCCGCTCCTATTGGACTCGCCTCTAGGGTTGTTTGTTCTCCTAGGCATATCGTTCTACTATCGCCTGCATCTGCATTGATATAATTGACCGATACTTCTACTTCATCGGTAGCCGTACAACCTGTGCCGTTTATGGTGAGGGTGTAGGTCGTATTGGCAAGGGGGGATACATCTATGGCAGGAGAACTACCAATTGTATTGCCCCCTGTACTCCATGTATAAGTGAAATTCGGATTATTAGGAGTAGCAGATAGGGTAGTGCTGCCCCATGGGCATATCGTGACATCGGCTCCTGCCGTGATGATGAATTCGATGGTAATGAGGGTGCTACAAGTGGCGGTATTCCCTGCGGTATCTGTTACCGTCCATGTCACAGTGGTAGGAGCAGGCGGATAGAAATCGCTTGCATCGCTACCATTATTGAAGTCATTGACCAATGAGGTGATGCTACAATTGTCTGTTGTGGTAGGTATAGGTAGAACCACCGACGCGCCACATTGCCCTGCGTCAATGGGTTGGGTGATATCGGCGGGGCAAGTAATGGTTGGGGGTTCTGTATCTTCCACCCTAATATTCGTCGAACAAGAAGCCGTATTCCCCGAAGAATCCGTTACAACCCATGTCACAACTGTATCCCCTAGGGCATATATGCCTGTTGCATCATCTATCCCATTATAATCATTGACCAAGGACGTTATCGTACAATTGTCACTTATGTTTGGCAGGGCGATAACAACATTGGCATCACAATTTCCTATATCTGTACTTTGCGTAATGTCTGGCGGACAATCGATGCTTGGGAGCTCATCATCTGTTGCCGTAACTATCATTTGGCAACTTTGGGTATTACCCGATGCATCTGTAACTGTCCAAATTACTGCTGTGTCTCCTGCGAAATATTGACCAGAGGCATTAGAGGTTCCTGTATAATCATTGAGGATGGAAGCAATCGCACAATTATCTGTAGTTGTGGGTTGAGGCACATTCACGCTGGCGAAGCATTGACCAACATCCATGGTTTGGCTAATGTCAGCAGCACAAACAATGGACGGAGCTTCATCATCGGTAACAGACACTTGAAAACTACAGCTAATGGTATTGCCCACCGCATCTGTCACAACCCATATGACCATTGTATCCCCTACAGCGTAGATATCGCTTGCATCTGTTGTTTGGTTGTAGGAATTCGAATAGGTCGGATTGGGACAATTCTCCGTGAAGAAGGGTTGGGGCAATTGGAGGGAGGCGGTACAAAGGCCAGCCTCAGCCGAAACTACCGTATCATTCTGACAAACTATAGTAGGCACGACATCATCTACAACCGTAATATCTACCGAACAAGTAGCGGTATTATCACTCCTATCTGTAACAGTCCAAGTAATGGTTGTTGTTCCTAAGGGGTAGAAGCCTGTTGCGCTTACCCCTCCGTTATAGTCGTTCTCAAGCAATTCGCCAAAGCAATTGTCTGAGGTGACAGGATCGGGCACAATGACGGTTCGTGCCCCACAGGTATCCGAATCTGTACTTTGCGTAATGTCGGATGGGCATACAATTACAGGTAATTCGATATCATCAATGGTAATATCCATTTCACAAGTGGCCGAATTCCCTGCCGAATCTGTTACTGTCCATAGAACATTTGTAATGCCTACAGGATAGGTATCGCTTGCATCCGTAGTGCCATTGAAGTCATTAGAGAATGCCACATCTATACAATTGTCGCTAGTGGCGGGTATAGGTACCGTTACAGCTGCACCACAGACCCCAATGTCATTGACTTGGGTCATGTCTGGTGGGCAGGTAATAGTCGGATCCTCTGCATCAACTACTGTTAAGGTGAACATACAAGAGGCTGCATTGCCTGCCGAATCTACGACTACAACTGTCATCGGATTGGTTCCTATAGGGAAAGGAGCAGCAGGGGAATAGACAATGTCTAAGCCAGGACAATTCTCAACTACCGTGGGATCAGTGAAGTTTACAATGGTCGCTTCACAGGCTCCTGCGTCTGTATTGACGGTTAGGTCGGGAGAGCAGGCAGTAATCATAGGCGGGATTTGATCGCCTAGTACAGTGATGGTATCAGGCCCTATCTGACAGCCATTTGCATCCTCAGTCCATAGGATATGATCACCTTGACTGACAGTTGTGTAATTGGGATTAGATTGGAAGGTGGTGGCATTGTCTATCGAATAGGTATAAGGTGGGGTTCCTCCACTTGGGGTAAAGGTAATGTTTGCGTCCATTGCCCCAAAGCAACTTTCACTTGTCCAAGAGGCTGTAAAGGCCAGCAAAGGAGGCTCATTGACAATGGTTGAATCCGTTTGGGTACATCCATTCGCATCCGTTACCACAACCGTATAACTACCTGCGCCTACCCCTACTAGATCTTCCGTCATATACGTACCATTGTTCCAATCGAAAGCGAAGGGAGAAGAGGTTCCTGTAATGAATAGGTCAATCTCTCCATCTTGGCTGCCATTACAGAGGGCATCTGTCACGACTAGGCTATCAATGAGGAATAGGTTTATGGAGTCCATATTATTGGTATAGTCGCATTCCAATAGATGGGTTATGGGGAAACTATCGACAAGGCTATACGGAAGGAGGGCAGAACCATCATCGTTGATTACTGCGAATACCGTTGCAGTGGTAGGGTTGGTGACTTGAGCAACGAATATATTGCAGGCATCTATAGGTATACTTGAAGTGGTATTATATACTCCTAATAGATTGGGAGTTGTTTGGGTGGGATCACTATCGTAGAATGCAACACTGATTCCTGCTGCCATAGGTAAATCTCCTGTATTGCATATGGTCATGCTAATTTGGAAGCTATCTGAGGAACAACTGATGCTAGAAGGGTCTAGGTCAATTTCGGCATTGACCAATGGCAAGAAAGGAGCGAGGTTATTGTCGAGGATGGGAGTTTGGGAAAGGAAGTTGTTGAAAGGCCGCACTCCACTACCAGGGGCAGGGAATTCGATATGATGTGCCTGTTGGTACTGGGGAATGCTTCCATCGTCATCGACATTGACTACGAAGTAGTTAAACTGATTCCATACATTTCGTGCAGATAGCCAAGGAGTACCACTCAATACATTGGCTTCTACCACTTTTAATCGACCCCTGTAATCTGCTGCAGGAGTATTGGGTCCAGAGAAGGTGAAGCCTGTAAAGGCAATCTCTGCTTGGGCATCATTGTCTACATCTGCTACGACAGGATGCTCATCAAAGGTTCCTGACCCAGCTACGAAGGTTGCCCAATCTCGTGTGGCACTTACCCCTGCTGGGAAAGGAGCAGGCCCTCCGTAGAGTATCCTCAAATTGTTCTCATCTCGATAGACAATCTCCTGAATATTATCCCCATTGAAGTCGAATACGGTTACGCCTGTTACGCCAGAGTTATCGGTAGTATTGAGGCTCCACCAGTAGGGGGTACTCGGATTCGAGATTGCTGCGTTGAGATTGTAGGCATTGACACGGGTAGGACAACAAACAATGATTTCAGGCAAATCGACAGCTGCGCCACTTTGGGTATCATCGTATACACTCGCAATAGCAGGCAAGCCTCCCGAGGCACTA
>Ga0163110_10001689_pt1 | contig 11260 bp, 8 predicted proteins | sample CRUFie1St17metaG_FD_108703 | JGI IMG/M metagenome (GOLD analysis project Ga0163110, IMG submission 108703) | Marine microbial communities from the Costa Rica Dome - CRUD Field 142mm St17 metaG | ecosystem: Environmental > Aquatic > Marine > Oceanic > Photic zone | place: Costa Rica: the Eastern...
AAAACACAGCATAACACGAATATTCTGTTAGCCGCTATTCCTGCCAATTAAGTTTTTTCGTCGTGCAGAGATCTTATTAATTAAGACAAAGCAAAATTATAAATTTTGACGATGTTATTTCCAGCCAAGTCTATAAAGAACATGAAAAAAAATATTCTGATTTTTTAAGTGCCTTGATTTAGATACTTACAATAGTGATTAACAACGCACCTCTCTTCACATATGGTAGATTACTTCTCTTTTTAAAGCCCCAAACACACTCAACAAAAACACTATTTTTATTGATGTGCACGAATTACATTCTTCTCACTACCAAGCGCCCTCTGAGCTATCTCAATTATTGCAGAGGCATCCAAACGAGCATCTTCATACTGTTTATTGGGAGAGTCATGGGGCATCAACTGATCAGGCAACGTCATTACGCGCACTTTGAGGTTACTATTTAAGAGCCCTTCATTTGTCATAAACGATATTACATGTGCTCCAAAACCACCAGGTGAACCCTCCTCAATTATAATTAGCACTTCATGAGAAGTGGCTAATTTACAAACAAGATCATGATCAAATGGCTTAGCAAATCGGGCATCTGCGACTGTTGTAGAGTAACCTTTTACAGCCAATTCATCCGCCGCTTTCAAAGCTTCACGTAAGCGTCCTCCCAAACTAAGTATAGCTATAGAAGAGCCATCTCTAATTATACGTCCTCTTCCAATTTGCAGAATTTTTCCTTTTTCAGGCATCTCGACCCCAGTGCCATTACCACGCGGATACCTCACCGCAGATGGTCCATCATCAATTGATGCGGCAGTTGCTATCATGTGCATGAGTTCCGCCTCATCCGATGGTGCCATCACAATAATATTTGGAAGACAGCATAAATAGGCTAAATCGTATGCACCAGCATGTGTTGCCCCATCGGCACCAACTAACCCAGCACGATCAATGGCAAAACGAACCGGTAAATTTTGTAAAACTACATCGTGTACAAGTTGGTCATAACCTCGTTGTAAAAAAGTTGAATAGATTGCCACGAACGGTTTGTAACCTTCACATGCTAAGCCTGCAGCAAAAGTTACTGCATGCTGCTCAGCAATCCCCACATCAAAAGTGCGCTCAGGGTAGCACTTACCAAAATCATCAATCCCAGTGCCAGAGGGCATAGCAGCTGTGATTGCTGTGATTTTTTCATCTGTCATCGCTTCAGCAATCAAAGCCCTTGCAAAAACTTTAGTAAAAGACGGCGTGTTTGCTTTGTTTGTTGCTAATTTACCAGTGATAAGATCAAATTTAGAGACACCGTGATATTTGTCCGGAGATTGTTCTGCAGGGCCATAACCGTGTCCCTTTTGCGTCACGACGTGCAAAAGAACTGGTCCGGTCCCTTTTTCTTCACGAAGATTTTTTAGAACAGGAAGAAGATGGTCAAGGTTATGCCCGTCAATAGGCCCCACATAAAAAAATCCAAGCTCCTCAAAAAGAGTGCCACCCGTAACCATACCTCGAGCATATTCTTCGGCCCTGCGGGCCGCTTCACCAATGGGTCGAGGAAATTTCTTGGACATTTCTTTGGCAAAATGCCGGATTGAGCGATAGGACTTTGATGAAATCAAGCGAGATAAGTAAGCACTCATAGCTCCAACTGGTGGAGCGATAGACATATCGTTATCATTTAAAATGACAATTAAACGAGAGTCCATAGATCCTGAATTATTCATAGCCTCATATGCCATACCAGCGCTCATAGACCCATCGCCAATAACAGCAATGACGTTGTTGTTCCCACCATTTAGATCACGAGCAACAGACATTCCCAACGCAGCAGAAATAGATGTTGAGGAATGTCCTGCCCCAAAAGGATCATATTTACTCTCACTACGCTTGGTAAAACCAGAGAGGCCACCGCCCTGTCGCAGAGAAAGCATCCTTTCACGGCGTCCCGTAAGTATCTTGTGGGGATAGCATTGATGACCAACATCCCAAATTAAACGATCTGTCGGTGTATCAAAGACATGATGCAAAGCTACCGCTAACTCAACAACTCCCAGACTAGCACCCAAATGCCCTCCAGTAATAGATACCACACGCACAGTTTCTTGGCGGAGTTCCTCCGCCAATTGACTCAACTGTGCTACAGAAAAGCCCCTAATATCAGAGGGTTTTGAAACCGTGTCCAGTAACTTGGTTGTAAAACTATTGCTCACATTTTTTCCATTAAGCGCTACGTGTAATTATGAATTGCGCCATATTTTTTAGAGGGTCCGCTTTTTTTCCAAAAAAATCAAGATGCTCACAGGCCTGTAATACCAAAGACTCGGCTTGATCGCGAGCGCGCTTTATACCTAAAAGAGTAATAAAAGTTGACTTTCCAGCCACTTTGTCTTTGCCTGTTTTTTTACCAACTGTAATTACACTGCCCTCAGCATCAAGCAGATCATCAGTTATCTGAAAAGCTAAACCCAAGTTCAGGGCATATGCATTTAGGGCTTGCTGTGCATTTTCGGTTGCCTCTCCTAGAATAGCGCCAACTTCACATGAGGCCGCAATGAGCATACCGGTTTTCATGCGTTGCAATCGAGTTATCTCGGGCTTGTTCAAATCTTCCCCTTCAGCAATAAGATCCAGCATTTGGCCACCCACCATCCCCTCATGGCCAGCAGCCTTTGCAAGTGCCATCACAAGGTCAGAACGAATTCTGGGATCAGGGTGAGATTTTTCACTAGACAACACCTCAAAAGCTTTGGTTAACAATGCGTCCCCAGCGAGTATGGCCGTAGCCTCGCCAAATTTACTATGGCAAGAAGGCTTGCCCCTGCGCAGATCATCATCATCCATGGACGGAAGATCATCATGAACCAGAGAATAGCAATGTACGAACTCGACAGCGGCAGCCACGTGCAATGCTCTTTCCTTTTTAACATCAAACAAATCCGCTGTAGCGAGTGTCAAATATGGCCGAACCCTCTTACCTCCATCAAGCACCGCGTATCGCATAGCCCTAATCAACACGGCTTCCGGTTCGTCATGCATTTTTAATAAACGCTCTATGGTACAAGTGACATCTTCCGCAGCGTCCTCGAGGACTTTTTGAAAAATTTTCACCTTGTTTAGTCCAGATTTGCAGACTCAAGTTCGACCTTGCCATCGTCAGCAAGAACAACCTTTTCGACCCGACTTTGGGCTTCTTTTAATTTGTTTTCGCAATGAAACTTTAAATGTGCCCCTCGTTCATACGCTATTATAGACTTATCGAGCCCGCCAGAGCCTTCCTCTAATTCACGCACTATCTGCTCTAGCTGTTCAAGAGCTTCTTCAAAGCTTAAATTAGCAATATCTGGTGGTAAACTAATTTTTTCCATATCATCTTTTTATGGTTTTTTTTGACTATAATTTCTAATTTACGCGTGGTGTACTTAATTGGCAACCGTCAATAATTTCTTTATGTTCTGCCACTAAACATATAATTGTTTCAAACTTAGATTTAGTATGGGAAGCAAGAAAACAATCTTTCCGGTTTACTCTTTAAAATTCAATAGATTGTTAAACTCAAGCTGTTGATATTATTTGTACTTTTTTTACGTGAGCTTTACAAGGCGACAACTAAATTTGAAGCTATCATTGTTTATAAGCGCACAAAATAATTAATCAACTTCAGCATTTTGTTGCAGACATATAACAAAGATAAAACAAAGAAGTTAAGTAAAGTTAGCGTACGAGTGCTCAAACATTGCACCATTGCGTAAATATAATATCAAACCTAAATTAAAGAAGAGTATATATTAATCGAAAATTGCTAGTGGGCTAACGCCATAAGGTTCAATTTGTGACATATTTAAATAAAACCCTTGTGTTTTCTATCTTTACTATAAGTTCTCTATTATTAAGTGTGCATGCCATAGCCCAGCAGGTGACAAGAGTAGGCGTTGACCAAGTGAGAGTCGAGGTCTTAAAACAAACACTCCCAGTAATAGGTCGATTAATTACTACTAGAGGTGGTGTTATTGCAGCACGCATCTCCGGTCCTATTGCAGAGATGAAAGTCAAGGTTGGTGATCATGTTGAAGAAGGGGATGTAATTGCTCTTCTTTTGGATAACAGTCTTAAATGGCGGCATCAATTAGCTAAAGCAGAGACAAACCAGGCAAAAGCGGCGATAAGCAGGGCAAAATCGTTATATGATCTTCGACTCCAAGAATTAAAACGTTTAAAACAATTAAAAAAATCTGCTGCTTTTTCACAAGCTCGACTTGAAGATAAAAGTCTCGAAGTTGCGAGAGCAAGAAGTGCTTTAGCAGAGAGCCAAGCATCTTTAAATCGAAGCCTTGCTAATCAAAAGCTTACAGGTATAAATCTTTTCAATGCCAAGATCACAGCACCTTTTCCGGGAGTTGTTACCAAGCGTTATGCTGACGTTGGTGCATATGTGACTCTAGGTAGTCCAATTATCAACCTTATTGATAACCAAAGCCTTGAAATTGAGGCCAAGGTTCCCGCCAGAAGTGTCAGCGGACTTAAACCGGGTACCAAAATTTCATTTAAATTGGAAACGAAGAGTGATCAAAGTCAACGCACATTTTCCGCAAATGTCCGGGCAGTAGTTCCCGACGAAAACCCACTCACCAGAACACGAACAGTTAGATTTACAACTAATTTGAGTTCTGAAGGAAGCAGTTTGGTAGCAAATCAAAGCGTGGTGTTGGAGATACCTGTAGGCGTATTAGACAATGTAGTCACAATTCATAAGGATGCAGTTATTAATCGCAAAGGAAAAAATGTTGTTTTTTTAGTAAAAGACGGCACTGCCAGCATTCGCACAATTAAATTAGGGGAATCCATTGACACACGCTTTGTAGTCCTTAGCGGTGTGCAACCCGGAGATTTAGCTGTTGTCAGGGGAAACGAGCGATTAAGACCTGAGCAAAAAGTTAAGCACTAATATGAACCTTATTAAACTCGCCATTGAGAGGCCCACCGCAATTATTGCAGCGGTTTTAATGATAATAATTTTTGGGCTAGTTGCCCTTAATACCATTCCCATTCAATTAACTCCAGATGTAAGAAAACCAGTGATTTCAGTAAGGACAAGTTGGGTAGGTGCAGCACCTGCTGAAATTGAACGCGAAATCATTAACCGTCAAGAGGAGGCATTGCGTGGCCTTGAAGGTCTAGACAAGATTTCTAGCCGCTCACGCGACGGTCGTGGTTCGATTTCCTTGGAGTTTTCCGTTGGGCAAGATATGGACAAAGCCTTACTTTTGGTTGCGAATAGATTAGATCGGGTTACAGGTTATCCCCAGGAAGCTGGCCGACCAAAACTTGACACTGCCGGAAGTGAGGATAGCCCAATTGCTTGGTTCATTCTAACACGAACCGGAGATAATGAGCGCGACATTCACACCTACGGCGACTTAGTGGAAGATGTCATTCAAGAGCGTCTAGAACGTGTGCCTGGTGTTGCCCAAATAAACGTGTATGGCGCAACTAACCGCCAGTTGGAGGTCATAGTCGATCCAAATAAATTGGCCAACTACAGGATAACAGTTCCTGATGTTATAAAAACACTGACTACAGCTAATTCATCAGTATCAGCAGGTGTTATAGAAGAAGGGAAACGCCGTTACGTGGTAAGAACACAGGGAGACCTCTCAACTGCCAATCAAATTAGTTCAATTGTGATCAGAAGTATTTCCGACCCGCAAACAGGCAGTGTCTCCCGTGTCACCATTGGTGATATAGCAACCGTAGATTTTGGTTTTAAAAAAGCAACGGCCACTATTCGTTATTTAGGTCAGTCGGCTATTGCGATGAATGCAGTGCGTGAAGCTGGTGCTAATGTTATCAATACAATGGAAGGAGTTCGCACAGCTATAGAAGAGCTAAACTCAAACTTCCTCCCCTCTAATCAGCTTTCCCTTGAACAGGTGTATGATGAGACTGTCTACATCAATTCAGCTATAAACTTAGTTCAGCAGAATATTTACATCGGTGGAACACTAGCGGCGTTAATTTTATTTCTTTTTCTTCGTTCTAGTTCAGCTACATTAATCGTCTCACTGGCAATCCCTGTTTCAGTAGTAGGTTCCTTTGTTGCCATGGCCACCATGGGCCGCTCTATTAATGTTATATCATTAGCTGGCATTGCTTTTGCTGTTGGTATGGTCGTGGATGCTGCAATCGTCGTTCTAGAAAATATTTACAGACTCAGACAAGAGGGGAAATCTGTCTCTGTTGCTGCGCACATGGGTGCACAGCAAGTATGGGGTGCTGTTTTTGTGTCATCCGTGACTACAGTATTGGTATTTACGCCAGTCCTAATTATGGAGCTCGAAATAGGGCAGCTTTTTCGCGACATTGCCGTTGCTATTTCCGTAGCTGTAATACTATCATTAATTGTTGCAATCACCCTCATTCCTGCTCTCTCAAATCGCTTTCCTAAAATGGTTCCATCAGAAAGATTATCGAGGCAACTACCATTTATTGATAGTTGTTCGCAGAAATTTGTGAAGAAGACCGAGATATTTACTCACGCAGTAATACACAATAAGAAATTGGCTATTTCTGTTGTACTAGGCTTATTACTCTCCGCTACTGCTTTCTCCGCTATCTTTCTGCCAAAGCTAGAATATTTACCAGAAGGAAACCGAAACCTTGTAATAGGCGTTTTATTACCGCCACCAGGGTATAATCTGAGTACGGCAACAAGCATCGCCAAAGAGGTAGAAAGTTCAATGCGACCTCTTTGGGCCAAAGAAAATGGAGATAAGTCCGAGGCTGGAGAACCACCGAAAATCAAGAACTTCTTTTTTGTTGCACGATCATCAACAACTTTTGTTGGAGCAAGTAGTGTTGACCCTTCCAGAGTTGCTGAATTGATACCAGTAATCAGAAAACCAGTATTTAAAGAACCCGGTACATTTGGTTACATTACCCAACCTTCCTTATTTGGTCGAGCTGTCGGTGGAGGCAGGTCCATAAATGTAGATATCTCTGGACCTGATTTGGAGAAAGTTCTGGAAATTGCACTCAAAGGAACGAACATTATTTCTCAGCATCTGCCACGAAAAGAGGGAAACCAACTACGTCCAAAACCAGGACTTGAGATGGGTGCACCAGAAGTTCGAATTTACCCAGACCCTGTGCGCCTTGCTGATAATGGCGTTACTGCCAGTGAGTTTAGCCAGACGGTTGATACCTTTAATGATGATTTTCGTGTTGCCCAAATTACAATTGATGGAAAACGCGTCGATCTTGCCCTTAAAGGCCTAAAAAATCGAATAATGGAAACTCAAGGTATCAGTAGCCTGCCAATTGTAACGAGTTCCGGTAACATTATTCCTGTAAGTTCGCTAGCGGATGTGAGGGTAACATCTGGCCCAACTGAAATTCTGCACAAAGAGCGTGAGCGAACGGTTACTCTTCAAGTGCGTCCATCACAAAATATTCCTCTAGAACAAGCCATGGATATTCTGAATGAAAAAGTGATAAATGTCCTTCTTGATGACAACTTGCCGCCAGGAGTAAGTATACGGCTCTCAGGAACAGCTAATAAACTTACTGAGGCATGGGATCATATGGTAATTAATTTGATAATAGCCATATTAATAGTCTACTTGGTCATGGCAGTATTATTTGAGAGTTTTTTATACCCATTGATAATCATCTTCTCTGTTCCGCTAGCCACAGCAGGTGGGGTTGGCGGACTAGCTGTTCTAAACTTTTTTGATTCGCATCCTTTGGATATGCTGACACTACTTGGCTTCGTCATCCTTATAGGCATTGTAGTCAACAATGCGATATTATTAGTGCATCAAACCCTATATCTTCACAGGAATGAGGGATTAAATTTTGAGGCAGCACTTATTGCTGCCACCCAAAATCGAATTCGTCCAATTTTTATGTCCACACTCACCAGTGTTTTTGGAATGTTGCCTTTGGTAATCTCTCCAGGTGCGGGGTCTGAGCTATACAGCGGGCTTGGGTCTGTCGTAGTAGGTGGACTTGCATTGTCAGCAATTCTAACCCTTGCCACCATCCCACCTCTTTTGTCTCTTGTCTCAACTTTCGGTGAGAGAAACTACAGGCAAAGTAAATTAAAGATTACGGACTAGCTACCCCCTTATAATCTCAAGCTTAGTAAAAAAATATTGTTAACATCACATCTAAAAGAACGATAACCAAAAAAGTTAGTAAGCATTAAGCGATTACTCAGATAGGTAGAAGGTCTTTGTTTGCAACTTTTAAATATGTTATTTTTTTATTTAGCAGGTAAGCAAAGCAACAAGAACTGGACATAAATGGAATAAGACTACTGTTAACAAAAAAATATTTGAGACTTATAAATGTGTCCGTGACGTAATTTTTACTTAAATCCCGGGGGGGGGGTCAAAATGGGCGAGTCAATAGAAACCATAATAAATTTGGAGCAAATCCAAGCTAACGCGCAACGTGCAAGCATTTTACTGAAGGCAATGAGCAACCAACATCGCTTACTTATTCTTTGTCAGTTAGTTCCGGGTGAAAAATGTGTTAGTGAGCTTGAAAAAATTGTAGGTTTAAGCCAATCAGCTTTATCTCAACACCTAGCACGTCTCAGGCGGGATGGACTTGTCTCAACCCGCCGTGAAGCACAAACCATTTTTTATTCGTTATCAGGTGAAGAGGCGAGCGCGGTTATAGAGACAATATATGGGCTTTATTGTGGAAACGAAGCTACTTTATCACATGATGGAAAAACTACAGCAGTAGTTTAAGACTTTAGTGCCAATAAATTTGTGTCATATTTGGAGTAACAGACTTCTCACCAGGTCGCCAAGGTCTTGGTATTCCTTTTCTTTTCTGATTCATAATTGATTGTGCAAGTGTTGAATTTTGATTGTGTAAATCCCTCGGCTTACTCTCATTTGGGCTTTTAATTACTTTTGAAGTCATCCAGCGCAGTTCCTCTTTAATTATTTCCATATGATGGCTAGGTTCCGCTACCATGACACCTTGAACGATCTCTCTTCTCACCGGCTGGGGCAGTTCATCAAAATTTTCAAGGAATAAGAACTTAATTGAAGGGCGTATGTTGTCGGATAACAAAAGGCTCAGCACCAACTTCTTTCGAATATCGCTACGCATATTTCCTGCTTCAGTTAACTCAAAGAACTCACGAACAAAAAGCCGGGGTGCAATTGAGCCCTCCAGAAGCGCCTCTAAGTTCTGACGTAGTGCAAGCGTGTATTCCTTACGGCTTTTGACAATATATTTACTAGCCTGACCACGTACATTGTGGATAGTTTCTGGACTAAAAGCACTTTCAGTTATCAGTGAAATGCATTTTGCAATCATTGGATGTTTTGTGGACTCTTGAACAACTTGGAGCACACCGTTAATTAAAGGTGATTTCTGACCCTTAGGACTAAGACGAATTGCTGCTGCAAGTGCCATGGGTGATTCAGGATCACGCGTTGCCATCATGGAAAGAGCTAATGGATCTTCAATGGTCTGCAAATCTATATCAGTATTCATTAGATTCTCTGGAAGCAGCATCCTAGCCTCTTCACCAGGCAGACAAATTGGTTCATGTGCCTTATATTTTTCCTTAATGTCCAGTGCGGTCCTAAGTCCGTCATGGGTAATGCCATCAAAATGGTTCATATTGTCAGTCTCTCTTTATGTAAATAACTTCAAGCAAACCACGCGTCACTTGTAACTAGATACTATGGGCTTCCTTGTGTCTAATTAGTTAACAACCACAAGAAAAATTTTAATTTCTGTATAAAAATTGGAAACCCTCTTTGCGAATCTAGAGAGAATCAGTCTCAAAAAAAGACTTTTTTTGCTAAATTTAAATTAAATTTAGTCATAAATTTAAAAAAAAATAAAAAAATTTTTTATTACTAATGCAATAAATTTAAACACATTTTTTGAGAGTGTAATTTAAAAAAAAAATTGTTGCGCAATAAAAGAACTGATTCAAACTATTGAAAAGAATCTCTTTTTTTTGATCTGTTCAATTCCCTATCAAGATTACAAGTGCAAAAACACTAAATTATCAGAGTAAAAAAACTCCTTCTTTAGCCATCTCATAAATATATTTATTACTAGATGATGTGTCATGGCTGTTGACACTACACAGCATATGCAATATTCCAAAGTTAGATTTATATAATAAAAGAGTCTAGTGATTCCAACGAGTCGCATAGAATTAAGAGCAACTTATTATTCTCAGTAATTGCTTTTAAAAAGATGAGCAGGGGGCTATCTTTTTAATGCCTGAGATTAAAAATTTACAAAGCCCCTAACAGGCACGAGGGATTTCAAATCATGTCTTCCTTGAACGAGCTAAAAATGCTTAAAAACTCACAACAAAATGTGAAACGGCCGTTTACTATCTTTTTCGTGAATCCAAAAATACCAAAAGAAATTCTAACCGATACGATAATGGCCGAGAATTATGAGAACGCACAGGCCATTGCAACCGCAAAACATATGCATACAACAGTTTTATATGTTCGATGTATCGGGGATAACGAGCAAGGCAATATCAAAAGTCTCTCTTCCCCCTATGGAGAAAACAGTTGTGAACAATTTCCTGGCGCGCGCTTCATAAAAGGAAAGTTCCTACAAGCAACATTTCCAGATGATATTATATTGGAGACTTTGTCAGATCCGGCCTAAATAATGATGACTGGGTATTTTTTGTATGCGAATTGGAATTGACCTTGGTGGCACTAAAATAGAGGGAATACTTCTTGATAATCTTGGCGTTGAAAAGGCACGTGTCAAGGTAGCTACCCCCACTGGTGATTACAAAGCCACTATACAAGCCATAAACAATTTAGTTACAAACCTAGAACAATTAGGCAATCTCAAAAATACTGAGACACCAATTGGCATAGGTATACCGGGTAGCATTTCGCACGCCACCTCATTAGTTAAAAATGCCAACTCAACTTGTCTTATAGGTAAAGACCTGTACAGCGATCTTGCTAACGCACTCAAGCGTCCCGTTAGGCTCGCAAATGATGCTAATTGCTTTGCTGTATCTGAAGCAACAGATGGTGCTGCTGCTGGCGCCTCTGTAGTTTTTGGAGTGATCTTGGGTACTGGTGTTGGTGGGTGCATAACCATCGAGGGTAAAGCCATAAAAGGTATTAATAGCATCTCAGGAGAGTGGGGCCACAATCCTTTGCCATGGGTTTCAGATGAAGAACGACCTGGACCTCAATGCTACTGTGGCAAAAAGGGGTGCATAGAAACCTTTCTATCTGGCCCTGGC
>Ga0163110_10001691_pt1 | contig 11248 bp, 6 predicted proteins | sample CRUFie1St17metaG_FD_108703 | JGI IMG/M metagenome (GOLD analysis project Ga0163110, IMG submission 108703) | Marine microbial communities from the Costa Rica Dome - CRUD Field 142mm St17 metaG | ecosystem: Environmental > Aquatic > Marine > Oceanic > Photic zone | place: Costa Rica: the Eastern...
GCGTTTTTAATTATGGATATAGATTATCTTCGTTTAACAGCGTATATCTTTATTCTAGCACCATTCTGGTTATCATTAAGTGTTGTTGCAGCTCATTATTTCATCGCATCTATCTATAATTTCCTAGCATCTAAAATCGGTGGATTTGAGTTTGAATTTACTGAAATTAAAGATTAACTATTCAAGTTCCTTCCATATTCGTTGAAATCTATAAATTGCTGACAATGTGCAAATTATACCAAATGTGTAGCACATCAATGTCATGTAATTTAAATCTCCATAACCCTCATCAAAGTACTGAATAACAGGCACAATTGACAATACAACTAGCCTATCAGCTCTTCCTAACAATCCGGCATATTCTCTCCCGGCACCGACAGCTTGGGCTTGAGTTCCCATATATGATAGCATAAGGATACCGATTATTGCACTGAACCCAATGGTAATCTCGACTAAATTTCCAATAGCAATCCCTCCGACAATGATAATATCTGCGACACGGTCTAAGGTGTGATCTACTAAATCTCCTCGCTTAGAAGAAAGATTACGCATTCTTGCAACTATACCATCTAGCGCATCAAAAACAGCTGTTAGAAATACCATAAGTGAACCAACCAATAGCCAAGACTTATCAGACTCTAAATCTGCAGCATAAAACGAATATCCTGCAGTTAATGCCGTTAATAGAGAAAGAAAGCTGATTCCCATAGGACCAAGAGGAATGATTCTTGCAAAAGGCATCAATATTTTGGCACCTAAATCTCTATAATCATCGGCTACCATTAGTACCATTCCATAATTGTTTCTGAGTAGTCAATACTTTTATTCAATTTAAGATTACCGCTGATAATGTTTTCAAGTAAAATCTTTGATTCATTTAAGTCAAGCGAGGTTGTATCTAATTCGTAGACCTTTCTTTCACCATATTCATTAATCGCTTCCTCTGAAATGATGTTTAGCGCTTCAGCTTCCAAATTTTCCCTTATTTTTTCTTCATTATATTTTCTTACAACTAATCTTTCTTTTAATTTATCTGGATGGCATCTTAAGACAACTACAATATCTAGACTCTCTAAAAAATGAGAAGTATGGCCTTCAAAGATAGTGTTTGAAAAACTTGATACTTCAATTTCTTTATTCATTTTGTCTATGTCAATTAGCCAATTACCTTCTGTATCTTTACCATTAGATATTTTCGGATAATAATCGTTTATAGATATAACACTAAAATCTAGTAGACGTGATAAAGTCGTTTTACCTGTACCTGGTGTACCTGTTAATGCAATATTCACACTAAGATTGCATTTCCTTTTCGGCAGCAGCTTTTGCTTCCTTCTTTGCTCTGGCTTTTGCTCTATCTACTCTTTGTTTTGCGTTAAATCCGGTAACAGACTCCATGAATCGGTTGTACGCTTGATGTGCAGCTAAGGAATCTTCAGGACTTGCTTCATTATCCGTTTCTGTTTCTACACCAATTTCTTTAATTGATCGGAATTCAACAGTTATAGATTTTAAGGCTTTAAAGGAGGCATTGAAGGTAGATTCATCGCTATTTTTAACTGAACCAAACACTTCTTCCATCATATTCTTTAAGCCACCATCTTCTAGTGTTTTACCATGTCCTCTTTTGATTTCGAAGGTCTGCATATTTCATTACTCTAAAAAAGTCTATATTAATATTTTGTACTATAATTTCAAATCACTTTTTCCGAACTGCCTCATCATTTTCTGTTGAGCTCTTCGATTTCCACCTAAATTAGCCATCATCTTTTTACTTTGATTATATTGTTTCAGTAAATCTCTTATTTCTTGAGGATCCGAACCTGAGCCTATTGCAATCCGATTTATTCTTGACCTTTTAATGATTTTTGGATTTTCCAGTTCTTCCTTTGTCATAGAGCTCATCAAAACTTTAAATTTTTTTAACTTGGTTTCGGTTTCTTCTAATTGTCCTTTTTTCATCATGCCAGACATTCCAGGAATCATCTCCATTACTTTTCCGAGTGGTCCCATTTTAGTTAATGATTCCATCTGATCTCTCATGTCTATTAACGAGAACTTGCCAGACATCATTCTTTTTGCAGTATCTTCAGCAGTACTTGCGTCCATTACCTCTTCAGCCCTTTCAAGTAAAGTTTGCAAATCTCCCATTCCGAGCAATCTTGAGATAAATCTGTCAGGATCTAGAGTTTCCAGTGCATCGAGACCTTCTCCTGTCCCTACAAAAATTATAGGGGCATTAGTCACAGCTACTGCAGATAATGCTCCGCCACCTTTTGCCGAACCATCCAGTTTTGTTAAAATGACTCCATTAACGCCTACTGAATCATGAAATGCTTCAGCTTGAGGGCCGGCTTGCTGTCCAACAGTAGCATCCATGACAAGGAAAATTTCATCAGGCTTGAAAACTTCAGATACTTGTTTCATTTCATCGATCAGGTCACCATCCAAAGCATGTCTTCCGGCAGTATCAACTATAATTACATCTAAGTCAGAGAATTCTTTCATTCCATCTTGTACAACTTTTTTAGCATCTGTATTTTCAGAATCTCCAAAAACAGGAACTTGTATTTGTTCGCCAATCTGAGACAATTGGTCGTAAGCCGCAGGCCTGTGGACATCTGCAGCAATCAATCCTAAGCTAAGGCCTTTTTTCTTTAAAAATTTAGAAATTTTTCCAGTAGTAGTAGTTTTACCTTGACCATAGAGTCCAACCATCATAATTTTTTGAGGACCTAATTTCAAAGTCTTAGGTTCACCAAGTGCCTTAACTAATTCTTGATGAACTATCCTCACGACATGCTCTCTGCCAGTCATTCCAGCAGGAGCTTTTTCATCGAGGGATCGTGTCTCAATACGTTTACTTAGTTCTAGTGCTAATCTTACGTTAACATCGGATTGAAGAAGTGCGCGCTGTATATCTCTAACTAATTCTTTAATTAATTCAGGAGAAATATGACTGGCGCCTGCAATCTTTCTCAGAGTTTCTCTTAAAGATTCTCCTAATTTTTCTAGAACCATGTTCTTGTTGAACGCTGACAGAATTTAAAGGTAATTATCAGATTGTGCTACAGATTACATTTATTTAGGGAAATCTAATGTATTAATGTGTATAAGATAGAGTTTGCGTCGTTTATCTTTATTTTGGCTATCTTTTTGATAGGCAATGTAAGCGCAGGCTCTAATGGTGATGCACCTCAAGAAGGTCAGGATTGGATAATTAATCAGGACACTCATGTTTGGGATTCTGACGTAAACGTCAAAGATATTGTACTTACTTTTGGAAAAACTCTGAAATTAGAGAATGTTACATTATCTTCTGTCGGTGATATCGAATTACTTGGTAATTCTCAATGGATAAACTCATCAATATCTCATGAACAAAGTACTGCTGGAGATAATATTTCTATTTATTCAAATTTGGTGATTATTAACACTGAACTTGTAATGAGCAGTCTTCAAAAAAATAGTGAGCTTTCTTCAAATTGTGTATATTTAGCAGAGGGCTCTGTTCTGCATATCAGAGACTTTGACTTAGATGCTTCCACAACTAATGATCGGTCTAAAATTAGTTCTGATTTAACTGGTAAAGGAGACTATAATGATAAATGGAACTACACTTCTTCTATCGGAGTCATAGGTGATTTTAGTGATAATACTGGTATTACCAATACGAAAGTCATGATCGAGAATTCTGATTTTAGAAGGATACAAACTATAATATTTACAGGAGCTGGTTCTTACGTTAAAAACTCGACATTTGATGAAACTGGCATAATTAATGCAGTCTTGGATAATTTCATCTTTAGTAATAACTCATTAGAGAACTCAGTCACAAGAAATTCACTTCCATTTGAGTTAGGCCATGTAGGTGATCACTCTAGATTTGAAGACAACATTTTTGAAAATGGCACAGGAGGTTTAGCCATATTAGGTAATTTTACCATTGTTAATAATAATACTTTTAAAAATTATGATAATAGGGGTGGAGAATCTACTTTATTATTATTTAATTCAACAACAAACACAACTGTTTCTAACAATTTATTTCAAAATTTAAGTAGAATACACTCGATTTATCTTCAAACTTCAGATGACAACTTGATAAAAAATAACTCATTCATTTCAGCAGGTGGTTTTTGGCATACAATAATTGACAGAAGTGGATACAGAAATATATATTCAGATAATTATTTTGAGGACTGTGACAGAAATAATAATTCTGTACCTTGGTACCAAACTTGTATAGTTTTTTTCTATTGGACATACCCTACTGATTATAGAGGCGGCGAGCATTTAGTGGAAAATAATACTTTTAATGGGTATAAATCAGCAGTTAGATTTAATTCTTACCAAGATAATAATACCATAATCAATAACAAATTAGATCGAGGTGCTCATGGGATCGGCCTTTGGACGTGGCCGCAAGGAACAACATCGCCTTCAGGCAATCTTATCAGCAATAATACAATTAACAATACTTACTATCCTATTGCTCTAGACTACTTTAATTGGGGAGATGTGGGTATAGATAATAACATAACTTTCAACTACATAACTAACACAGGAGGACGAGCAATCACTGTTTGGTCTACCTACGCAAATTTTACCATCAGTAATAATTACATATACAATTCAACCATAGGAATTTGGGTTTATGATGATGCCTACGGAGGAATTGCTAATGGATACATACATGATAATGAATTGGTCCAAATAAAGTATAATGGCATCCAAGTTGCAGCCAGTTGGGGCTCTACATTTGCTATTGATAATATTCACATTAATAATAATCACATTGATACTGAAGGTAACGGAATATATGCAAGGGATGTTGATAATGGGTATTTTGCCAACAATACCATAAGTGGAAATTTGAACCATGGTTCACAAGGAGCAGGTATCGTTGGTTATTCTTCTCCTGAGCTAATTATTATTAACAACACAATTAGTTCTGCAATAGGTGTAGAGGTCGGTGGAATTTCTGACGCATCACTTATTACAGTAATTGAGTCTAATGAAATTTCTGTAAGTGCTATAGGCGTATTAAGCAATAGAACATTTACAAAGGTTATCGATAATGTTATTACAGGCAGCTGTTCACACGAGAAATGTCCAATATTGTATCTGCAAGATGTTGCTAGCACGGGCATTTTTTCTCAAGAAGGTAACATTGTTATTGAGGAAAATAGGATTACTAAATTCAAAGAAAGTGTTACTATATTGTTAGCAGATTTTGTCATTGAAGATAACAATATAGATTTTTCAGAGTTTGGAATAACTGCAAATAATAGTGAGGGAGACATCTTGTCTAATATTTTTACTAATAATAGCAAAGCTCTAAGCTCATCCATATCCATAATAGATATTAGAGGTAATGATTTTTCAGATTTCGAAAAAGCAGTTTATGCATTTAATAGCACTATATTAATTGAAGATAATTTCTTTTCTGATGGAGATTTTTGTATTGATTTAATTGATAGCGACTACGAATTAATTACAAATGACTATAGCTGCCGTGGTATGGATTATCAAGTAAGATATAATATTCAAATTCATATATCCAATGAGAATGGCAAAGGTTCAGAAGATCATTTATTTGAAATTTTTGATGCTGAAGATAATTTAGTTGTTGATTCACTGACTGATGAAGAAGGTTTTTCCTCATATTTTCAACTTGACATAATCCGAAAATTGGCTGGTAATGATATAGCACTTTTTAACCCATTTAAGATAATTTATGAGAACAATAATGTTCCAGTCGTTGTATACAAAAATATTTCCTACAATCATACTATCGATTTATTATTAGATACGCAGCCACCATCTACAATTTTGGTATCAGGAGAACCTTTGATTAATCAACAGACAATCAATTTAGAAATAATGTTATTAGATGATAATAACGATGTTAAAGATTATATGATAGAATATCTCGTCAATGACGAATTTGCTGAATGGGAAACATATGGCACTTTTGAAGAAACAAGTATAACTTTTGATGGCGTGGATGGACGAGAATATAGGTTTAGATCATTGGGAAGAGATATTTATGGAAATATTGAATCTAAAGATACATATGAATATCAAGTGAAAATTGATATTACAACTCCAGAAACCGAATTTTTAGGATTTTCTTCTGATTATTACTTTATTGGTTCTGGTAATTTAGATTTAAACTGGTTTTCAAATGATGGTGATATTTCTGCACAAACCATTGAAGTTTACTACACTAATTTTTCTACACCATTCCTCAACCCAAATAGTGTAACTTGGTTTTTGATTGATAATATAGATGTAACTAATTTGGAAAATTATAACTACGAATTTAATGAGGTTGGCCATTATTCGTTTAAAATTATCTCAGAAGATTTAGCTGAAAACATTGAGCAGAAAAGTAAGTTTGACGTTATATTTAATTATGATTCTGAGAGCGATACTCTAAATTTTGGAGATATACCTAAAAGGTGGGGTGAGGATTCTATTACTATTGAATATTCAACGAGTAGTTTTAATTTAGACTTTGATATTTATTTATCTTTAGAGGATATTGCTAATCCATCAAACTATCTAACTTGGTATAAATATGAATATGTTGCGGCAGATAGTGAAATTACACTAACGGGCCTCAAAGATGATACTAGGTACTATTTTTACGCTGTAAGCAGAGACTTAGCAGGTAATATTGAAAATCCTTTGAATACGACAGAATTTTATTCGTCAAATGGACTTTATGATCAAGTATTTGATTTGAAATACATTCCACTCCTTGAATGGAATTATGATATAGTTATTGAGATAGACAATGACTTAGATGGTACATACGAGACCGCGCTACAGAGGGGAATTGATCGAAGTAGGCTCAAGTCAAATGAATATTTCTTCGATACAGATAATAATAGGATTGTATTTGGTGGTCTTTCAAACGGAGGGTTTGTTCCTAACGAAGATTTATCTTCCTCAAATAATGTAAAAATAAGCTATTCTGGCGTACAGGGCATATTTGAAGTTTTTACCGGAGAACCTGAAACTGCAAGTGCCCTCAATATCGTCCCGTCTAATACAACTGAACTTGTTGTATCCTTTGTTGTTCCTAATGATTCTCAAGTTTGCAAAGTTCAAAGAACTACGAATATTAGCAAAGGATTTTTTAATGAAATGATTATAGAACCATGTGGTGAAGGTCAAACTGAATACGTTCACAAGAATCCAGATTTAAATGAAATATACTATTACCGAATATTAATCGAGGATGAATTTGGACACGAGAGTATATCTGAAAATAGGTCAATTGATATGAAGGATGTTGTTAAACTTTATAGTACTTCTGATGATTCTAACACTGGTCTTCTTGGTATGGATTCAATAATACCAATTACAGCACTTGTAGGGATTATAATGCTCGGTTTTGGTGGTGTTTTACTCTATCGTTCCCGTAACAATGAAATTCTCGATGAAAATGTTTCTGTGATCGAGTCAAAGCCAGTGGCAAAGTACAAAGTTGAAGAATTATACTTGATTTACAAGGATGGTAGATTAGTAAAAAATCTAAGTGACGTTGAAGTAAAAACTGACAGTGATATTATGAGCGGAATGTTGACTGCAATTAATGATTTCGTACAAGACTCATTTAACACTGAAGGTGATTTAGGTTCTATAGATTATGGCAATAACAAGATTATTTTACAGAGGGGACAAAATTCTTACTTAGCTGCCGTAGTGTATGGTGAGGTAGATAAGTTTTTCAAGGGTAAAATGATTAATGCTGTTAGAAATATTGAAAACGTTAATCCAACAATGTCAGCCTGGAACGGAGATTCTGAAACTATACTTCACACTGAACACTACCTACAGCCTATAATTGACGAGACCAAACAATCTACCAAAGAAATGGTTGATAACTATTTCTCTGAGAAAGAAATTGTTCTAACAACTAGTTATGAGAAAATAGATGATAGTGTTGAACTGCAAGTTAACATGAGTAATTACTCATCAGGTATCATAAAAAATTGTAGCTTGGTACCAGAATTTAATAGCCTTAACCTGTCTATTGTAGGTATCGAGCCTGACGTTTTTTACTCTTTCTCAGATAATTCATTTATTGTCGGTGAAATTGAATCTTATAATGAAGTTTCGTTTAAACTAAAATTTAAGCTTAAGATAGCAGGATCAAGTCCAATAGAAGTTAAAATGAATTATGAACAGAAAGGTCGAAAAGGTGTATCTAATTCATTAGTCGAAATTATTTAACTTATAAGTTAATCTTGTTTTCTGGGAACCCTTATTTTTCTTTTTAACAAATTCCACTTCGCCAATTTCTTTAAGACTTCTAACATGCGTACCTGCACACGGACATACATCAATATCTCCTATAGATATTACTCTCAATTTTTTGACACTAGCCGGTAGAGTCTTCCACAATCCGCTGGACATGCTAGATCTAATTTCAGAATTATTTTCTAAGTTTTCTCTTAATTCTTCCGATATTTTAATCTTTAAATCTTCTTTTATGTAATCATTTACTACGTTTTGTATTTCTTCCATTTGTTTATCATCAACACTAAGTGGTTTAAAATCAATTCTTGACATACGACCACCAATCTGGTTGCCGACAGTGTCTGATTCGTGCAATTCATTAACGACAGCTGAAACTAAGTGTTGAGAGCTGTGCATTCTCATATGTGAATACCTTCTTTCCCAATCAAGTTCTCCTTCAATTACAGTACCAATTTCCGGAGAGTCTCCATCAATGAAATGTCTGATTCTATTTTTCTTTCGAACATCTGTAACGACAGCTTCACCTCCATCCCAAACTATCTTACCATTATCTGCAGGTTGCCCACCTCCAAGGTGATAGAATGCAGTTTTATCTAATTCTACTATCCCGGGAAAAGAAGCTTCAACTTTAGCAGTAAATTTCTTGGTGTAAGTTCCTTCATGTGAATCCATGTGTAGTTGGATTGTCATAATATTCCAACGGTGAAACTATATTAAAGTCCTAGCTTATAACATTTTGAGCATCATGTTCAAAAACAGAATAGTAGCTTTGGCTTTGACAATTTTATTGCTAAGTAGTTCAACTTTTGCAATTGCAGAAACCTCTGAAGAATATTATAAGGGTGGCAGTGGCTCAACACAGCAGAGCGTTACCTTGGATGGTACTAACTCTGACAATTCGGTCAGTATAAAATATCCTTCGACTGAGGTAATTGACGCAACACTAACCGTTGAAGGTTCTGCCGACAGTGACGGAAATTATCCTGAAGGCATCTCTTTGGGGATTAGAAATTATGAGTGGAGATATGATGGGACTGGATATGGATCTCTTGGTAATCAGGAGAGATTTTCTTCAGATTCAAAAGGCGCATCTGTAAAATTTGCTAACTCTGGGGAGTCAGATATTTCCATTTTATTGCCATCTAATGCAACAGTAACTGATTCAAGTGTTAAGATTTCAGGGTTACCCTACGGTTCAGGTGAACTAGACAGTTATGTTCGAGCCTCTGTGGATACTAACGGAGGGTCGGTTTCATCAGCACCAAGCGTCTCAATGTTAGATGATGATTATTTCGTTTTATGGTCTGATGATGGTAATTTAACAGATAGAGATACAATAATAGATAGTATTATTTTTAGTGGATATACCGATGGCTCATGGGGCGAACAGGTGCTTCTAAAATCTAATGATGGTGAAAGTACTGAAATATATTCAACACCTAGAATCAAAGCTGTTGAAGAAGGAATTTTCGCTGCGTGGGTAAAAGATTTAGGAAGCGAAGTACTCGAGGCCTCATACAGTACTAACGACGGTGCTACTTGGTCTACTCCATCTGAGATTGAACCAGGTAGTTCACACTATCTGATTTATGATTACGATTTTGTTATGGAGAACGATGGTACTGTTCATCTGGTGTGGTCTTCAATTAAAGACTCTTCAGAAATAGCTTATGACGTGTTTTATCAAAGATCTGATGACTTTGGTGTCACTTGGGACGATGAAATTAAAATATCAGAAGACGAAAGTGATACTAGTATAGGTGCGCGTATAAGTTATGCTGGGAGTAGTGTTTATGTTGTCTGGGAGCAGTACGATAGCGATAATTCCATTTACAGTACATATTTTGCAAAATCTTCAAACAGTGGAAACTCTTTTGGCACTCCTGAAACATTGAGCTCTACGAACTCAGTTAGTGTAATTGCAATCAGTTCTAACAATGCAAACATTGTTGTCGGATGGGTAGAAAGTAATAATAACGGTGAGAGCATAATTAAGGCTCGTAATTCGGCCAACTCAGGATCTTCATTTTCAACTGAAACTGTAGTAGGTAGTGCTGATGGTTCGACATCTTCATTTTTGGAAGCAACTAACAACGGTGGTAATAATTTCTATCTTTCTTGGATGAGGTATGGTAATGATCAACCTAGAAAAATAGAGTGTGCAAGAAGTCCAAATTCAGGTAGTTCATGGAATACTCCTGTCAATGTCGACGGCATTGATAATGATGATGAGAACGAATTCCGTGCCTCTCCTGTAATCGAAGCCAATGATGATAGAATAATCGTTGTTTGGTCCGAGACAAACTTAGGTAGCGGAGCTTCAACGGACCAAGATATTGTTTATTCTGTAAGTACTAATGATGGAACAAGTTGGTCAGATTTTGTAGATATTTCAGAATACTATTACGAAGCAGATTCAGGTTCTCCATCTATAGCATCATCAGGAGATTATTTATATTTAGTTTATACCGACAATGGTGATTTGGATCAAGAAAATGACCCTAATGGCAACGATGCAGCGTCTATAGACGGTGATGTCTTTTTTACACGATCAAATGACGAAGGTGAATCATGGGATACAGTGACTGTTTTATCCACAAACGATGTTGGTGAAACTGATTTAGACTATTCATCCACAACTCTTCAATATAGGCCTGATGTAGCAGCTACTGGAACAAACGTACATGTAGCCTGGAGTGAATACGATGGTTACGAAGGAGTTTATTCTATATACTATTCGAAATCTGAAAATAGAGGTGTTACATGGTCATCTCCAATTAATCTCGATGATGGATCCTCTGGCGGCAGATATGGTGCAACTATCGCCTCAAACGGAAATGACGTAGTTGCTGCCTGGATTGATACTTGGACCTATGACATATATGTGTCTGCATCGGATGATAATGGCGATACATGGAATTCCGCTCAAATTATTGAAAGTGCGAGTAGCAGTACAAACTATATGCCTGAA
>Ga0163110_10001692_pt1 | contig 11245 bp, 17 predicted proteins | sample CRUFie1St17metaG_FD_108703 | JGI IMG/M metagenome (GOLD analysis project Ga0163110, IMG submission 108703) | Marine microbial communities from the Costa Rica Dome - CRUD Field 142mm St17 metaG | ecosystem: Environmental > Aquatic > Marine > Oceanic > Photic zone | place: Costa Rica: the Eastern...
TCTGACAGCAAAAAAGTTAATGATGCTGCTGCTGCTTTAGAGTTAATATCTGGCCAGAAACCAGTAAAAACTGCTGCAAAAAAGGCTATTGCTGGCTTTAAATTACGAGAAGGCATGGCTGTGGGTGTGAAGGTTACTCTTAGAAAAGCACAAATGTATGAATTTATTGATAGATTAATTAATATCGCTCTTCCTAGAGTTAGAGATTTTGATGGATTAAGTCCAAAAAGTTTTGATGGTAATGGTAATTATGCGTTTGGTATTAAGGAACATCTAATTTTTCCAGAAATAAATTATGAGTCAGTAACAGAGATTTGGGGCATGGATATAATTATTAACACTTCCGCTAGAGATGATGAACAAGCTCTTGCATTGCTGCAAAGTTTTAATTTTCCGATTAAAAATAAATAAACTAAAGGTATTACAAATGGCTAAAGTAAGTATGGTACAAAGAGATTTAAAAAGAAGAAAGTTATACTCTAAGTATAAAAATAAAAGAGAAAAACTTTTAATAACTGCTAAAGACAAAAGCTTATCTGCTGAAGAGAGATTTGAGGCTAGATTGAAGTTAGCTCAGCTACCAAGAAATTCATCAAAAAATAGAATTCGTAACAGATGTTTAATAACTGGCCGTCCAAGAGGTGTTTATAGAAAATTTGGTCTATCAAGGATTGCTTTTAGGGATTTAGCTTCAGACGGTAAGTTACCCGGTGTAGTTAAATCAAGTTGGTGAGGTTGCAATGAATATTAATGATCCAATAGGAGATATGATTACAAGAATAAGAAACGCTCATATGAGAGGAAAGGAAATTGTAGACACACCTTCATCATCTCTTAGAGTAAATGTACTTGAGGTTTTAAAATCTGAAGGTTTTATTAGAGGATTTTCAGAAACTGAAAGAGATACTGGTCAATCAGAAATTCAAATTGAACTTAAGTATCATGAGGGAGATCCAGTTATTAAAGAAATTAAAAGAATTTCTAAACCAGGAAGAAGAGTTTACTCTTCTGTAAAAAGCATGCCATTAATTAGAAACGGTCTTGGCATCTCAATTGTTTCAACACCTAAAGGGGTTATGTCGGATTCTTCTGCACGTAACGAAAACGTAGGTGGTGAAATTTTATGTACAGTTTTTTAATATTGAGGTTTTTGAATGTCTAGAATAGGAAAAAAACTTATAGATGTGCCTGAGGGTGTTAATGTTACAATTTCTGATACAGAGATTTTAACTACAGGACCTAAGGGAGAATTGTCTTGTGAAAATTTTTCTGGAACAAGCGTTACTCTTCAAGATAATCAGATTAGCGTTGAGCCAGTTGATGAATCTCAGGAAAGTATTCAGTTTTGGGGAATTCAAAGAACATTACTAAATAATAATATTATTGGTGTTTCAGAGGGCTATAAAAAGACATTGGAAATTAATGGCGTTGGTTATAAAGCTCAAATGAAAGGAAGCAATATACAATTATCGCTTGGCTTTAGTCACGACATAAACTATGAAACGCCTGAGGGAATAAAAATTGAAACTGTCTCTCCTACAGAAATAAATGTTAGCGGTATTGATAAACAGAAAGTTGGTCAAGTTGCTGCAGAAATTAGAAGTTATAGACCTCCTGAGCCATATAAAGGCAAAGGTGTGAAGTACAAAGATGAATTTATATTCAGAAAAGAAGGAAAAAAGAAGTAATCAGATGGTTAATAAAATTGTTTCAAATAAAAGAAAAGCTAGAGTTAGAAAAAAGCTAAAAAAATTCTCATCTGACAGAATGAGACTTTCTATTTTTAGATCATCAAAGCACATTTATGCTCAAATCATAGATGATACTTCTGGTACAACTTTAGTTGCAGCCTCAACTTTAGAAAAATCTTCTTCAGGTTTAGGCTCAAATATTTCTTCAGCATCAAAAGTTGGATCTGAAATAGCAAAAAAAGCTATTAAAGCAGGTATAAATGAAGTTTTTTTCGATAGAGGTAGCTATAAATATCACGGTCGTGTTAAAGCCTTAGCTGAAAATGCCAGAGAAGCTGGATTAAAATTTTAGGAGATTATGAATTGTCTGCAAATGAAATAAATAATAATGATGAGAGAGATAGCGAGTTTATCGATCGCTTAGTCTTTATAAACAGAGTTTCAACTGTTGTAAAAGGCGGTCGTAGATTTAGTTTCGCAGCTCTTGTTGTGGTAGGCGACCAAAAGGGTCATGTAGGTTTTGGTCATGGTAAAGCTAGAGAAGTTCCTGAGGCAATTAAAAAGGCAACCGATGCTGCAAAAGCTTCATTGGTAAAGGTTCCTCTAAAAGAAGGAAGAACCCTTCACCATGATATTGAAGGAAGGCATGGTGCTGGAAAAGTTGTTCTTAGAACAGCGCCTCCAGGAACAGGAATAATAGCTGGTGGACCAATGCGTGCAGTTTTCGAGGTTCTTGGTATTCAAGATGTTGTAGCAAAGTCTATTGGTTCCTCAAACCCTTATAATATGGTTAGGGCAACTGTTAAAGCTTTGGCTAAAATTAATAGCCCTAGACAAGTTGCTGCTAGAAGAGGAAAAAAAGTTAACGAGGTTATTAACCAGCGTATAAATGATAATGAAGTTTCTGCATAGGTATTAAAATGGCATCGAAAAAAATTACGATAGAACAAATTGGAAGTGCTTTAAGGAGAAGTCCTGATCAAAGAAGTACATTAATTGGACTTGGTTTGAATAAACTTCATAAAGTCAGAGTTCTTGATGATACTGATTCAATTAGAGGTATGATTAAAAAAGTTAATCACCTTGTTAAAATAATTAATGAGGAATAGCAAAATGAGATTAAATGAACTTAGAGATAATCCAAACGCTAGAAAATCTAGGACCAGAGTAGGAAGAGGTATTGGCTCTGGCAAGGGCAAAACTGCTGGAAGAGGACATAAAGGTCAAAAATCTAGGTCTGGAGTTGCAATAAAAGGTTTTGAAGGCGGGCAAATGCCCATTCACATGCGGTTACCAAAAAGAGGCTTTAATAATATTTCTAGAAAAAACTTTTCAGAATTAACCTTGGGTAATCTTCAAGCAGCAATTTCAAAAGGCCTCATTGATAGTTCAAAAAAAATCACCGAAGCAGAATTAAAAGCATCTGGAATTGTCAAAAAAAGTAAAGATGGAGTTAAAATTCTAAACAAAGGTGAGATTAAAGATAAAATTGATATTTCTGTTACAAAAGCTACTCAATCATCTGTTAAGTTAATAGAGGGTTTAGGTGGTAAAATTGAAATACTTGAAAAACCAAAAGAAAAAAAAGAAATAAAAAAACAACCTGAAGAAAAAGAAATTAGTAAGGAGGCTGTTGAAACTTCAACGAAAGATTCAGCAGATAAATAATAATGGCTTCAGTAGCTGAACAATTAGCTTCAAACATAAGTCTATCAGCCCTAAAAAGTGCTTCTGAACTTAAAAAAAGGATATGGTTTACTATCCTTGCTTTAATTGTATACAGATTTGGTACATATCTTCCTTTACCGGGCATAGATCTTGATGCATTAAGACAAATTTTTGAGCAAAATCAATCAGGTATCATTGGCGTTTTTAACATGTTCTCAGGCGGTGCTGTTGGAAGAATGGCTATTTTCTCGCTTGGCATAATGCCCTATATCACTGCATCAATCATTATTCAATTAATAGTTCCTGTAGTTCCGTCTCTTAATTATTTGAAAAAAGAGGGCGGTGAAAGAGGTAGAAGACAAATTAACCAATACACTCGCTATTCTACTGTTTTCTTGGCAACTATTCAGGCTTGGGGAATAGCTGTAGGGCTTGAGGGTGCTACAGGTGTTGTATCTGATCCTGGTTTATTTTTTAAAATTTCAGCTGTTATAACTCTTGTAGGTGGCACAATCTTTCTTATGTGGCTTGGAGAGCAAATAACTTCTAATGGACTGGGTAATGGTATTTCTTTACTTATTTTCGCTGGAATTGTTGCTGAGCTTCCAAGCGCTCTTTTTGGTACTATAGAGCTTGGAAGACAAGGTGCATTATCTATTGGACTAATGTTTGGTCTTTTAATACTTGTTTTATTAACTATTACATTTGTTGTTTTTATAGAGAGAGCTCAAAGAAGATTACTTGTTCAGTATCCTAAAAGACAAGTTGGTAATAAAATGTTTGGAGGGGATAATTCTCATTTACCTTTAAAACTTAATACTTCAGGTGTTATTCCTGCTATATTTGCATCTTCATTGCTATTAATGCCAATTACGATTGCAAATTTTTCTGCAGGCCAAGGACCTGAATGGGTCAACAGCATAACTAGTCTTCTTGGAAGAGGTCAGCCCCTGTATATGCTAATCTATGCTTTTTTAATTGTCTTTTTCTGTTATTTTTATACTGCAATTGTTTTTAACCCTGATGACACAGCCGATAACCTAAAAAAACAAGGTGGATTTATTCCAGGTATTCGACCTGGAGAGAGAACAGCTCAATATATTGATTTTGTTTTAACAAGACTAACTGTTGTTGGTTCAATTTATTTAGTTTTAGTTTGTTTATTGCCAGAATTTTTAATTTCTAGATTTGCTGTACCTTTTTATTTTGGTGGAACTTCAGTTTTAATCATTGTTAATGTTGCAATGGATACAATGACTCAGTTTCAAGGATATTTATTTGCTCATCAATATGAGGGATTACTTAAAAAATCAAAATTGGGAGGTAGAAAGAGATAATGATTATTATTCTCTTGGGACCGCCTGGTGCTGGTAAGGGGACACAAGCAGCCTTTATTAAAAATCATTATAATATAGCTCATATTTCAACTGGCGACATGTTAAGAGAAGCTGTCAAAAATAAAACTGAGATGGGATTATTGGCAAAAGATGTTATGGAGAGAGGTGATTTAGTATCAGATGATTTATTAATTAAATTAATTAATGAGAGAATTAAAAATAAAGACTGTGAGAATGGATTTATTCTTGATGGCTATCCTAGAAATCAGAGTCAAGCTGCATCATTAGATGAAATTTTTTCACAATCAGGTAAAATTATTGATGGAATAGTTCAAATTGATGTTGATTTTTCTATTTTAGAAAAGAGAATAACTAGAAGAGCTAATGAAAATAAAGACGAAAAAAGGGCTGACGATAATTTAGATGTGTTAAAAAAAAGATTGAAAGAGTATGTTGAGCAAACTGAACCCTTAATATCCTACTATTCAGATCATAAAAACTATATTGTTATCAATGGGATGAGTGATATATCTAAAGTATCGGAAGATATTAAAAATAATTTAAATAAACTTAAATAGTTTGTTGACTGTTTTGTTTACAAGCATATAATTCGCGATTCTATACTTAATCGCTTTTTTGGAGGTTTCTTTGGCACGTATTGCAGGTATAAATATACCAACTAATAAGAAAGTTTTTACAGGCTTAACATATATTAAAGGTATTGGTCCAAAAATAGCCTCCGATATATGCAAACAAGCTAATATCCCTTCCGAGAGAAGAGTTAATGAATTAACTGATTCAGAGGTGATTCAGATTAGAGAGATAATTGAAGGTAATTTTAAGGTTGAAGGCGAATTAAGAAGAGAGGTTTCAACTAATATAAAGCGTCTAATGGATTTAGGTAACTACAGAGGTCTTCGTCATAGAAGAGGTCTTCCAGTAAGAGGTCAAAGAACCCATACAAACGCCAGAACAAGAAAAGGACCAGCTAAAACAATTGCTGGTAAGAAAAAGTAACTAGATTATAAATTTTATTTTGGATTTTAAAATGGCTGATGAGAAAAAAAGAGTTAAACGTCGTGATAAGAAAAATATTTCTAATGGCATTGCTCATGTTAACTCCACCTTCAATAATACTATGATCACTATATCTGATGAAAAAGGGGATGCGATTTCTTGGTCATCAGCAGGCTTAATGGGATTTAAGGGATCAAGAAAATCAACACCTTTTGCAGCCCAAATGGCAGCAGAAGATGCTGGTGAGAAAGCTAAAGAGCATGGTGTTAAAACCTTAAAGGTTGAAGTTCAGGGTCCAGGGTCTGGCAGAGAAAGTGCACTAAGAGCTTTGCAATCTATTGGATTTACGATTACTTCCATTAAGGACGTAACTTCTATTCCCCATAATGGTTGCCGTCCTCCAAAAAGACGTCGAGTATAAATAAATTAAAATAAAAAATTAAATTAAGAGGTTAATGTGATTATCGAAAAAAATTGGCGTGAGCTCCTAAAACCGAGTGAAATAAACATCAACCAAGGTCAAGACCCTGAAAAGTTTTCTAGGATAACTGTTGAACCTTTAGAGAGAGGTTATGGTACTACATTAGGTAATGCTCTAAGAAGAGTTTTATTATCTTCCTTACAGGGCGTAGCTGTTTTTGGAATTAAGATTGATGGAGTACTGCATGAATTTTCATCAATCAACGGCGTTAGAGAAGACGTTACAGATATTGTTTTAAATGTTAAAAAAATAATTTTTAAAGCTGACTTTTCAGGTATAAAAAGGCTTACTTTAGAAAAAAATGGTCCTGGAGTTGTAACTGCAAGTGATATCAATCTCACAGATGACATTGAGGTAATGAATCCTGATCAAGTTCTTTGTACTCTAGATGAAAATGCATCAATTAGATTTGAGCTTTCAATTAAAACAGGAAATGGCTATGTATCAGCTGAACAAAACCGTGATGAAGATAGTCCAATAGGCTTTATACCAGTTGATAGTCTTTTCAGCCCTATAATAAATGTCGCTTATAATGTTGAAAATGCTAGAGAAGGTGACTCACTTGATTATGATAAATTAACATTAGAAGTTGAGACTAATGGTTCAGTTATACCTGAAGATGCTGTAGCTTTTTCTGCTAGAATTCTGCAAGATCAACTCATGCCTTTTATTAATTTTGACGAACCCGAAGAAGAGATTATAGAAGAAGATGAAAATGAACTAGAATTTAATGCCGCTCTTTTGAAAAAAGTTGATGAATTAGAGTTATCTGTTAGATCCGCAAATTGTCTTAAAAATGATAATATTGTTTATATTGGTGACTTGATTCTTAAAAGTGAAAATGAAATGTTAAGAACACCAAATTTTGGTAGAAAGTCCTTGAATGAAATAAAGGAAGTTCTTACAGAAATGGGCTTATCTCTTGGTATGGATGTTCCAACATGGCCTCCAGAAAATGTTGATGAGCTTGCTAGAAAAGCATCTGATAAATTTTAAGATAGGTATTTAAAATGCGCCATAAAGTATCAAAAAGAAAGCTTAATAGAACCTCTAGCCATAGAAAGGCTCTTTTGGCAAATATGGCTGTTGCATTAATAAAACATGAGCAAATTAAAACAACCTTACCAAAAGCTAAAGAATTAGGCCCTTATGTTGAAAAGCTAATTACACTTGGAAAAAAAGGAGACTTGAACGCAAGAAGAAGACTTTATTCCATTATCCCAGAAAAGAACTGGGGCGCAAAAGTATTTGATATTTTAGCTGAAAGATATAAAGAAAGAAATGGTGGTTATACAAGAATTATGAAAGCTGGTTTTCGTTATGGTGACTCTGCGCCAATGGCTATAATAGAGTTTGTAGATAGAGATCCTGATGCTTTAGGTCAAGATTCTGGTCCTGTTATAGAAAAAGAATTTGATGAAGTTGAAGCCTAGTTTATTTTAATTATTTTTTGAGCAACATCTATTTTTTCTGAATTAAAACCTGCTTTACAATACGAGAAGTAATATTTGAATATTCTTTCAAGCTTAATATCAAATCCAAGTTTTTTTATAGATGATAATGAATTTAAAAATTCTTTATGCCATATAGCTAAAGTTTTTGCATATGACTTTCCAAAAGAATGTGAGTTGACCTCAACTAAACCAGCCTCAAGATAATTTTCATTTAGTTTATCTTGTGATGGAAGCATCCCCCCTGGAAAAACATATTTTTGAATAAAATCGACTGACCTACTGTATTTTTGATAACTTTTATTATTAATTAAAATTACCTGTATTCCAGCCATACCATCTTTCTTTAAAACATCTTTAATTTTTCTAAAGTAATTTTTCCAATATTTTTCACCGACAGCCTCAATCATTTCAATAGAAACAACTCTATCATATTTGCCTTTTAAGTCCCGATAATCACAAAGTTCAAGAGAAACCTTATTTTCAAGTTTTGAGTCTTTTATTCTATTTGTGGCAAACTTTAATTGACTGGGGCTGATGGTTATTCCTTTTATAGAACAACCGACATTTTTTGCAGCATATTCTGCAAAACCACCCCACCCACAACCAATTTCTAATACCTTATGATGTGGTTCTATATTAAGATTATCTATTAAGGCTTGGTATTTATTTTCTTGCGCTCTATGTAAGCTTTCTTTTTCGTCTTTAAAGATACCACTAGAGTATGTCATAGTTTTATCCAACCAAAGCTTATAAAAATCATTACCAAGATCATAATGGTATTGAATATTTTTTCTAGCTCTTGACTTTGTATTTTCTCTAAAAAAATGAATAATTCTATTATATGCTAGATGCATCTTGCTTTTTGGACTAAATGCTTCAGGTAAATTTGTTACCATAATTTCAAGCAAAGACTCTAAGTCATTACTTGTCCATTCGCCCTTAAGGTAACTCTCAGCGAAACCAACGTGTCCAGATATGATAGTTCTTATCAAGGGCATATAAGAGTTCAATTTAAGATTAGATTTAAGATCACCTTTACCAGTGAATTTTAAATTCTCATTATTAGGAAGTGTTATTGTTAAATCACCAATTGTAATTTTTTGACCAATATTTGTAAGATAATTTTTAAAAATTCTATTAATCATTTTCTTTATACTTTTCGTTGTACGAAATTTTATAATACTTAGATTTTTTATGTTTAATATATTTAATATTTTTAAGCCATAAAATCAATGCTTGAAAATGAATCCCATATGTAACTTTCAAGGTTAAAAAAGGATATTTTATAAAATTTATTAATAGTCTTTTATCATTAAAAGAATTGTATTTACCTCTAAATGAGGCGGTAATTAAATGCTTTTTTTCAATAAATCCTTTTATAACTATACTAACTTTATCTTTATTTAATTTTGTTGAAAATTTATATTCCCCATCCATGCTAATAAAAGGAGAGACATGCATTAATTTTTTTGTTTTGTGGTTTTCAAAATCAAAATCATTATCGATTTTAAATGAATATGAGTGATCTTCACCAAATGTATTTCTTACTTCATAAACGATCATTTTCAAATACTTCTCATCATATATAAACCATGTACTTATTGGGTTAAAGGCGTAACCAAGAATACGGGGATAGCAAAGACAAAAAATTTTTAAATTATTTATTTTTATATTTTGCTTTTTTGCAATTTTTAAAATCCAAGACCTGGGATTAGATCCATCTTTTTCACCATGATCTTTATCAAAAAAAGAAAATAAATTAAATTTATTATACGAGAAGAATAAGTTTTTTTTTGAAATATCGTTTAAATCGTCAATATTAAATAATATGGAAAAAACCTTATATTTAAAATTATGTTTTTTAGGAATAAGCCTAGAATGAACAACTATACCATCAAATATTGATGTTTTTAATCCCATAATGCTTTTATTCCAAGTTTATTAGCTAATCTCAAACTAGAATTTATACCATCCTCATGGAAACCATTTCCAGACCAAGCGCCGCAATACCAAGTATTATTTAATCCTTGAATTTCATCCAAAAATTTTAATGCTGTTATTGATTTATTATCGAATATTGGATGCTCGTAGTCTATAACTTTAAAAATAGAGCCCTCATTTGGAAGACGTACTGGGTTTAGACTTAAAAATATTGGGGTTTTGTAATTAATATTTTGAAGTCTATTCATCCAATAAGTTACTGAGATATGATTTTTTTCGTCCTTAGGAACAAATATATTCCATGACGACCATACTTTTTTTGTGCTTGGCATAATGCTCTCATCAGAATGAAGATAAGCAGTATTCTTATTAGCTTTAAATTTTCCTAAGACATCTAATTCTTTTTTCTCAATATCACTCAAAATATTAACCACTTTAGATGGATTTTGTGAAAAAATAATATGATCAACTTCAGAGACTCCTCCATCAGTATCAGTAATTTTAATAACTTCATTTTCTCTCTTTATTTTCTTAACTCCTTTATTTTTAAACAATTTTACTTTGGGGTTAGCTTCAAGAAAATTTATAATTTTTTTAACATAATTAATACTACCTCCGGAGACAGTTAACCATTTAGGCCTGTCCTTTTTACCATGCAGAAGTTTATGATTATTGAAGAATTCAAAAAGAGACTTCACGGGGTAATTCATAATATCTTTTTGAGGCATGGACCAAATTGCTCCAGTCATAGGAATTAGGTATAGCTCCAAAAAACTTTTGGTATAAAATTTTTTTTTCAACCATTCCTTAAGAGATACATTTTCAATATTTTTATAATTTAAGATATATTTAACGTGAAAATTAAAAACTAAAATTTGCAAAACAGCGAACAAAAACTTTAAGTTCATAAAGTATTTTTTCTTAGCAAATATTGTTTTTATATCCTGACCTGACCACTCAATATTATTTTTTTGATGATCAATTGATAAGCTCATATCGCTATCTTCATACTTAACAGACAGAAATTTAAATAATCTTAATAAATTAGGATAATTTTGTTTATTGAAAACAATAAAACCTGTATCAACACTTATCTTTTTTTTATCATATTCAACATCAATTGTGTTTGAGTGACCTCCATACCTTTCATCAATTTCATATAAAATAACTTCATGGTCTTGAGATAAAATTAAAGCCATAGAAAGACCTGATATACCCGAACCAACAACGGCAAATTTCATAGAAAATCCTTCAAAGATTACACTTTTCTTTTATTTGTAATTATTTTCATCATCAATTACTTCATCAGCTGATTGAGTTGAAACAGAGTCAGACGCCAATTTTTCTTCAATTACAATAGTTTCTTGATCATTTTTTTCAGCTATTTTTTTTGAAGACATAGAGCTGCCTGTGTAGGTTCCTCCATCATATTCATTAGAGCAATTAATAAGGGCTAAAGGAAATATTAGAGTAATAATTAATAGTTTAATATTTTTCATAATAGTTAATAATATCAATAGTCGGAAAAATTTAAAATAAAAAATTAAAAAAATTGGCTCCCCGGGCCGGACTCGAACCAGCGACAAAGCGGTTAACAGCCGCTTGCTCTACCAACTGAGCTACCGGGGAACAGTTTCGATATTATCTAACAGAAGA